>JAEEGL016939023.1_pt1 | contig 11565 bp, 13 predicted proteins | sample 9134231 | NCBI WGS metagenome assembly JAEEGL01 (sample SAMN16246548, study PRJNA631951) | gut metagenome | biome: gut microbiome; feature: rumen; material: fiber-attached | host: Bos | place: Iran: Karaj | collected 2018-10 | reverse complement strand
GCGGCTCCGGCTCCTCCGGCAGCTCCCGCTCCTCCTTCGGCGGCGGCGGCAGCCGGGGCGGCGGCGCGGGCCGCTGAGCGTTTTCCCTCTCCTTTGTAAAAAAACGCCCGTCCGGCGGATCTCCCGCCGGACGGGCGTTTTTTAGGGGGCGCCTCTCGCCGGGCGCCGCCCTTTGCGTGAGAAACGGTGCGGACGGTCCTCAAGACCGTCCGCACCGCTCTTTGCGTTTTTTCGCCGTCTCAGCCCGCCCGGCGCGAGAGGATTACCGTGAGATCCTCCGCGATCCGCGCGTTGGCGTTGAGCGCCGGCAGATCCAGCGTGTGCTGCTGGCCGTCCACCGTGAACTGCACCCGGAAGCCGACCCGGTTGGGCGCTTCGGCGGGCAGATAGTAGTTGAAATAGCTCACGGTGCTGAGGGCCTTCAGAAAGAAGACGTCCACGCCGCACCGCTTGCGGTTGTTCTGATACACGAACAGCTTGCTCTCCGTCACGTACAGATAGACGACCTGTCCGTCCGTATCCGGCCAGTTGGCCTGATAGATCAGCGATTCCCCTCCGACGAGGTCCGCTACGTTGACCATACGTTCTCCGCCTTTCCGATCGTCCTGCCGGCCCGGGACGCGCGCGCGTCCGCGCCGGTCAGTGGATGAACTGCCAGATCTCCGGCAGCTCGCCGAGGATGCCCGGCAGACCCGCGGCCGCCGCCAGCGCGAAAAGCGCGACGGACGCGTACACCGCGATCCAGACCGCCAGCACGCAGACCGTCACGGCCAGCGTCAGCGCGTTGTACACGATGCCGACGATGCCCGTGACCTTGCCCACGGTGCCGAACGCCGAGGCGTCGCCCGCCGCGGCGGCGCGCCGCGACAGGATCAGGCTCACCACGGCGGCGGCCAGCGAGGGGATCGGCCCGGCCAAACCGGCCAGAGACGCGATCCCCGCGATCATGGAGGCCAGCCCGGTGCCCCGGCCCGGCCTTTTGGCCGGCGCGGGCTTTTGTGCGTTCGTCTCCATGGCGCCCGCCTCAGCGGAAGATCTCGTCGAAAACGCCCTGGCTGTACGCGGCGCCGCCGGCGGTCAGCAGCACGATGATCCAGACGATCACGGCGATCACGATGGCGGCGATGGCGACGATGCTCAGGATCAGACCGACGGTGGACGTGATCTTGCCGGCCTTGGCAAAGCCGGAGGTGTCGCCCGCGGCGGCGGCCTTTTTCGACATCACCAGACCGATGATGGCGCAAACCAGGCTGAGGATGCCGGACTCGAACCCCACGAGAGAGGCGATGCCGAGGATCATGGAGATGATGCCGTTCTTCTTGCTGACCGGAGCGGGCTGGGGCTCATACTGCGCATAGGTATAATCGTACTGCGGCTGAGGCTGGGCCTGCTGCTCGTACTGCGGCTGAGCGTAGACCGGCTGCTCCGGCTGGGCGTAGGGCTGCTGGCCCTGAGGCTGTTGATTGTTTTCCATATAGATTTCTCCTTTCCATTCCGCCGCGGCCGTTTCGCCCGCGGCGGTTCCACACGGTTGCAGACAGGGGCGGTCAGAACCGCCCGCCGAACTCCTCGACCGCGGCGCCCCACCCGGCCACCGCGAGCATGATCACGAAGACCGCCGCGATGATCAGACAGGCGACCAGACCGAGGATCGAAAAGACGAGGCCCACGGTGGCCATTCCGCCGCCGCCGCCCTTCTTCTTGCCGACCGCGGCCAGGATCAGGCCCGTCAGCGAAAGCGGGAAGCCGAGGCCCGCCAAAAAGTAGGAGACCGACGCCAAGAACCCCAGGATCCCCAGGATCATGGACGCGATCCCGGCTCCCCTGCCGCCCTTGCGGGCCGGCTGTTCGTACGCCGGCGCGGCATACGCATAGGGGGAGACCGGCTGGGCCGCGTAAGTCGGCTGGGGCGTATAGGCCGGCTGGACCGTGACCGTCGTCTGCGGCGCGTAGCCCGTCTGCGGCACATAGCCCTGCTGCGGCGCGTAGCCCTGCTGCGGCGCGTAGCCCTGCTGCGGCGTGTAGCCTTGCTGCGGCGCGTAGCCTTGCTGCGGCGCCGGGCCCGGATAGACGGCGACGTAGGGCGTCTGCTGCGGCTGCGGCGGATAGACCGGCTGAGGCGCCGCAGGCGTCGTCGGGCGGTTTTCCACGGTCATCGCACTCCTTTCCAAAAGTCCGCTACGGGCGGGGAATGCTCCCCGCCCGTAAACGTTCCGGTCGATATGGCCCGCTTGTTATCTCCAGGAACCGCTCGCCGCGGCAAAGCCGCCCGCGATGGCGATGATGATGATGACCAGCACGGCGACCGCACCGATGATGCCCAGGATCAGGCCGATGACGGAGAAGATCTTGCCGAGCTTCGGGAACTTGCCCGTGTCGCCGGCCGCGATGGCCTTCTTGGACAGGACCAGGCCGATGATGGCGCAGATCAGACCGCCGATGCCGGACTCACAGAGGCCGATGGAGGCGATGCCGAGGATCATGGAGACGATGCCGGTCTTCTTGCTGACGGGGGCCGGGGCCGGCTGATACTCGGGCTGGGTATACTGCGGATACTGGTTGTTTTCCATGGTCGAAACTCCTTTTTCTCTTCTTCTCGACGCGCCGCCGGGCCGGCGGATCGCTCCGCCCGCACGGGACCGCTCTTCTCATTATGTTTATTATATGCCCCTCCGACTTCGTTGTCAAGCAAGTTTTTCCATCCTTTTCAAAAAATGCCTCTTTTTTTCTTCGGTCTTTCCCGTTCCGGTCCGGCAAATCTTGACAAATCCCGCGCCTGCGGGTAAAATAGAAACAACTCTTTCACAGAGGGGAGGGCGTCTCCCTTGTCCAACGACAATCCGCACAAAGGCCACCGGGACCGCCTGCGTCAGCGCGCCGCCGCCGATCCCCGGCTCGAGACCTTTTCCGACCACGAGCTGCTGGAGCTTTTGCTGTTCTACGCGATCCCGCGGTGCGACACCAACGCGCTGGCCCATCGTCTGGTCGACACCTTCGGCGGCCTGCGCGGCGTGCTGGAGGCCTCTCCAGAAGAGCTTTCCGCCGTGGAGGGCGTCGGTCCCGGCGCGGCCCTGTTCCTTTCGCTGTTCCCGGCGGTCACCCGCCGCTATCTCCGCTCGCGGACCGTGCGCGCCGTGGCGCTGACCGACACGGCCATGCTGGGCGAGGCGCTGATGCCCTATTTCATCGGCCTTCGCGAAGAGGCGGTCTACGTTCTGTTCCTCGACGCCAAACGCCGCACCATCTCCTGTGACTTCATCGGCGAGGGCAGCGTCAACGCCGTCTCGCTGAACACGGCGAAGATCGTCCGCCTGGCTGCGGCGCGCAAGGCGCGCTATGCCGTGCTGGCCCACAACCACACCAACGGCTTCGCCAACCCGTCGGAGCAGGACGTCTCCACCACGCGCCGCGTCGCCGCGCTGCTGCAGACCGTGGGCGTGACCCTGCTGGACCACATCATCGTCGCCGACCCGCTGGGCGACAGCAGCGACCCCTGCGACTTCGTCTCGCTGGCCGACAGCGGCGTGTTCCTGCGGCTGTGACCGCACCGTCCCCGGACCGACCGAGGGCCCCGGCTTTTTGAAAGCCGGGGCCACGTTTTTTCTCCTTTTCGCGGGCGGCCGTCTCTTCCGGCCCCGCCCCGCGGAGGTCACTGCATCCCCGCCGTCCGGTACTCGTCGTTCAGCCGGTAATAGGGACAGCCGCGCCGCCGGGACGGGGCGAAGACCTCTTCCGCGGCCATGCGGGCCACGTCGTCCTCGTCCGGACAGGCCATGCAGACGAACTCCTCGTCGTTTTCATCGTACACCCAGAACGTGCAGGTCTCGCACTCCATTTTTTCGCCGCCTCCGTTCCCCGGCCCCGCCGGGCGGGTCTATGATACCACACGGCGCGGTCCTTGTCAAACCGCGTCCGGCAGAACGCAAAACGCCGATCCGTGCAGCTCGGATCGGCGTTTTGCAAGGGAAAAGATCGAAACGTTGAGATTGTCGTGGATCAAAGTGCCGGGGCGGGGGAAACGAACCGCATGGCCCTGGCGAACAGCTCGGCGCTCAGGCCGGCCAGCTCGGCGGGGGACAGCAAAAACCGCTCCACCGGGGCGATGGCGCCGAACAGGTCGGCGAAGAACAGGCGCACGGTGACCTTTTTCCCGGTCTCGTCCCGGGTGGAAACGTCACAGACCTCGTCCAGCGCGAACTCCTCCGCGCCGAAGTCCTCGCACACCTGACGCCCCGCCGCGTCGCACAGGCTCTCGCCCGCCTCGCACGGCGCCATGGGAAGCTCCGCCGCGCCGTCTTTTTTGAAAAACAACCACTTGTCGCCGATCCGCGCTGCCACCGCGGCGATCGTCGCCGCCGGCCCGCGGCCGTCCGTCTTTTTTTCCGTCATATCAGGGACCTCCCCTTTCGCGTCGTTTGCGGACCGGAGGCCCTCGGTCCCGCCTTCGCCGGTCGCCCGGCGGGACGGACCGCTTTTCCGGCCGCACCGTCATTGTAGCACAGCCGTCCCCGTTTGTCACTCTATACCCGCCCGGCGGGGCTCTACGCCGTTTTTTCGCCGCTCTATGCCGCCGAACAGCAAAATAGAGCGCGGCCGCGCGGCTCTACTCTCAGGAGAATCCCCCGTCGCCGCGCGGTTTGCGCAGCCGCGCCCGCCGCGCTTCTCACGGGTCGCAGCGGAACCTCGCCTCCAGGCGCAGCGCCTGCGTCAGCGCGGCAAGGAACTCGCTGTTGGTGGCGCGGCCGCGGCCGGCGCTCACTGTGTTGCCGAAATACCGCTCCAGCACCGCGGGCGTGCTGCGGTCAAAGGCCATCTCGACGGCGCTTCGGATGTTCCGCTCGACCGCCTTCCGGGTCTTGCCGTGCTTCTCTCCCAACAGCGGGTACAGCCGCTTCGTGACCGTCCGCGACAGCGTCGGATCGTCGAAGCAAAGGCGAAGCGCGTCGCCGATCTCCGCAAAGCCCTCGCACGAGTACGGGACGCCCAGCGCCTTCAGCATAGCGTCGATGCTCCGGTCCAGATCGAACGACCCGTTGGCGCAGAGCATCCGCCGGTACGCGACCAGGTCGACGATCTTCTCCGCCAGACGGGCCGAATTGACCGGCAGGATCAGCAGACAATCCGGCTTCGCCTGCTGAAGGCGATACGACAGGAAGCCGTTGAGGAAGGGCGAGAGCAGGATCACGGGCAGCGTGCGCTTTTTCTCCTTGACGCGCCGGCAGACGTCCAGCCCGTCCTCGCCGGAGAGGAACACGTCGGCGAGCAGCACGTCGCAGAGGGAGGCCAGAACGCCTCTCACCGCTTCGTCGCCGTTTTCCGCGGTGCCCACCACGTCGAACCCGCACGCGGCCAGCATCTCGTTCTTCACTTGCCGCGCCTCCGGATCGTTCCACGCCGTATAGACCCGGATCGCGCGCTCCGTCTCCGCTCGCGCCCGCTCCAAAGCGATCTCCACTTCTTCCTCTGCAAAAACGGCCCGGTCTTGTCAGCCGGGTCCTTTTTTATTATACCAGCTTTTGCCGGAAGGTTCAATCGCTTCGGACCGCTTTTTCACCGCTTTTCGCGCAGTCTGCAGCAAAAAAACCCTCCCCGGGAACAAAACAGGGCCGCCGGATCGCTCCGGCGGCCCTCTGAAAGGCGGATCGTTTTTTCGCTCAGGCTTCCACAGGCGGGACCGCGTCCTTGTGCGAGAGGTTGATGCGGCCCTTTTCGTCGATCTCTTCGAACTTGACCCACAGCATGTCGCCCACGTTGCAGACGTCCTCGACCTTGTCGATGCGCTTCTTGGCCAGCTTGGAGATGTGGACCAGGCCCTCTTTGCCCGGGGCGATCTCGACGAAGGCGCCGAAGGTCATGATCCGGGTCACGCGGCCCAGGAACATCTGTCCCGGTTCGGGCTCGAACACGATGCTCTTGATGGTGGCCTCCGCGGCGCGGCAGGCCTTGATGTCGCTGCTGGAGATGAAGACGCGTCCGTCCTCCTCGATGTCGATCTTGGCGCCGGTGTCGGCCACGATCTTCTGGATCACGGAACCGCCCTTGCCGATGACCTCGCGGATCTTTTCCACGTCGATCTGCATCTGGATCATCTTCGGCGCGTATTCGGAGAGCTCGGCCCGCGGCGCGGGGATGCAGGGCAGGATGATCTCGTCCAGGATCTCGAGCCGCGCCTCATAGGTCTGGTTCAGCGCTTCCCGGATGATCTCGGGGGTGAGGCCGTCGATCTTCAGGTCCATCTGGATGGCCGTGATGCCGTTCTTGGTGCCGGCGACCTTGAAGTCCATGTCGCCGAAGAAGTCCTCGACGCCCTGGATGTCGGTGAACACCATCCAGCGTTCGCCCTCGGTGATGAGGCCGCAGGAGATGCCCGCCACGGGGGCCTTGATGGGAACGCCCGCGTCCATCAGCGCCAGCGTGGAGCCGCAGACAGAGCCCTGAGACGTCGAGCCGTTGGAGGACAGGACCTCAGACACCAGGCGGATGCAGTAGGGGAAGTCGGCCTCGGCGGGGATGACCGGCTCCAGCGCGCGCTCTGCCAGAGCGCCGTGGCCGATCTCGCGGCGGCCGGGGCTGCGGGCGGCACGGGCTTCGCCGACGCTGTAGCTCGGGAAGTTGTAGTGGTGGATATACCGCTTGCTGGTCTCGGGCGAGACGCCGTCCAGCGGCTGATAGTCGGCCACGGTGCCCAGCGTGACGCTGGTCAGCACCTGGGTCTGGCCGCGGGTGAACATGCCCGAACCGTGGGCGCGGGGCAGGATGCCCACTTCGGCGGCCAGAGGCCGGATCTGGTCCATGCGGCGGCCGTCGACCCGCTTGTGATCGTCCAGCAGCCAGCGGCGGACGACGAACTTCTCCAGCTTGTAGAGACACTCGTCGAAGGCGGCGTCGCTGTCGGGGTACTTCTCGCCCAGCGCGGCGACGACCTTTTCCTTCAGAACGGCCAGATTGGCGTCCCGCACGGTCTTGTCGTCGGTGTCCATGGCGGCGCGCATATCGTCGAGGAAGCCGGCCTTGATCTCGTCGAACAGCTCCTCGGGGACGTTGACGTGGGGATAGTCGAACTTCGGCTTGCCCAGCTCGGCCTGGATGCCGCTGATGAACTCACAGATGGGCTTGATCTGCTCGTGGGCCAGCATGATGGCGTTGTACATGATGTCGTTGGGGATCTCTTTGGCCCCGGCCTCGATCATGACGACCTTTTCCTTCGTGCCCGCCACGGTGAGAGACAGGGTCGAAGCGGCCCGCTCTTCTTCGGTGGGGTTGATGACGTATTTCCCGTTGACGAAGCCCACGTTCAGCGCGGCGGTGGGGCCGCTCCACGGGATGTCGGAGATGGACAGCGCCACGGACGTGCCGATCATGGCGCAGATCTCGGGCGAGTTGTCCTGTTCGACGCTCATGACGGTGCAGGAGATGCAGACGTCGTTCCGCATGTCCTTGGGGAACAGCGGGCGGATGGGCCGGTCGATGACGCGGGACGTCAGGATGGCGTGCTCGCTGGGGCGGCCCTCCCGGCGGCCCCAGGACCCGGGGATGTGGCCCACGGAGTAGAGCTTTTCCTCATAGTCCACGGACAGCGGGAAAAAGTCGATGCCGTCGCGGGGCTTGGCCGACGCGGTGGCGTTGACGAGAACGACGGTATCGCCGTATCTCACGAGGCACGAGCCGTTGGAAAGGCCCGCCATTTTGCCGATCTCGATCTTCATCGGACGGCCGCCGACGAGCGTTTCATACTCGTGGGTGTTGAACTGCATTCTGGTGATCATGCTTTTCGGTGTCCTCCTGTTCTTTTTTGGTGGGGAGAGCGCCCTTTAGCACTTGAAGCCGCCGTCCCTCCGGGATGCTTTCCGCCGACGGAAGGCGCCTTCAACTGCTAACAGGCGCCGCCCCGGTTTTTGCTTTGGGGAAACGCCAAGGGTCCGGCGGACAGAGGACCCTCTGTCCGCCGGACGGTCTCGGGGTTTACTTGCGGATCTCGAGCTTTTCGATCAACGCGCGGTAACGCACGATGTCCTTGCGCTGCAGATAGTCCAGCATGGAACGGCGGTTGCCGACCATCTGGAGCAGGCCGCGGCGGCTGTGGTTGTCCTTGGGATGGGTCTTCAGGTGCTCGTTGAGCTCCTTGATGCGGGCGGTCAGGATGGCGATCTGGACCTCGGGAGAGCCGGTGTCGGTCTCGTGGGTGCGGCTCGCTTCGATGACGGCCTTTTTCTTTTCGCTGCTGATCATGGGTGTCTTCACCTTTCTCATTATTTTGCGCAGACCGCCGCGGGACCGGGCCGGAAGCGGGTGAATCCCCCCGTTTCGGGGCTTTGTCTGTCCGTCTCAGTCTGGGGCTAATGCGCACTTTGATATCATACCACAAAACTTTTCCTTTGTAAACCCCCGGCCCACCGGTTTTTTTCGTTTTTTCAAAAAGATTTTTTCCGCTTGCTTTTGCCGCCGCGTTGTGATATCCTGTTCCTGTCGAAAAAACGCCCCGAAAGGAGAGGACCGAAATGGTCAAGAACGGATACCAGCTTCCCGTCGAACACCGCGAGCACATGCGCGGCGGCGACGGCACCGTCACCCTTCGCGCTTTCCTGTCCCCGGAGGAGATGCACGGGAAAAACCGCCTGTTCTCCCGGCTGACGCTGCCCCAGGGCGCGTCCATCGGCTTTCACGAGCACCACGGCGAGAGCGAGATCTTCGTCGTCGTCAGCGGGACCGGCCTGTTCAGCGACAACGGCCGCGAGGTCCCCGTCGGCCCGGGCGACGTCTGCGTCACCGTGTCCGGCACCGGCCACGCCATCCGCTGCACCGGAAGCCAGGATCTGGAGCTGGTGGCGCTGATCGTGCTGGATTGAACGCCCGCGTCCCGGCAAAGACCGCGGGCCGGCCCTCCGCTTCCGGAGAGCCGGCCCGTTTTTCTCTGCTCTTTTCGCCGCACGGGGCCGTCACACCAGCCGGATCGAGACCGGCTCCATGGTGAACTCCGTCCCGTCGGACAGGCGGACGCGGGCGTCGGTGAGCCGCTCGTTGTAGAAGGCCAGCTCGCCGCTCTTCAGCGCGGCGGCGTAGACGCCGCGGGGATGCTCGGCGGTCAGCATCTTCTTCGTCAGCGGATCCAGGTCGTCCATCCCCATCAGGATGTCGGCCACGTCGTCGATGAAGTCGTCCAGCGGCTCGCGCATCTCCGGCGGCAGGAAGACCTGTCCCGCGCCGACGTCGCCCGCCGCCCAGCGGCGGTAGACCGACTGGTCCCCTTCCACCGTCATGGGCCCGCGGATGTTGTTGGACTGCAGCACCGGGCAGATCACCCGGCCGCCGCCCCGGACCCACGCGTCGATGCGGTCCAGCGCCTCGGCCTCGATGACGTCGCCCTCGTGGTTCCGGCCCAGGATCACCAGGACCTTATAGCGCTCCAGCGCCCCGTCCCGGATCATCTCCTCCGAGCAGAAGTCATAGTCCAGCTTCCGCCGCAGGGGGAACACCTGACTGAAGAAGGACGACCCCTCGAGATAGCGGATCGCCGCGTCGCCGATGCGGCCCTGGGTGTCCGGGTACAGCACGGCCACCTCGGTCAGCGGCTCGCTCCGGCGGTCCAGCAGCGGCGAGTACTTCAGCCAGCGGCTGCTGCCCAGCTCGCTGCCGGTGATGTTGGGGTAATAGTAGAACAGATGGCTGCCGTTGTTGCAGAGGATGTTGTACAGCCGGTTCATCACGCTGCGCACCGTGCCGAAGCCCGCCGGCTCGGACCCGAACTTGACGCCGTAGAACCGGGCGGCGCTGGCCAGCATCCGGGTGATGGCGAAGTTCAGCTCATAGCTCTCGTCCTCGTTGGTGGCGCGGATGCCGCCGCCGACGGGCTTCATGCCCTTGGCCTGGGCGGAAAAGTCCGTGCCGCACTCGGCATAGCCCCAGCCGCCGGAGCTCTGGTAGATGTCCAAGTCCTTCAGCTCTTCCCGCATCCAGACGGCCCAGCGGTTGCACCAGTCGGTCATCTCGTCGGTGTACCAATCCACGAAGTCCTTGCGCTTGCGGCGGCTGTCCGTCATGACCGGCAGGAAGGTGCGGACCTCCTCGAAGCTCGCGAACCCGTCGCCCCAGGCCTTGTTCAGCGCCTCGACCGTGCCGTACTTCTTCTCCATGGCGGCGCGGAACTTGACCTGCGCCATGTCGTCCCCCGCCCACCAGCCGATGTGCATGTGCTCGGGCCGGTGCTTATAGCCCCAGTTGCCGCTGGCGGGGTACTGGCTCTCGCCGTAGTTCCCGCTGGGGCCCAGCCGACAGCCGAAGACCTTGTCGCCCCAGCTGTTGTAGTGGCGGCCGAACTCGTGGAGATACGCCGAGACGTAGGGCGTCTGCTGTTCACTGAAGATCGAGGGGCAGTTGTTCTCTTCCCCGTGCTCGAGACACTTGAAGCCCACGAAGCCCTCGGTCCGCTCCCGGTACCATTCGGGCAGGGCGTAGGCCGAGCCGCCGATGACCAGCGGGAACCACTTCATGCCGTACTCCGCGCCCTTGTTGACGACCGCGTCGTAATAGCTCCAGTCGAATTTCCCCTGTTCGGCCTCGACCATGTCCCAGCGGACGTAGCTCTCGATGCCGTTGAAGCCCAGGGACCGCATCTTGGGCACCAGCTCTTCCATGCGGTCCAGCGTCGCCTCCAGCTCTTCCCGGCTGCACGAGAACGAGTGGTCGCCCACCGTGGCCACCAGCTGCATCCCCCGCTCCAGCGTCAGGGGGACGCGGATCTCGTCCGGCTTGACGCGCAGGGCCTTCGCCTCGCCGATCAGCGCCTCGTCCCGGCCCGGGACCATGGTCACCTCCGTGGCCGTGGGGATGCCCCGCACGCCGACGACCGGCGCCCTGCCCGCGTCGCCCTCCTCCGCGGTCCAGACGAACGCGCCCAGCCGCGCCTTGCCCGTGTTGCACATGGTCCAGCCGGCCACAGCCTCGGCCTCCCGGCCGTTGACCGTCACCGAGGCGTTCTCCGCCACCGCGTCCACGAACCGGATCGCCACGGTGTACGGCCCCGGCGCCTCCAGCGTCCGGTCCGTCTCATAGACCGTCTCCCGCCGTTTGTACAGGCTGATCTCGTCCTCCGCGGGAACGCTTTTCCTCACGAACGAAAACATACTTCGATCCTCCTCGATCTTATCTGCTTCCCGCCGTCTCCGCAGCGGGGCCTTTTCTTTTTGCGGGGGCTCATCCCCGCTCCGGCGCGCGGCCGCAGACGGCGCGGGTCACGCCGCCCAGATCCTTCCGCGTCCGAAGGCCTTCCAGACCGGCCCGCTCCATCAGCCCGGCCACGGCCTTGTCCTGGCCCAGACCGACCTCGAAGCACAGCGGCGCCCCCGGCGCCAGCGCCGCGGTCCAGCCCGCGGTCACCGCGCGGTAAAAGTCCAGCCCGTCGGCGCCGCCGTAAAAGGCGGCCCTCGGCTCGAACGCGTCCGGCAGGGGCTCGTCCGTCCGCAGATAGGGCGGGTTGCAGACGATCCCGTCCAGCGAGCCCGCCGCGAAGGGCGGCGGGGCGAAGGCGTCGGCCCTCAGCGTCCGCGCCCGGTCCGACAGACCGCACCG
>JAEEGL014994228.1_pt1 | contig 11565 bp, 8 predicted proteins | sample 9134231 | NCBI WGS metagenome assembly JAEEGL01 (sample SAMN16246548, study PRJNA631951) | gut metagenome | biome: gut microbiome; feature: rumen; material: fiber-attached | host: Bos | place: Iran: Karaj | collected 2018-10 | reverse complement strand
TCAAAAATTTCAAGGACTTGACACTAAAGGAAAAGCCCTATTTTACAAAGAAAACGGAGCCCTTATATAACATCAGGACTCCGTTTTATATTTTTTAGCGTCAAACTCATCTCTTGTAATTTACTTCCCTGAGCTTATCTGCATCTATCTTCAGATTATCAATATGCTTTCCTACTCTATCAGCAATGTCCTTATTTCTCTCACTAGCACCTAAAGTCTCACTTGAATGAGCTGAAACCTCTTCTGATATTGCTGAAATTGTCTGTATGCTCTCTACGATGGCTGCATCCGCATCTGCAAGCTGTTTTACAACCTCTTCAAGCTGAGCTGCCTTATTATTAACTTCACTTGTAACGGCGGTTATCTTCATGAAGCTGCTAGCTGCATCTTCAGCACATTCATTCTGCTCCTTATTACTATCCATCAGCTTGTTGATGGACTTTATAACTCCGTCAAGCTTATCTGAAACATCATCTATGAGCTCTGTAATATTATCCGTTGCCTTAGAGGTCTGTCCTGCAAGCTTTGAAATTTCAGATGCTACCACTGCAAAGCCTCTTCCTGCTTCACCAGCTCTTGCTGCCTCTATGGAAGCATTAAGTGAAAGAAGGGAAGTCTGACTTGCAACGCCTGTAATGATAGAAACTATATCCTGCATCTTTTCGGTATGTCTGCTTAAGTCACTTAGCTCCCTAACAACCTTTGCGCCTGCCTTGTCTGTAACAACACCCTTATCGATAAGGACCTTTATCTTCTCGCTACCTGTTCTTACATCATTTGTAGCATTTCTCATGCTCTCAACAATGCCCTCAGAAACTTCCTTAACAGATTCAACATTCTTCTGGATCACTTCAGTTCTACCAAGCTGCTGCGAAACTGCATCGGCTGTCTGATTAATGCCATCGCTCACCTCGCCCATGGCGCTCATAGTCTCGTCTGTATATCTTCTAAGTTCTTCAACCTCTCTTGAAATGCTATCGATCGAAGTCGTCATATCCTTTGATACGGTCATCATATTATCAAGAGCATTTTTGAATCTTTCCTGTCCTTCCTTTATGGACTGGACATTATTGGTGTTAAATTTATTGATAATATTTGTTGCTATAAAGAGGAAGGATGCATAAAGGCAAAGCACCAAAACCTGAAGTTCGACCTGCTCTATCTCCTGCCCGGTAACACCTGTAGCAACCTTTCTTCCTACATCTATAACATTAAGAATAATCATTGCAACACTCTGAATCAGGGTAAAATTATTGTCCTTGAACATTATTACAAGTGCTGACATAGGAAATACTATTGTAAATATAAGCGGATTAACTGCTGTGAAAAGGATGTAAGCATATACCACCACATTTCCAATGGCTCCGATATGCCTTAAATATGTCGATTCCTTGTCTCCTGCATACACCACTCCTTCAAGTATCATAGTAATAGCCACCATTATAAGTATCGGCAGAAAATAATTAAAGCTACGTACCTTCTTTATCACCTCTATCAAAAATGCAAGTACCACAGCAATCTGATGCAGATAATGACATACTACAAACAATTTATTAACATATACCTTTTCATTTATACCGTTCTGCATAGGCATGTCCTTTCCCGGCAAATTTGCCTTATAACTATTTTTTATTCATTTTCAGCCGCTATCAGCAGCAATACGCCCAAAATTAATAATATAATTATTATACAACAAATCTCAAAGTTTGTCAGCATTTTCTTTAAATTTTTTTAATACTTTCTTTTTAGTTTTTCACTGTAAAAATACTAGTCTTTAGCATGCCCTTTTTCTAAAGCCCTCACATTTATGGATTCTTCTAGACTGCTTTTTCTTGCATATTCAAAAGGTTTATGATAATATAAAGGCTGGCATCATATTTATAGAGTTTTTATGTTTTCGTGTACTATGTAACCCATATGTTTATATTGCACCGCGTTAAAAAAAATTATTTTTAGTGCAACATTTTCTTTTTTCCATCTGTATATTAAGTAAAGACGGAAAAATGACTAATCCGGAGGTCATATATGTCAAGTTTCAATACTGAAAGCATTGAAGATAAAGCCGCCAGACTATTTGATACCTATGGTAACAGCATACTCAGGCTGGCTTATTCTTATCTGCACAGCAAGGAAGAGGCTGAGGAAATCTTGCAGGATACGCTTATTCAGTTCCTAAAGGCCAAACCCGAGCTAGAGAGCAGCTCTCATGAAAAAGCCTGGCTTTTGCATGTTGCTGCAAATCTCAGCAAAAACCGAATAGAATACAACAGACTCCGTAACGGAGAAGAATTAAACGAAGAAATCACGACAGGTGATGAAGATAAAAGCGATACCTCGTTTGTGTGGGAGGCTGTTAATAAGCTTCCAGACAAATACCGCGACGTGGTCCATCTTTACTACGCCGAGGGTTATGACACTAAGGAAATTGCAAAAATCCTAGATAGAAAGGAATCAACCGTCCGAAGTGATCTTAAAAGAGGTAGGGAAAAGCTAAAAGAAATCTTAGGAAAGGAGTACGATTATCATGGCTAATGAAAAGGATAAAAATAATGAAATCAATGAAATCGATGAAATCCGTGATGCTTTTGACGAAAAGTTATCCACTGAATATAGCGAAGCTTTAAAAGATATCCACACTGATAGTAACATGCGCACCAGAGTGCTTGCTAACGTACTCAAGTCCGTAAATTCTGAGGTTTCTGATATTACAGCACCTTCTGACAACACTGATACCCTTCAGAATACTGAAAATGAAGGAACTTCTAACAATACTGATACTCTTCAGAATACTGAAAATGAAGGAACTTCAAATAGTAATGTTATAAAGTTCAGCGATGAACCTTCACAAACTAGCGATGATGCAACTAGGAGCAAAAATCTCCGCCGTCTAAAATTTAGGCATGATTTAAAAGTCATATCAGCAACGGCAGCCTGCTTTGCATTAATAGTTATCGGATCAATGGTCATAAACTATCAGAGTGCAAATTCTAACACTAGTGAAACTGCATCAGACACACAGCCTCATTATGCCGATGTACAAAATTCGAACAATTACAAAGGTGCACAAGGTGCAAATGATGGCGCTACAAGTGGTATTAGCTCTGTAGAATTAGGAGGTTATGAAAAAGCAGCCGATGAAGCACCTGTTTTAACTACCGTTGCAACAGCAGCAGCATCAGAAAATGAAGCAGCTTATGGTGATAATTATGAATATAGTTTCCCGGATGAAGACATGGGCGAGGAAGCCGGCGCTACCGTTAATGAATCAGTCACTGAAGCCAAAAATGAAAAAACTGCTGACTTTTATTCTTTAACCGGAGATGCTAATTTAGACACCGGCACTGATATGCAGATAAGTACCTCTCCTTGTTGCAATCCAGAAAAATTGGCAGATAATACAACTGCCGCCGAAGCATCCGAGCAAAAAACAGAGGTTACCTCAAAAAGGAACACAGAATCCGAACTCCTTACCGAAATTAGCAGCATTGGCGAAAGCAATGCCATAATAGGATACACTTACTATGACGATAACAGCATAGATGATGTGCGAGATGCCATTGAAAAATTTGATGAAAATGAAGGCATCGGCTTTATTGAAGACCAAAAAGAAAGAGAAAAATTCAGTAACTCCACCACCAAGGTAGGTGCATGTCTAGATGCCCTTAATTACGGTGCATCTCTTGAGGGTTTATCTGAAAAGAAATACTATCATGCTTCAGTTTTAACTGACAGCTATGAATTCTCAATATGGACTAATGTAGGCGTTGATATTTCAGTTATGACAGACTACATCAACGCTGCCATAGCAGCACATTCTACAAACTAAATGAGTTAATAGTTCCTAAAATAAGAGGCTCCTGCTAGTTTTTCAACTAGCAGGAGCCTCTTATTACGATTATTGTTATTACTATCGTTAGTAATACCTATGCATCTGAGCGGGCATACTGGTTCTTCATTCCATTACTTGCTTCAAAGAGCACCTTATTTAAGAGCTCTGCAGTCTTCTCCTTAAGCACAGCTGCCATTTCTTCATTTGCCCTTTCAAGGAGCTGTGTAATCTCAGACGAACCATTTTCTACAGCCGTAGAAAGTTTTTCTATCTTGCTATTCTTTTTTACCTTGCTACTACTGCTCTTTTTCTTTTTATCAATTCCAAACTTTTCTGCAAGGATTGCATCATATTTATTAATTATTTCATGTCCCTTGCTCTGAACTGCTAGCTGATACCTTTCAATGTGATTCAAGCTCTTTCCATAAGATGCATCCGCAAGTGCTGCAATAAGCTTGCAGTTCCAGTAGAAGTTGTCTGTTGATACCTCTTTACCGGTATTTGAAAGATATTCCGGCATTTTATCCACATTAGGATAAAATGGCACTGCTGCATTAAATACATTCGAGCAAAAGCATATCCACTCAACAGCCCTAAAGCCTTCTGCTGCATATGGACGCAGCTGTAAAAGCGCCATGAAATCAGTTCTATTTACGCCGATAGACCTATAAGCCCCGGTCATTCCTCCTCTTCCATACTTTGCGTAAGGATCATACTTAGTTCCCTGGAAATGAGATGAAAGAATATACTTTACATCCTCTACAGTTATCTTCTTTTCAGGCACCAGGCACCATGGAATGTCGTCTGAATCAGGCCTATAATCTGCATCTGCTCCCTCCCACTTAAAGGTGTTCGGATTAAAATATCTTCCCATATACCAGGCGCGAGGAGTATTATAAACATGGTCTGCGTCATCATGGCTTCCAAAGGCAAGACGCGCATCTATCAGGCCATCATAAGCCTCTTTAGCCTCATCACTTACCTCTTCCTCATCAATACCATAATAATCAACCGGATTATAAAGGTCTAAGTGGTTCTTTTCTATAAATTCCTTTAAATCCTTTGAACACATATGATTTTCAGCAGCTCCAAGGGCATCTGCAAGGTCAAAAAGCTGTATTCCGAACTGATTTGGCATCATTACATAGGCATCATCCGGCACTCTCTTAGCTATCCAATGATGGCCGCCTATTGTCTCAAGCCACCAGATTTCATTCACATCTGAGAAGGCTATTCCATTCATTTCATATGTTCCGTATTTTTCAAGAAGGCTTCCGAGTCTTTCAACTCCCTCTCTTGCGCTACGAATATATGGGAGAACAAGAGTAACAATGTCCTCTTCTCCAATGCCGCCAGGAGTTTCAGCTAGCTCTTTGCTTACTACTTCTTCCTTTTTAGCAGTTTTTTTAAGGCTCTGTGCTCTTTTCCCTTCCTTTTTTGCAGCTTTTGCACTCTTATTTTCTTCCTTCTTAGTTGCAATATCCCCTGAGCCCATGGCATCGTTTAAGAAATCCTCTTTTTCCGCCGGCTTATATACCACTAAAGGATCTGCTCCTAATACTCTTTCATTCGAGGTTATGGTCTCAGTAGCTGTTATTGCAACGTTTGCCGCATTAACGCCCGCTGCTCCCCAGACTCCCTCGCCCTTAAGCGCATTTGGCACTGCCGAGTATCTCATCGGATTGTCCGGCAGGTCGATTTCTACGTGCGATATTACTGACTTATAGTGACGCGGCTGATCCTCCGGATGAATCACCACGAATTTCTTTGGTGTAAAGCTTCCTGCACCTGAATCATCATTTCTTGCTATCATTGTTGAACCATCGTAGGAAGCAAGCTTTCCTACTAAAATTGTTGTACAAGGCATAGTCTTCTCCTTAAAGTTTAATTTTTCTTTGCCCTATATTATACACCCTGGCTATAATTTAGTAAAGCGGGCTTCATTCATCAAGGCCATTTGTACTGTTGTATCTACACCCTTGCCTAAAATTTAGTAAAGCAGGCCTTGATGGCCCGCTTTATATATTTTAGTTATTTATAGGCTTTTAAAGGTTAGAGCAACTTTTTGAGAATATTTTTCAAGGAGATTTAGCTTACGTTTCTCTTTGCTGCTACGCTCTGTCTGGTTCTTGTGTAAACTCTCTGCTTTTCCAGTTCCTTCTTACGACGCATCTTGTCCATTTCGTATTCTAGCGAAATCATTTTGTACACGTCGTTTTCAAGGATCTTGTACCTATTGGTCATTCTAGCCTTTTCACCTCTGCGGATAAGAACTATTCTGCCGACCGGCATGTTCATCACCTCGTCATAAGGCTTGTTAAGCTTTCTTGCTACAGAAAAGATGGTACCATCATCCATTCCGCCAAGATACACATAGGTGTCGCAGTTATTTTTGATGCAGTTTGCCGAAGCCTCACCATACATGTTCTCAAGCTGGGATTCTGACTGCACCAGAAGAGTTACTGAAATGTTCTTCGCTCTGAAGATACTGATGTACTGGTCAAAGTTCGGTATCTGACCGCCTGTAGCAAAGTCATCACAGATGACATGAAGCGGTCTTGAAAGTGCGCCGTCTATCAGTTTTTCTGCATACTCAAAGGTCTGCTTGAAAAGGTCTGAATAGAAGACATTTATGAAATGGTTACTTGCTGGATTTACCGGAGATGTCACAACAAAGAGTATATTCTTACCATAACAGAGCTCCTTAAAGTCGAGTGAAATACATTTTTTCATAGAATCACAGATTTCACTACTTATGACAGTATCTATCGCAGAATTCAATGTTGTGAAAACGCAGCCCGCTGTCTTTATAGGGTTGCACTTAAAGGTTCTCCAACAGGTATTTACATAGCTGTTTGGATATTTTTCTTCTATTTCTTCAAAAAATGAATCAAGCGATGTGTCAAGGTTGTTGTTTTTACTGCCATCTTTTATCTTAAGTTTCTTCTGCAGATCTACTACATCTGCAAAGGTTCCTCTTCTTCCCTTGGTAATGAGTACAGCGCCGATTTCTGCAGCAAGAAGTGAGATAGCTGAGTCATCCCAGAAAGGATCCATATTTCCTTTTTCCTTTCTAGGGTTTGCTAAAACTATCGATCTAGCAAGAAATACTGCATCTGTTTCTGTTCTTACATACTTTAGCGGATCATATGCAACGGTACACTTTGTAGGATCCGCAAAATTCAATTCGCGAACCGTATAGCCTCTTCTTTCAAGGGCTGGTCTATATTTATCTACAATTGTTCTCTTGGTTACTGTAACAACCAGGTTTCTTTCGTAGGTGTTGATAAGCGCTGGCTCTGTAATGGACATTGTCTTTCCTGAGCCTGTGCATCCACAGACCAAAACATTGTTGTTAAGGCCTGTTTCTTCACAATTTGAAGTATATTCGCGGATGTTATCAAAAACTATCTTGTCGTATTTCATGGGCATAGTTCCTTTCTTTATATACTGGTCTACTGGTTCTGCACTGTTTTTTCTACTAGTTACTGGCTACTTTCTGTACTGATCTTTTCTGCTAGTTCTCTCGCCTTACAAACTAGCTGTCCTGCGCCAAAAGATTTGTGTCGTTAGCATTATCCTTTCTAGTTTTCTCGCCATACAGACTAGCTGTCCTGCGCCAAAAGATTTGTGTCGTTAGCGTTATCCTTTCTAGTTTTCTCGCCATACAGACTAGCTGTCCTGCGCCAAAAGATTTGTGTCGTTAGCGTTATCCTTTCTAGTTTTCTCGCTATTCAGACTAGCTGTCAGAACAAATATAAACCCTCTCTGACAGTTAGTTCTACTCTGATTATGTGGCTGCTTCCTAGCCTAAAACACGGCTAAAGCCTACCATCTCGTCGCAAAGGCCAAAGGCTATACTCTCTTCTACATTGTAGTAATGGTCATAGCTGGTCGCCTCTTCAACTTCTTCTATAGCTTTTCCGGTATGCTTTGCGATAATTGCATTCAGCTTATTCTTATTGTCTATAAGACTGTCTGCAATAGACTTGATGGAAGAACTGCTTCCACCTACCTTGCCGCCAAGAAGTGGCTCATGGAGCATAAGCTTGCTGTGATTTAGCATAAAGCGATGTCCCTTAGCTCCGCTGCAAAAAAGCACTGCCGCCATGCTATAGGCTCTTCCTATGCAGTAAAGATTCAGTTCTACTTTGCTATCCTGGATAATATCGTAAATGATAAGTCCAGAATCAATTTCACCGCCCGGTGAGTTGATAAGAATATCAATCGGAAGCTCTGGATCTTCTGAATAGAGGAACATGTACTGCTTTACGAATTCAAGCGCACTTTCACTTGTAATATCCCCTTCAAGGAATATCTTTCTGTCGCTGAGAAGTCTTGTAGCTGCTTCCATGGTCTGTATACCACCATTTGTCTTTACCTGTACGTTCATGTCATCGCCTTTCTTTTGTTTGAAAACATTCAACAATTACATAATCACTACATTTGGCAGTTAGTGCCCTGAGAGCGCACACCACCCCCAGTTGGTGCCGTACTTACTTACGCCCAGAACGGCCAGGCGAGCTGAACCCACAGCCATGCTATTAAATTGTCAATGTACAGCATACTTTGAACCAATTTATTGAAAAAGGGCGCAAAAATCCCCTCAATAAATTCGTCATCGTAAACCATACCTAATTAAATTTTTGGATTGAAATCGATAAAACACTTTGTTACTAAAATAAATAATTTTTTAAAGCATTTAGTAACTGAAACATAACATAAAAACCCATGATACTTTTGCCGTTTTCTTGCTACCTACTGCAATTACGGCCATTAGAATTAAGATTATTTTTTTGAATTTGCACCATATTATTTTTGCGGTGCACTGCTTATGATACCACATTGTTTTTCAAAATGCAAGTACTTTTTTCATTTTTTTCAAAATTTCTTTACTCATTATTTTTAACGCAAGCAAAGCCAGCATTTAGCTGGCCTTGCTCATTAAAGATATTTAATCAGATACACATACTAGCTTCCCAATAAAGATATTTATCAGATGCACATACTGGATTCCCAATCGAATGCACCAATAAAACCATTTGCATTATTAGCATGATTTACATTCCAAGTACATTCTTTATAATTGCTACTCCATTTTCTGTCATTACTGATTCTGGATGGAACTGCACTCCGTATACAGGATAGCTTTCATGTTCTACTGCCATTACTTCATTTTTGCGGCTTCTTGCGACAATCTTTAATTCCTTTGGAAGGGTTTCTTCATATGCTGCAAGTGAATGATATCTTGCTGCATTCATTTCTTTTCCTACGCCCTTAAACATTCTACAATTGTCGTCTATCTGGATAACATCCTTCTTTCCATGCATAAGCTCACTTGCGTAAGAAACTTTTCCACCAAAGGCAACGCATATTGCCTGATGTCCAAGACATACTCCGAAAATAGGAATTTTTCCTGCAAGCTTTTTTACTACTTCTACACACACGCCAGCATCCTCTGGCTTTCCTGGTCCCGGTGAAAGTACTATAAGCTTTGGTGAAAGCTTTTCTATTTCCTCCACGCTCATTTCATCATTTCTTATTACCTTTATATTTGAATCTACGCTTCCTATAAGCTGATAGAGATTATAGGAAAAGCTATCATAATTATCTATAAGTAAAATCATATCCGCCTCTTTTCTAGCAATCTCGCTTTTCATCTCATTATTTTTACTGATTTCTGGCCTTACCATTGCAAACTCTTTTTCTTGCCATTTAGCACTGGTTTTTCTTGCTATTTAACACTGAAGTAAAGGCACTGTAAATCAGTATTCCCTATATTCCTACTCCAATCCACCTTCTGCTTCATGAATTGCTGTTACAACTGCTGCTGCCTTGTTTATGCACTCCTGGTATTCATTCTCTGGCACTGAATCTGCTACTATTCCTGCGCCGCTTCTGACAAATACCTTTCCATTTCTTGCATAAGCTATTCTGATTGCTATACAGGTATCTAAATTTCCTGTGAAATCAATATATCCGATTGCTCCGCCGTATATTCCACGCTTATTATTTTCTAATTCATTTATGATCTGGCAGGCTCTATACTTTGGTGCGCCCGAAAGAGTTCCAGCTGGAAGTATTGATGAAACTGCATCGCAGGCATCCATACCATTGCGGATTGTTCCTGTAACAGTTGAACCGATATGCATTACATGTGAGAATTTAAGAATCTGCATATACTTCTCAACCTTTACGCTTCCTATCATACTTATTCTTCCCATGTCATTTCTTCCAAGGTCTACTAGCATGTTATGCTCTGCACATTCCTTTTCATCTGCAAGAAGCCCCTCTATTATCTTTTCATCCTCAGCATCATCCTTGCCGCGCTTTCTTGTTCCTGCAAGAGGATAGGTGAAGAGCTTTGTGCCGTTTAGCTTTACTAATGTTTCCGGTGATGCTCCCGCCATTTCTATGTCATTACTTGAAAAATAGAACATATATGGTGATGGATTAAGAGTTCTGAGGACTCTGTAAGCATCGAACATGCTTCCCTCGTACTTTGCTTCCATACGGTTTGAAAGTACCACCTGAAAGATGTCGCCCTCGTAGATATAATGCTTTGCCTTCTCTACCATTTCACAGAATTCATCCTTGCTAAAGAGAGGCTTAAATTCTTCCTTCAGGCGAAGGGGCTGTATTTCTGCTTTTTCACCAGTCATTATGAGGTTTTTCATGTTAAGAAGCTCATTTGCAGCCTTCTTATAATTCACCTCAAGATTATCTGTACGTACATTTGCGATAAAAACGATCTTCTGCTTTAAATTATCAAAGGCGATTACCTTATCAAAGAGCATAAGGTCTACATCCTTAAAGCCTTCCTCATCTGCTGCGTCTATCTTAAGTGTTGGCTCTGCATATTTTATGTAATCATATGAAAAATAGCCTACAAGACCGCCTGTAAAGGTAGGAAAATCCTCCATTCTTGGGCTCTTATAATCCTTCAGGATATTTCTTATTTCAACTGCCGGGTCTTCAACTTCCTTTTCGATTGTCATTCCTGAGCGGATACGCATCTTATGCTCATTTACTGTAAATTCAAGTATTGGATCATAGCCGATAAAGGTATATCTTCCCCAATTCACCTGATCCTCTACACTTTCAAGAATAAAGCAGTGCTTGCTTATATTCTTTAATATTCTCATCACCTCTATCGGTGTGATATTGTCGGCATATATCTCTGACTTCACCGGAATAATGTCATATTCCTTGTACTTTAAAAGCTGCTGCATTTCCTCTACACTTGGTACTAATTTCATAGCTGCCATTTTAATTCCTCCTGGGTATTTTCAATTTTTGCCAGTTAGTTGTTTTTAGAATTGCATTCCGTACAGAGGTTTTATAGCGACAAAAAAGCCCTTGAAAGCATAATTAACTGCTTTCAAGGGCGAATATTTTTAGTAATATCGCGGTGCCACCTTGCTTTATGATAAAATTTCATCATAATCTTTTTTAGGAAACTCAATCCTAAGGATACTAACATATCCCCTGCGCTTTAACGCTCGCCTTGCGTCAGCAGCTACTTTACATCAATTTCCAGCCTCTAAAGACTATCCATTCATTAATTTCACCCTGCCCTCGGTGGTCCATTTAATAAACTGTTTATGGCCTAGCTCTCATCTTCCCAGGCTCTCTGTACATGCATATTTATTTTTATCTCCACCTCATCGGTTTCTTTATTTTTATTGATTTTAGCATATCGGTGCCGCATTGTCAATACTTTTTTAACTTACTGT
>JAEEGL014936009.1_pt1 | contig 11565 bp, 6 predicted proteins | sample 9134231 | NCBI WGS metagenome assembly JAEEGL01 (sample SAMN16246548, study PRJNA631951) | gut metagenome | biome: gut microbiome; feature: rumen; material: fiber-attached | host: Bos | place: Iran: Karaj | collected 2018-10 | reverse complement strand
TCTTTCTCTCAACTGGGGCTGGCCTAATATTGTTGCAAAAAAAGGTGGAACTGCCTTTGCCTCCTACGACACCAAGGATGTTTATTACAGATTCAAAAAAACACTGGAAAGGCTGCGGCTTATTACCGGTCAGGACAAGCCAATGGTTTTGAGCGAAATGAATGCCGATGGTGATGTAAACGGTCCTTATGTCCAGGCAAAAAAGCTGGCAGGTTTTATGGATATGCTGCTGGCCGACAAGGACAAGTGGCTTAGTGCTATGACCCTCTATCAATTCCGCGACGACGGACGGCTTGGACTTGAGGTTACAGACCCTAACAACAGTGAAGTTGGCATTGAACAGCCTCTGCTTTCAGGATACCGGGAATACCTGCACAAGCCTTTCTTTAGCCAGAAAATGCAGGAGGCCGGAGAAATTGAGCTTCCTGCAAAGCTGCGCTGGACTTCTTCTGAAGATGCCGAAGGCGTAGAAATGGACATTCATATAGAAAACAATCCGCATTTTGCAGAACTATATTTTAATGGTCCACTGCGCGACACAAACCTTATTATGGAATTTGGCGGCTGGTACTTTTACAAGGCACCGGGAGTTAAATTTATTGACCTTATGAGCTGGTTTTTTGAACACAAGCTTTCCGGACCAGTAGACATGAAGCTGCGCATTTTTATGCCTCCTAAAGACGGAGTAAACCAGGCAGACAGCCTTGACAATTACTATGCAGTACTGCCTGCCCTGCCGGAAGTACGCATTGAGTACGAACCGCTTGGAGTTTAATATGAAACTTGAGTTTGATGAGCTTAAATGGTATGGGCGCAGCTTTGACCACAATGATGTGCGCTATTTTAATTATTCGCTAAGCGGCTTTGAGTTCTGCTTTACAGGAACTAAGGCTGTTGCAACTATCTTAAGCGACCCTTCAAACCAGAAAGATACAGAGCATGGAATACTCGGCGTTTATGTTACGGAGCTTGCCTCTCCCGAAAAATACAAGGGCGACTCCTTCTGGGACAATTTTAATTTTTTAAAAGAAAGCAAAAGCCCTGACGGCTTTAAGGAACCGGTAAGAGTTTCGCTGGATCAGACTCAGAATGAAATTACCCTCTTTCAATCAGGAATAGAAAAGACTGTCGTAATAAAGGTACTTAAGCTCAGCGAATGTGCCTTTGGTTATGCCGGATTAAAGGATCTTCAGATTGAAGGAACCCTGCGCAGAGGCAGAATCATAGACAGCAAGGCTCATCCAAAAATAGAATTTATCGGCGACAGCATTACCTGCGGCTATGGTGTAGAAGGAATCTGGGAAAAAGACACCTTCTGCACAGGTCAAGAGAGGCCGGACAAGGCTTATGCCTTTTTAACAGCCCGTTCCCTCAAGGCCGAATTCCAGCTTTGTTCCTGGAGCGGTATTGGAATTACATCAAACTATGTAGACCCTGCTACAGTAAACCTGCCGGATACCCACTGGCTCATGCCTGCCTGCTGGCCTTATACCGACAAAAGCGGAGAGCTAAGACTGCATGCGGAACCTCATGTCTGGGACCAGAGCCGTTTTTCTCCTGATATAGTTGTAATAAACCTTGGAACAAATGACACAAGCTGGGTTCGCGGAATAGAAGAAAGGCGTCTTGCTTATGTTGCAGGCCTTCGTAACCTGATAGAAGCAGTACACCGCCGCAGCCCTGATGCAAAAATCTGCTGCTGTCTTGGAATAATGGGACAGGAGCTGTGTGCCTCTGTAGAAGAAGCCTGCAAGCTTTTTTCCAGAGATTTTCCAAGTGTACCGGTAAAGACCCTTCGTTTTGATTTACAAAAGGAATCGGACGGCATTGGAGCAGACTGGCATCCTTCGCCTGTCACACACAAAAAGGCGGCAAAAAAGCTGGCAAAGTTTTTAAAAGAGTGGGTTGAAGAATAATGGATTGCTTCGCCCTTCGGGCTCGCAATGACATAACTCCGCGTCATTGCGAGGAGCGGCAGCGACATGGCAATCTATGATAACCTGTAAACCTTTGAATTTCTTTCCGGGGTCCATTTGGCACGGCGGGCTTGAGGCAGAGAATCCAGGGAATCACCCTTAAAGCCGATTTTTTCAAACCAGTCGGCAGCCTGAGTCGTCATTATAAAAACAGACTCTGCCCCCTCTGCTTTTGCTTTTTTTACAAGATATTCTACAAGAGAAGGACCAATGCCCATGTGGCCGAAAGCTTCATCTACGGCTACAGCTGCAATTTCATACTGTCCGTCATCATATTTATGAAGGGCGGCACAGGCACGAATGCCGTCGTCAAATTCATAAACGACATAATCTTTAAGGGACGAGGCAATATCGGCTTCGCTTCTTGGTAAAAGCTTTCCACTTGCAACAAAAGGACGCATAAGAGCCAGAAGACTTGGAATATCCGACTGCTGCAGTTCTCGAATTTTTCCGTAGTTGCTGGTATAAATCATTGTACCGGAACCAAGTCCACTGAATATTTCTGTAAGTAAAACTCCATCCAGATTTCCGTCCAGGATATGGGTTCGGTTCACTCCCTTCTGACAGGCATTTTTTGCAAGAGAAAGAATATTCAAAAGCTGGGGATCACCGGAGTTTTTCTCAAGCTCAGCAATATATTCTTCAAGCTCACTTATATTCATTGCGGGAAGGATCTGCCCGTCCTTTTGAAGGATTCCATTCTGGCCCATTACAAAAAAGAGCTTATCGGCCTTGAGTTCAACTGCAACCTGCTGGGCAAGTTCTGCAGAAGAAATATTATAAGGTTTTCCTGTTGAACTCCAGCCTATACATGGGAAAATCGGAATGAAACCATCATCTAAAACGCGGGATACTGAATTTGTATCAAGACGCTCAATTTCGCCGGCTGAACCAAAATCAAGGCCATCCAGAACTCCTTTGGCACGAGCTCTTACCCAGTTTCCTATTACTGCAGTTATATTATTTGCAGCAAGTCTGGTCATGAGGGTATTGGAAACATCAAAGGCAGCCATTTTTATAAGAGGCATGGCGGAATCACTTATGATGCGGATGTTATTTTTATAGGTCCAGCTGATATTTTCAGAAGCAAGGACCTGATCAATGCGGGTTCTGGCTCCCGGAATAAGAACCACCTTAAGGCCTGCTTCATGCAAAAGCGAAATATCTTTGGTATGGAGGGAAAAAAGCGGAGACGCAATGGTTTTGTCATCAAGGTAGATTACAATTACTGCCCCCTTGAATTTCTTAAGATAGCGGATTACATCTCTTATACTGTCTGCTTTTTTTGAAAGTTCCATACTCATATTATAACGAATTTACACTCTTTGAGTCATCATATTAAAATAATCTGACCCTTACTTCTTGTTAATTGCAAGCCAGTTCCAGAATTCGGGGTCTTCCTGCCCTACCCGCCAGAAGCCTATTTTTTTAACTCCTGCATTTTTATAAAGCCTCATCAGGGTAACATCAGAATAAGCATCATTAAAATAACCTGTTACGCCAACCTGGGCCGTATATTGCACCTTGGGTATATCATTTTCGTAAGTAATTTCTTCTACACCATTGGCAACCATCATGCGGTTAAGACGGGAAAAATAGTAGGCACCGTCTGTAGCCTGATCCGACCAGCAGCGGCCATAAAAAGGAATACCCATAATGAGTTTTTTTTCCGGAATTACTGTTCTGGCATAATCTACAACCTTTGTGCACCAGTCAACAGAAGCAATGGGACCGGCAGCACTTGTAGACCAGTGTTCATCGTAGGCCATAACAAAAACCCTGTCACAATAATTTGCAATATCGGCATAGGGATAAATATCATTGGTAAGCTTTTTAAAGCGTGCAGGAACACAGACAGAAAACCACTTAACCTGGCCCAGCATATAGCGAAGATCTGCTATAAAAGTAAGAAAATGTTTACGGTCTCGTTCAGGAACCAGTTCAAAATCAATCTGAACCCCATCGTAAGGGGCGGCGGCTTTAACGACAGCCTTTAGAAAATTCTTTCTTACCCCGTAATCCGGATTAATTACAAAATGAGTTAAAGAACGGCTATCACAGACAATAACAAGATGGCAGCGGGCTTTTCCTGTTTTTAATTTTGAACGGGCAGGAACCGAAGTAAGTTCACCGTAACAATTTACTTCTGCAGAAAAATAACAGACATCTGTAATCGGAAGGGAGGAATTATATTCATCTTCCCGGCCGGCAGAAACATAACCCCAGGCTTCTGCAAATTCCACAGGTTTTCCTTCTACAGGGCGCAGGGTGTAAAGTTGAACAGGGGGCAAAGCTTCTGCCTGAGAACCCAAAGCTGTATCAGACATTTCAATTTCTTCAGTAATATTTTCTTCATCAGCAGCCTGGTCTGATAATACCAGATCCTCTGCAAGATCTTTTTTACCTTTAGAAAAAAGCGGGGAGCCTGTAATTAAAAAAGCTGCAAGGACATAAAAAGCAATAAACACTCTATAATATTTTTTATTCATAAAAAAATTATCGGAAAAAATCCGGGGAATGTTCAACAGAAAGCAGAAAAACGCTAAACTAGAGAAAGGAGCCTGCAGAAAAGCTGCAGAAACTTACTATGGAAAAGAAAACCTTAATCAGCATAAATAACTGTCGAATTGAAGGCTCAAAAGGAAGCCTTATGGAAAATATAAATTGGGAGATGCATGAAAAAGAAAACTGGCTTGTAATTGGCCCAAATGGCGGAGGCAAGGCTGATTTTCTGAATGCACTTGCGGGAAGCGGCGGCCTTAAATTTGTTCCGCAAATTAACAACATTTTTGAAAATTCCATAGATTTTGTTTCCCTGGAAAGAGCCGCAAAGCTGATTCAGGAAGAAAGGGAAAATGATGAAAGTGAATATTCAGAAGATGGAGTGGACATAGGAAGAACAGGCCGCATTTTTATAGGCGAATGTCTTTTTCCGGGAATAAAGAAAAACTCCCCTCTTACACCGGAGCTTTTACAAATTGATTCCAGCAGAGAAATTGAACTTACCGGAATTAAAAAAATTCTGGACAGAGGCCTTAAATACATGTCAACCGGCGAAATAAGACGAACCCTGCTTGCAAGAGCCCTTATGAGCCGTAAAAAACTCCTTATTCTTTCGGACCCTTTTGCAGGTCTTGATGCAGAAAGCCGCAGAATTATTTTTGATTTTATAAACAGAGAAAGTGCAGAAAGCGGCAAGGAAGCTCCTGTAATAATCCTTGGTCTTGAACGATGGCATGAAATTCCTGATACAATTACCCATGTTCTGGAATTTTCAGATAAAAAAATAAGCTTTTGCGGCCCCAGAAGCCAATACGAAGAAAAAATAAAAAAGCTTGCCCTGAAAGAAAAAGACAGGCTTGAAAAAGAAAAGGTCGCCTTCAGTCAGCTTTTCTGGGAAACAAGCAGGGAAACTTCTATTACTAAGGAAGAAAATTCATCTCTGGATAAGCTGGAAAATCTGGTTGAAATGAAAAATGTTAATGTTCAGTGGGGCGACAATCATGTTCTAAGGAATTTAACCTGGACAGTCAAAAAAGGCTGCCACTGGCTCATAAAAGGTCCTAACGGCAGCGGAAAAACTACCCTTCTTGAACTGATAACCGGGGACAACATGCAGGTTTACTGCAACGATGTAAGGATTTTTGGAATAAAAAGAGGCAGCGGGGAAAGTATCTGGGATATAAAAAAACATCTGGGAATTGTTTCATACCGTCTGCATGTAGAATACAGGATGCTGGGAAACAATAGTCTTGAAAGTATAATCATTTCGGGTTTTAGAGATTCCATAGGCCTTTATGAAGCTGCAAAAGATACAGAAATTGCCCTTGCCAGAAAATGGCTTAAAATAGGAGGCTTTGAAGGCAGAGAAAAAGAAAACTTTGCCGGCTTAAGCTACGGAGAACAGAGGGCCATCCTTATCCTGCGCTCGCTTGTAAAATGTCCTGCCCTTCTTATTCTTGATGAACCTTGCCACGGTCTTGATGAAAATAACCGCCGGAAAATTCTTCATCTTATGGAGCTGATAGGACAGAGCGGAAATACTACAATGCTGCATGTAACCCATGATCCTTTGGAAAAGCTGGAATGTGAGCATAATACTCTTGAGCTGTGTCCTGAAGAAGAACCTATGTATCATATAAGCAGTGACAGGCTTTAAGAAATTTAAGGAATTGGGCCGGTATGAGCAGATGCAAAAATCTGATAAAGGTATGGCTTTCTTAGATAAATAAAACGATTAATAAAACAAATTGTCATTTTTTTGATAGTGTTTTATAATAAATGTCATAAAATAATGGAGAAGTTATGCACAGCATCAAAGGAAAATTAATCACTATAACCGTTTCAATAGTTCTGGTAGGTATTCTGGCTATTGGAGGTCTTTCTTATTATTTTGCAGAGGTTGCCCTGAAACAATCTTCAAGGAGCAGTTTTGAAGCCCTTTCAAAGGATGTAACCAATCAAATTTCGGATTTGAATGAAAAGGAATTCATGCTTTTGAATTCTATTGCAGAAATGCCTTTTGCCCGGGACCCTGAGGTTTCTCTGGAAGAAAAAAACCATCAGATGGCCGATGTTGTAAATATCAATACAGATAAATATGAAAACTGTGCCTTCTATGACAGCGAAGGCTTTACCTACATTCGTTCTACAGGCCAGAAATTAAACCTTGCAGCCGGCCGCGTTTACTTTGAACAGGCAATGAAGGGAAAAAATTATGTAGTTGACCCGGCTTTTTCTTCTGTAATAAATGCAGTTCTTATGTTCTATGCCGTACCGGTTTATGATTATGCCGGACACATTCACGGGGTTGCCGTTTCCGTAATTAAAGGAAACAGACTTTCGCATATTGTTTCCGACATTACTTTTGGAATAAATAATCATCCTTTTGTAATAAACAAAACTACAGGAGAAATAATTGGTCTTGCAGAAGACACTGAAATTGATCTAGAAAACAACAAGGGTCTTGCAGATGCAATTCAAAAGGCTACCGGCGGTTTCCTGGATATTATGGAATATGATGATTCTGTAACAGGAAAAAAGATGTCTTTCCTTGCAAGCGAAGTTCCTTCAAAGACAGACTGGCTGGTTGTCTGCACCCTCCCTTATGACTATTACTTTGGAGGACTCAAGCACATTCAGCATGCAATTATTTATGTTGTAATTATTTCTTTTGTTGTAGTATTCCTGAGTCTGCTTCTGGCCATGACCCGCTTCTTAAAGCCTCTGCTCGAAGTAACTAATTCTATTACCGAACTTGCCAGCGACAGTGCCGACCTTACCCGCAAGATTGAAGTCCGCAGAAGTGATGAAATTGGAGAAGTCGTAAAAGGCTTTAATTTATTTACAGACAAGCTAAGGGGTATTATTTCTGACATTAAGGCATCTCAGGAAACTCTTGATGAAGTCAGTGTTGATATGAGCCATTCTGCTTCTGACACCTCTAATATTATGTCCGAAATGTCCACAAATATTAACAATGTTCAGGATCAGGTTGAATATCAGGCCAGAACCGTTATGGAAGCAGTAAAATCTGTCGGCTCCGTAACATCAGATATTGGTTCTCTTGATAATCTGATTAATGTTCAGGTAAATGAAGTAACTCAGGCTTCTACAACTGTAGAAGAAATGGTCAGCAACATTGCTTCTGTAAACAATATTGTAGATAAAATGGCTCAATCCTTTAATAATCTTGAGCAGAATATCCGCAATGGTTCTGAAAAACAGACTATGGTAAATGACAGGATTTTAAAAATTCAGGATGAATCTGAAATGCTGGAAGAAGCCAATGCCGTTATTCAGGGTATTGCTGAACAGACAAACCTTCTGGCCATGAACGCCGCTATTGAGGCTGCCCACGCTGGTGAAGCAGGAAAAGGTTTCTCTGTAGTTGCTGATGAAATCCGTAAGCTTAGTGAAGATTCTTCTGAACAGTCTCAGAAAATTGGTGAACAGCTTTCTAATATCAGGGAATCTATTTCCGGAGTAACTATAGCATCTACAGAATCTCTTGAATCCTTTACTACTCTTTCTTCATTAATCTCTGAGACAGATTCTCTTGTACAGCAGATTAAGAACTCTATGAACGAGCAGAATGAAGGTTCTAAACAGATTAATGTTTCTCTCCAGACTTTGAATGACAGTACACAGGATGTTCGTTCTGCCAGTGATACAATGACAAAGGGTAACAAGCAGGTAATGGAAAAAGTAAACCAGCTGCAGACTGCAACTACCGAAATGGCTCAGACAATGTGCGAAATGGCCTTTGGAACCCAGAGAATTGTTGAAACAGGAGAGCTGCTTTCTTCTAATGCACGCAATGTAAGAAACAGCGTTTCAAAAATCAGTACACAGATTAAGCAGTTTAAGGTTTAAAAAGATTGTCGGGTCAAGCCCGACAATGACACTGCGACTTTTGCGAAGCAAAATGTCGGTAAGTACGCGTCAGCGTACGACTCATTCCCGCGCGCTTCATTGACGCGGGAATCTTTTTTTTAAAGTTCAAACTTGTCCAATTCATCAGTAATAGTTTGAACTGACTTCTGATTCAATGTGGCCTTGTCATTTACAATGCTCATTGAGTGAGAGAAGTCCTTAAGAATCTCAAGAGAAACATTCAAAGAAGAATCTATTTTCTCAGAAAGAGCAACGACATCCATTATGCCGTTTTTAATTTCTTCCGTATAATTTGCCTGATTCTTAATAAGAGAGTTTACACTCTGAATATTCTGGGAAATCTTGTTTGTTGTAGAAAGAATCTCATCGGCTCCGCTGGACTGCACATCCATAGTGTGGGCAATATTTTCTACTACAGTTGTCTGGGTAGCAATTTCCTGCTGAATCTTATAGAACATTGACTTAGTATCCTTCATACTGTCTGTACCCTGGACAATTGCACCGGTTATTTCTGTAATAAGGTCTTTAATGCTCTTTGCCTGACTTTGAGTATTTTCGGCAAGCTTACGAATTTCATCTGCAACGACAGAGAAACCCTGGCCTGCTTCGCCGGCATGAGCAGCCTCAATAGCAGCGTTCATGGCAAGAAGGTTGGTCTGGCTTGCAACCTGCTGGATTACCTGAATAACCTCAGACATTTTCTTAGACTTTTCACTTACAGAATTAATAACTGTTTCTGTTTTATCTACCTCTGTTGCACCCGAAGATGAGGATTCAGAAAGATTATTAGAAAGCTCCATTGCCTGTTTTATAAGCTCATTTATACGGCCGGTATTTTCGGTCATTTGAGAAATAGATTCGGCATTCTGTGCTTCGGCCTGGGCCTGCTCCTGCATTGTTAAACTTACCTGATTAGCATCTTCATTGAGCTTGTTAATATTGTTTCTTGCAGTTTCCAGAAGGCGGTCTTTTTCCTCATTCTGGCGCTTCATTTCATCAAAGCTGTTTACAATATGGCCTATACTGGTAGAAGAATTATCTGTAATGGAAAGAAGCTCTATGGCATTGCCGCCAACCGAACTGGATTCATTTTTAAGGGTTGTAAGAGAATTCTTAAGAAAGTCCATGAGCTTGTTCATAGAAGTCATGATTACGCCAAAGTCATCAAAAGTACCAATGTTAATACGGGTAACCAGATCTCCTTCCTCGCGCAAAGCGTCCAGCTGTTCAATTGTAATTCTAAATCGTTTACGCAGCTGATAAAGAACAAGAAGACAAAGAGGAAGAGTAATTGCTATTCCCATGAAAAGAGCATATATTCCCTTTCGCAAAATGAGGTTCATGGACCAGCTATGTCTGACTGCACTGTAGCCGGAGCAAAGAAGCTGCCAGCCGATAATAAGGGCAGAATTAAGAATAATCATACCCAGTGTAACCGTATAACGGGAAGTATTCATTCCATCAAGATTTTGTATCTTAAGCTTGGCAAGTTCACTGCGGGCAACTATGTTAAAGCATTTTGTAGAATAAGAGATTGCAAGCCAGGCATACAAAATGATAAGAACAAAAATCAAAATAAGATCGGTGAGATTGTAGCGGAGGTTTCCGGTAAGGGTTTTAATTATAATTGTAGTACCGTTTCCAATAGGATAACCGCTCATAAGAGAAACTATGGAAACAACATTGATTCTGTTCAGAGTTTTCTGAGCCTGAAGTTTTTCTTCTTCGGTTAAAGGCCTGCTTTCTGCTGTTTTTATAAGCTTAACCAAAGGCTTGAGCATAAAATAAACGAGGATTGAAACAAGAACAAAAATTCCTGCCGCCGGACCAAGAGTAGTACCAAGGTGGGTTCCCCAGTCTAACCAGGTAGAACCCTTAATTTGAGTTACCTGAAAGGATGACAAAAGAGGTACACCAATAACTGTGGAAAGTCCGAAGAAGAGCATATAACTAGCAAAAATATTCATATAAATAAACTCCTGAGCAAATCTTTATGTAATTTTTTTATACTGTAAACTGATCTATCTGTCCACCGATTTCGGCAATAGAATCTTTCATTTCTGTAGAAATCTGAGAAAGTTCACTACCGTTTTCATTAATACGCTTTGCACCGATAGACATTTCGTCCATGCTGGTCTTCATTATATTAGAAGAATCCTGAAGACTTGCAATGTTGCGGAAAATGAGTTTGTTTCCTTCAATCATCTCCTGGGCAGCATTACTAACTTCGCTTGTACTCATGTTCATGGCACGAAGAGTGTCGATTACCTGCTTAGAACCTTCGTTCTGTTCATCCATGGCAATCTTAATTTCAGTTACCAGCTGGTTTGTATTTTGAATTTCGTTAGAAACAACTGTAAAGGCATTGCTGGCATCCTGAGAACCGGATACAACTTCAAGGATTGAAGATTGAATACTCTTAAGCTGTTCACCGATGCGCTTTGACTGGGCAGTTGAAGTTTCGGAAAGCTTACGGATTTCGTCTGCTACGACAGCAAAACCCTTACCTGCTTCGCCGGCATGGGCAGCCTCAATGGCAGCGTTCATGGCAAGAAGGTTGGTCTGGCTGGCAATAGATGCAATAGCCTGGTTTGCTTCCTGAAGCATTTTAGACTTATCTTCAATTTCGTGAATCATCTGGTTTACAGCCATCTGCTTTTCCTGACCAGACTGAGACTGGTTTTCCAGCTGACCGAAAGAATCGGCCATCTTGTCTACCGAAGTATTTACTGACTGGATATTTCCAATCATTTCTTCAATGGCGCTTGAAGCCTGGGTAACTCCATTTGCCTGCTGCTCAATCATTTTTTCAAGAGAGTCGATATTAGCGGCAATTTCGTTAACGGCACCTGCAGTTTCCTGTACATTTTCTGCCTGCTGATTAATATTTTCGTGAACGGAATCTATGTTAGATAAAATCTGCGAGATGGCGGTTGCAGTATTCTGGGTACTGGCAGCCATGTTTTCTCCTACATTATTAAGGTTCTGGGCAGAAACTTTAACATTGTCTATAATATTCTGCAGTTTTTCAATAAAGCTGTTTTCGTTTTCTACAAGCTGATCGAATACCTTAAAAACAGAACGGCGTTTGAGAGTAACGCGTTTGGTAAGGTCGGCATTTCCGGATCCAAGGTCAATTACAGCATCATTAAGAATAGAAAGCTGATTTACCATATTAATAATCTGAACAGCC
>JAEEGL014029199.1_pt1 | contig 11565 bp, 8 predicted proteins | sample 9134231 | NCBI WGS metagenome assembly JAEEGL01 (sample SAMN16246548, study PRJNA631951) | gut metagenome | biome: gut microbiome; feature: rumen; material: fiber-attached | host: Bos | place: Iran: Karaj | collected 2018-10 | reverse complement strand
TAACAGCAAGGAATTATATGTGTATCTTCCTAACCAGCCATTTCGAAACACCTAAAGGCGTTTCTGCATAGCTGGCTACTATTATCCAATGCCTACGGCATTTCTCCTTTCTCAAATAGATAGCAAATTCAATGATATAAAACCACGGCATAAGAATAAAGATTCAATCTTAATTCCCCTACAAAAAATCGACTGAGCCCATTTCAAGTATATCAGAGTATTGTTTCATCGACCATTTTCTTGCAAACTTACACAAGCATCAACGGGAGGTCTTACATGAGGTGTTACATGAGGTCTTGAAATCCACAACCATTTGACTATAAGACATTTAACCAAAATTAGGTGAGGTCTTCAAGAAAACAACAAATTTCATGTTTTTCAAAAAAAAACAATCACTATTTAGTACATCATTAAGATGGTTGGGCAATAGCTGTTCCTCTGATAGTAAATGGAAGATAGGGGTAAGAAACACGTCATTTAGAATGCGTAAACCATAGCTTTAGATGATGCAAATGATAGCTTTAGACGATGCAAACAATAGCTTTGTTTGCTACAAACCATTCGTCTGTAACATACAAATCAATAGTCTGTAACATATAAAGCTATGGTTTCTAACTTAATATCTGTCTATTTTCATTTTCGGAAGCGCAAATCACTCCCCTGTAAGATGCTGATAAACTTTTAGATTGAACTCCGATTATCGCATTACAAATGCTTCTATTCGTTCCATGAGGATTGCAAAATCAGCACGTACAAAGAACAAATGATTGTCAGTTTTTGTATAATGAGTAGAAATATTTGTATCTTTGCATTCGAAACCTTAGAACAAATATTATGAACGATATTTTAGTTATCCAAAGCAAGATTTATGAGATTCGTGGTGTGAAGGTAATGATAGACAAAGACCTCGCAGAGCTTTACCAAGTGACGACAGGAAATTTCAACAAAGCCGTAAAGAGAAATATCAAACGTTTCCCGCCAGACTTTATGTTTCAGTTGACAAAAGATGAGTATGACTTTTTAAAATTCCAAAATGGAATCTTAAAGATGGGAAGGGGAGAACATTCTAAATATCTTCCCTATGCTTTCACCGAACTAGGACTTGCCATGCTATCTGGAATCCTAAATAGTGACATTGCCATACAGACAAACATCACTATTATGCGAGCCTTTGTCTCTTTTCGCCGTATGGCAACTTCCTTGCCAATCCCTGACACCCATGCTGATATTACCCAACTACGCAAGGAATTTGAGGAATTGAAACTCGACATCGAGGACATTCTTCACGATCAGAACGACATCAACGAGTCCACACGCGCCCAACTTGACGCTATTAGCACGGCATTGGCAGAGTTGCAAGCCAAAGAGCCTCCTCAACGACCACACAGAAGAATTGGGTTTGTACAAGAAGATGAAAAATAACAAAACGTCTCACTATCTTTTTTGGGAAAAAAATCAATGTGGTGATAACATCCCGAGGCAGTCGCCTACGGCGAGAATTCTTACAAATCTAACCAAATCTATCAAAATATTTGTTTGATTTGTAAAGATTTGAGCGATTTCTACCCCAGAGGGGTTCTCCAACCGACATTAGGAACTTATCACCACATTGAAAAAGAAAATGCCCCTATTATGCCAGTCGCACCAGGAATGCCGTGTATATGCGCTTTCCTGGTGCGACTGATGTTGGTTTTTCCCGCCATTTGCCCGCAAAAGGTGGAAACTCGGCTTATATATAAAGATAAATTGGAATTTAACCGTATCACTATCGCATTTAGAACTCTTGCAACATATTGAGTCATGGCTAACTACAACATTGTCTTGTTTAAGTCATAATATAGCAGTTGACCTGTAACGTTCTGCATTCATTACCGCATAATCCCCGAAGGGGAGTAAGATTACAGGCAGGCGGTGGAGCGTAGCGAAACCCCTGCATGTAAGGCGAGAGTGTGTAGAACCCCAAACGGGGGTGACAGAGATTCTGTCGTACCTTCGGCACTTATATATTTGCGAACTCTAAGCAGGGGTTCCGCTTCGCTCCACCACCTGCCTGTATTCTCATCAGCCCTTCGGGCTTTCCACATTGACGGAAAAAGCAAAGCTGAGTGGCCTCACTTTTTCAGTCAGATAAATTGGAATTTATTAGCTGTCTTTCTGATATTTGCTTTGCCGCAATTTTTCGAGTCCGGGATTGGGGTTCCCTTGGTAATACCGGTTCTTGTCGAATGCAAATGATTGTGACTCCACATAGTCATATCCACTGATGAAAGATGGAATATCCACCCCAAGCATTAAAGAATCACAATAATAGACACGTTTCCCATCATAGGAATAATAGTATGACATATTGTTGTTTAACACATTATTATTTTTGTGCACTTCGTGTAACAGGAATATCTTAAATGTCTGTGGATTGGCTCCTGGTAAAAGACGATTTTCATAATAAACCCGATTTTTGTCTGCAAACCAGTCGCGATAACGCTCAACCCTATGGATGGTCGCAAAATCAGTTCCATCCGGCATGGGTAATAGCTCTGGATTAAATACCGTAGTGCCATCAGTATGGAAAGCATTCACCAAACCATCCTTCATATTCTTGTGTTTCAAAGCATCAATGTCCCGGATAGACGTTCCCCTAGCCTTGCAATAGACGCGATTCCCATCTTTTCCATAATTGTGCTCACCCTTCAGCACAGAGAATGTTTTTGGGTCTGCCCCTTCCACAACATGGTTCTTGTAATAGACGTACTTGTCATCGGCTGCATAAAATTCGTTTAGTTCCCGGAATGAGCGGTAATCACCTACAGGTATGACATTCTCGCCAATCTCGGCATCAATTCCAAGGTAATAGACATTTCGGGAATCCACAGCCCATCCGTCACCTATTATTTTGAAACTTCCCATGTCGGCAACATGTAGAGGTTGGTCTTGCCAATAGTAATCATGGGCATCGTGAGCAAGATTGGAAGCATTCTTGTCACCTGGCGCGACAAAGGTTGCAGGGGCGGCCCCCTCGATGATGTTTCCATTATACCATACATGCTGCGTGTCGGCGGCATAGTCTTCGCTCAAAGCGCGGAAAGAGAAGGGGTCGGCTCCTTCCAGGATTTCGTTCCAATAATACACATGGTTGACATCTTTCGCATACGTATTATTGATGCGTTTGAATGTCGAAGCATCATATCCCTCTGGTTTCTCTGCCGCATATTCACTGGAGGCAATTGAGACAAACTGGAAAAGGGTAGCCACCGGTATCAATGGACAGGAACAGAAAAGCAATGGCAGTCTCAAACGTTTGGACAACCAGTAAAAAAATCTCATCAATGGGAACAAATAGACAGGATAAAGCCAAATGGTCAAGACCATACCCCACCGGCAGATTTCACCAACAGACGTGTTGATAGGAGTGTCGAAAAAGAACAATGACACAAAAAAACCTATCGGCCACAACAATAGTGACAGAACCATCAACCAGAAAAAAACTTCCTGAATATGAGTAGGCTGACCTCCCAATATACGGGCTGCCCAACCTTTTGAATTAGATTTCTGCTCCATCTTCGTTTCTTTTCAATTTATGACTGTAAAGTTTGAATATGTATGTCCGATTTCTGGCTTCGCCTCGGCATAGCTCAAGCAAGATTGGCTCTGTAAATTCCGATTAATCTATCTATTTATAGCTGCAAAAGCAGATGAAAATCTCGACTCATGCGAGTCTTTGAAGATAAATATAATTAATGCTTGCTCTGATTTGGGTCATCGCTCATAAACACTTTCATTCAAAAAATGTGAGAATCAATTGATGATTATAGAGCAAAAAACAGTTTCGAATCTTTTCAAATACAGCGTTCATTTTGAATCATTCATTTCTATCGAGTGCGGACTAAAAGTCGGACTTTCGCTAGAATGAAACGCACAAACCGTTGATTTAACGCACTTTACGAAAGATTAACATAATAAGAAGACCATCATGTCAACCCAAGCGAAATTCACTCCCCTGTAAGATGCTGATAAACTTTTAGGTTAAACTCTGGAGCGATGGCTATCACCCACTCCATGATTTCCGCCGCTTGCATCTCGTATGTTTTCCATTCCTTTGATTTCAAGAAGAAATAGAACTCTACGGGCAAGCCGCTCGGCGTAGGTTCATATTCACGAACCATGATCAGCATTTCATTATTCACTTCTGGTCGCAAGGACAATGCTTTATCTACATAGGCTCGATAAAGCGTAAGGTTGATATGTTCGCCTTCCAACTCGCCCTTAGTGAAATATTTCTTCGTTATAAGGTGTTGCTTGAGTTCATCGTCAACCATACGGATATTGCGATAGTCGAAAAACACTCTTCGAGAAACCCGTCTTCCATCACTCTCCTGCATTCCAATCCAATTCTTAAACGAACCGCTAACCAATGTCTGCGGAGATACAGACGAGATGGTATTGTTGAAATTGCGAATCTTTACCGTGGTAAGCGACATTTCCTCCACGATTCCGTCTGCATCGGCAGAAGCTACTGTTATCCAGTCTCCCTTGTGCAGCATCTCGTTGCTGGTGAGACGGATACCTGCGACAAGTCCTTCTATCGTATCCTTGAATACCAACATCAAGATGGCAGATGTGGCTCCCAATCCCGCAAAGAGTGTCATGGGATTTTTGTTGATGACGATGGCAATGACGATGATGGCGGCAATAAACATCATGACGATTTTCAATACGCCACAAAAAGAGTGGAAATACTGTTGCGTTGACGTGCGACGCTCTCCTTCCAAGTCCTTAAACGAATTGATAAACACGATGGCGGTGCGCGTAGCCATTACCGTGATGTAAATGGCTGTTGCTCGTTCCAACAACATTTGCACGAAGGGGAACTCATCGAACACCATCGGCAACACATCCCAAATAACTACGGCTGGAACGATTTGACAGGCTGACTTCAGTACATCTTCGTTGAGCAATATTTCATCCCACGACACTTCGGTTTTCATCGTTAACCGACGAACGACAGGGATAATGATTCTCCTGCAAATGGAATAACTCAACCATGCCGCAATAATGGCTACAAGTACCATGATAATATGGCTGACGATGGACATGATGCTTCCCGACATCCCCAACCACGTCAGACCTTGCTCTACCCAAACTGCTATCTTATTCATATATATAATAATGTGTTACTACTTTGTCTTGGCGCATAGGATTTCACATACCTTGTCTTGGAAAGCCCTTCCCGCTTTCATGTTTCTCACGCCTTGGTTGATGATACTGAAACAGAGGCGATGGCCATTGGAAGCCTTGCAATAGCCAGCTAACGAACTGACTCCTGTCACGCTTCCCGTCTTTGCTTGCACATTACCCTTTGCGGAGGTGTCTAACATTCTGCTCTTCAACGTTCCGTCAACGCCAGCGATGGGCAATGATGGTCTGAGATGAATGTCTATCCACTCGTTTCGTGCCGCATATCTCAATGCCAATACTTCCAACTCTGCCGTCAAGTAATTATACAACGAAAGACCTGAGCCGTCGGCAATGCTGAAGGTGTTTGCATTTTGTCCTAATCGCGTAATCAAACTCTTCACCACCTCTGCGGCTCCTTTGGCGGTAGCGGGATGGTCGCCCGCAATCATGTCCAACTGATAGAACATGGATTCAGCATATAGGTTGTCGCTCTCTTTCATCATCTGCAACAACACCTCGTCCATCGTGTGTATTCTCCTGCACAATAACAAAGCGTTGCCAGGACATTGATTGGTGCCACTAAACACGTCGATGAAGATGCCTTGTTGGTGTAACTGTTCCATGAAGACATCCAGGAAATTATCGCGACGCTGATAGAGCAAGGGCGACAAAACGGGGTTGTCGTCATCCCAACACCATCCTTCGCCAAGCAAGTTCATATCCTTCGCACTCTTATCCGCATAGATATGTCCGCGAATGGTATCTACATTCAATTGGCGAATGCTTTCTACGAAGGCGCGCATGTCTTCCTCTCCGAAACAAGGGTCGAATTTACCCACGCAATACACGTCGCCCAACAAAACGTTGTTGACAATCTCGCCCGTATAGCGCAATTCTGTCTTGAATTGATAGTCGCCTCCCAACCTGTCGATGGCAGCTATGGCCGTTATCACCTTTTGCGTGGAAGCAGGGCGTAAGCGTTGACGTTCGCCATGACGGTAAACGACCGTATCTACATCCAAGTCCCAAACCATCAATCCCACTTGTGAGGATAGCAAAAGCGAGTCTTGCATCAGGCTATCCAACCTACCGCAAACCTGTTGATTCCAACTGTCGTCGGCAAAGGATGTCTGTGCGCTTGCCAAAGCATATATTTGCGCGACGCAAAGGATACATATAAACCGACGAAACACTATGTTTATAGATGTCATATTTACTCTTAGAATTAGCTTAAATTGATTCAATCAACGACAACTTTGCCAAGTAGCGAAAATTTCTGCCATTGTTGGTGCAAAGTTACGAAAAAATAATGTAATTTTGCTGCATAATAACCAACGATTATGATTTTTAAATACGACTTTCTTATCATCGGAGCAGGCGTAGCAGGTATGAGTTACGCGCTGAAAGTGGCTCGCGCCAAGAAGGGCAGGGTTTGTCTGATTTGCAAAACTACATTAGATGAGGCTAATACTACTTTCGCACAAGGTGGCGTGGCTTCAGTTACCAATCTCAAGGTTGACAATTTCGATAAGCATATCGAAGACACCATGATTGCAGGTGATTTCATCAGCGACCGAGCTGCCGTAGAGCAGGTGGTTAAAAACGCGCCCAAACAGATTGAGGAACTCGTCAACTGGGGGGTAAATTTCGACCGCAATGAAAGCGGAGAATTCGACTTGCATCGTGAAGGAGGTCACTCTGAATTCCGCATCCTCCACCATGCCGACGATACGGGTGCCGAAATCCAACGAGGATTGATGGCTGCCGTGAGAAACAATCCCGACATCGACGTCAAGGAGAATCATTTTGCCGTGGAAATCATCACCCAACACCATTTGGGTGCAAGGGTTACTCGTCGCACACCATACATTAATTGCTACGGAGCATACGTACTGAATCCTGAAACGCAAAAGGTAGACACCTATCTTTCACGCGTTACGGTGATGTGTACGGGAGGTTGCGGAGCCGTTTACCAAACGACCACCAATCCCGTCATTGCTACGGGCGACGGAGAGGCTATGGTGTACAGGGCAAAAGGTACTGTTTCTGATATGGAATTCGTGCAATTCCACCCAACGGCATTGTATCACTCTGGCGAAACACATCCTGCCTATCTGATAACAGAGGCCATGCGTGGCTACGGAGGTATCTTGCGCTTGCCATCGGGTGAGAGTTTTATGGAGAAATACGACGAACGCCTATCCCTTGCACCACGCGACATCGTTGCACGCGCCATTGACAAGGAGATGAAGATTCATGGTTTGGATCACGTTTGCCTTGACGTGACGCACAAAGACCCCGAAGAGACCAAGCATCATTTCCCGAACATCTACCAAAAGTGCCTTTCCATCGGCATAGACATTACCAAGGAATATATTCCCGTGTGTCCAGCCGCTCACTATATGTGCGGTGGAATTAAGGTAGACCTCAATGGTTGTTCGTCTATCCAACGTCTCTACGCTATCGGTGAATGCTCTTGCACGGGTTTGCATGGTGGCAACCGATTGGCAAGCAATTCACTCATCGAGGCTGTAGTTTATGCAGACGCAGCAGCAAAACATTCTTTGGAACACCTCGACTTGTACGATTTCAACGAAAAAGTACCTGAGTGGAACGATGAAGGTACGATGACCAACGAAGAGAAAGTGTTGATTACGCAAAGTGTAAAGGAAGTGTGCGCCATCATGTCAAACTACGTGGGTATCGTACGTTCCGACTTGCGTTTACATCGTGCATGGGATCGTCTTGATATGTTATACGAGGAAACCGAACGTCTCTTTAAACGCGTGAAAGCCAGTCGCGACATTTGCGAATTGCGCAACCTCATCAACACGGCATATCTCATTACGCGCTTCGCCCTTGAACGCAAAGAATGCCGAGGATTGCATTACACGCTCGACTATCCTGTTCATGCTTACGACGAGAAGTAGGAAAGGGAAACGTAACAAAAAAGGCCGCACGAATGCGGTCTTTTTTGTGGTTCATCCGACATTTCGAGTGATATAATGACAAGATAATGAAGAAAACCGCTGAACATTTTGTATATTTGAATAACCACAAACAAATGTACACATATGAACAGCAGTTTTCTATATCATGCCTGGGGTCTATACACCCATGAATGTACCCGTGAGGAATACAAAGGTAATACAATCACCTTGCATATCCAAGCAAAAGAGCGCGAAAAAGTGTGTCCGAGGTGCGGAAAGCGTCATTTGGTGAAGAATGGCTACCGGATGCGTGACTTTATCGGTCTTCCCATAGGAGGCAAGAAGGTGCTTATCCGCATGAAAGTACAACGCTATAAGTGTCGCGACTGCGACTATGACCAGCAGGAGAGTATTCCCTTCGCCACAGGCAGCCGTAGCTATACCCATCGCTTCGCCAAATATGTAGTGGACTTGTTGCGTGGGATGACACTTCAAGACGTATCCAACCATCTCGGCGTGTCGTGGGATACGGTCAAGGAGATACACTCCACCTATCTTGAGCGTCACTATAGCCCACCTTCTCTCGAAGGCGTGGAAAATATAGGCATTGACGAGTTTGCTGTCAGGAAAGGCCATGTGTACAAGACCATCGTAGTGGATCTGGACAGCGGAAGGGTGCTGCACGTCGGTGAGGGTAAAGGTGCAGATGCCCTGACCAAGTTCTGGAGTAAGGTCAAGCGCAAGGACATAAAGATAAAGCATGTGGCAACGGATCTGTCTGCAGCTTTCATCGCCTCCGTCATGGAGAACTGTCCCGAAGCGGTACACGTATTTGACCATTTCCATGTGGTCAAGCTGATGAACGAGAAACTTGACGATATCAGACGCAAAGTCTATAGCATGGAAAAGGATGTGAACAAGCGTAAAGTCCTCAAGGGGACGAGGTATCTGCTGCTTGGTAACGGGGCGGACATCTTCGACAAGCAGCACAAGAGTAGGCTTGACAATGCCCTGGCCATGAACGAACCGCTGTCAAAGGCATATTACCTAAAGGAGCAACTTCGCCAGATATGGATGCAACCTGTCAAGTCTATGGGTGAAGACGTCTTTGACGACTGGGTGAGGCAGGCCGAAGAAAGCGAGATACCTCAACTGCAGAAAATGGCTGTAACCATGAGGGCATATAAGACAGGAATACTTGCTTGGTACGACTGCCATCTCTCAACTGGAAAAGTAGAGGGTATCAACAACAAGATAAAGGTCATGAAACGCAATGCATACGGATTCAGAGACGACAGGTATTTTACCCTGAGGCTCTACGCTCTACACGACTGCCGTATCACTCGAAATGTCGGATGAACCTTTTTTGTTACGTTTATTTTCGTCCAAGAACAGACCTCATTATATTGTCTGGATGCATCCGCATATCTGCAAAAGCAACGATAACCAATGTATTACCATCCAAAAAATAATAAAGTTTGTTATACTTGCCTACTATTTTAGAACGATACGTGTATTTACTCTTAATAGGTTCAAGATGCCCACTCTCTGGAAAAGACATAATACTGGCAACGCATTTCTCGACTTCAAGTTCAAATTCATCTGCCACGCGTTCTCCAAATTCATTTACTAAATAGTCGCAAATAGATTGAAACTGAGCATAGGCTTTCTTAAGGATGACTACCTTATGCACCATAATGGCTGATGTGTTTTTTGATTCGCTGCGTAGCTATTTCCCAAGGAATAGCTTCACCACTATCATATTCTCCCTCACCCTCGGCAATACATTCCATTAGTTCATCCCAACTTTGTGGAAGTCCTGGAATATTATCTTGTTTTACCTCTTCTGCCGTGTCAGCATAGGCAACACCAACAGCATCTTTAGCTTTTAAGGTACTGTTGTCCTCTTCCTCCATCTGGGGATATGGTTTATTTTCTTTCATATCGTCATGTATTTTCAATGGCAAAGGTAGATGATTTTTCTTGACAATTAGACTTTCAATCCATCGTTTACTCCCTTGTATGTTCTTTCATGAAATCACGTGGAGACAAGCCATAGAACTTCTTGAAGATGGTAGAGAACGATGCGGCATTGTTAAATCCGCACGCATACATCACTTCCGTTACGTTCATGTTTTGGTTTGCCAACAAGTGAGCAGCTTGTTTGAGACGGATATTGCGAATGAAATCATGCGGTGTTTGCCCTGTCAGTTCCTTCATCTTACGATGCAAGTGAACACGACTGATTCCCACCTCGTCGGCAATGCGGTCAACGCTGAGGTCTGAATTACCCAAATTCTTGTTGATAACAGCCATTACGCGTTCCAACAACCTATCATCAGGCGACTTCATCTGAACGGTTTCCACCTTCTCCTCCAACTGGTCGTTACGTCCGTACTTCATGCGAAGAGAATAATGCTTGTTGATAAGGTTGATAATGGTACGTTTCAAGATGTCCATGTTGAAAGGTTTGACGATATAAGCATCCGCTCCCGTTTCAAGACCTTCCAATTGGTCTTCGTCTAAGTTCTTTGCGGTAAGTAAGATAACGGGAACATGACTCACCGAAGGATTCGAACGAATCTTCGAGCAGAGCATATTTCCATCCATTTCAGGCATCATGATGTCGGAAATCACCAAATCTGGCATTTCCCTCAACACCTCTTTCAAACCGATAAGACCATTTTTGCAACCTACCACAGTATAATCCGTTCCAAGTTCATCCATAAGATACTTGCGAATTTCATCATCGTCCTCCACGATAACCAATCGTTGCTTTCTGTTCATCTTCAACGACGTATCTTTCACGAACGACTTATTGAGTTCCTCTTCCATTGCCGAAACAACTTGAATAGGCTCTTGCGTCTCGGTAATCATTTCCTCTGGTTGTAGATGCGCATTACCCAACGGTATGGTAACGACAAATTCGCAACCCTTACCATCATCGTTGTTGTGTACCTCGATGGTTCCATGATGCAACTCTACCAAAGAGCGCGTCAAGTCAAGTCCGATTCCCGTTCCCATCTGACTGCCCGACATAGGCAACTGATAGAATCGTTCGAATATCCGATGTATCTTGTCTTCCGGTATGCTCTCTCCATTATCATAAACGGCGATGCGCGCATGAGTATCATCATGAGTGACACGAATGCGAACGGTTCCTCCCGGTGGCGTAAACTTAAACGCATTCGAGAGAATGTTAACTACCACCTTATCAAAATTACTCTTGTCAATCCAAATAGGCAATCTATCGGTATCGTGCTCATAGTCGAACTTCATGTTTTTCATCTTCGCCTGTTGCGCAAACAAAGTATGAATATCTCCCACGAAGCCAATAAGGTCGGTCTCGCACATTCGCATTTGCATCTGACCTTTGTCTATCTTTCGGAAATCCATCATTTGGTTAATCAATCCCAATATTCGCTCTGCGTTTCGACGAATGGTTTCATAGAGTCCCCTGCGT
>JAEEGL011046600.1_pt1 | contig 11565 bp, 6 predicted proteins | sample 9134231 | NCBI WGS metagenome assembly JAEEGL01 (sample SAMN16246548, study PRJNA631951) | gut metagenome | biome: gut microbiome; feature: rumen; material: fiber-attached | host: Bos | place: Iran: Karaj | collected 2018-10 | reverse complement strand
GCCAAACGCAAGCCTTCCGGAACATGCCGGATGATGATTTTTGCGCTCTTGGTGTAGGAAAGCTGATCGTGCGGATTGTAGCCCGACTGGTTTTCGGTGTAGTAGCCAGGGTCATAGAGTTTTCCTATGTCGTGATAGAGTGCGGCGGTTCGCACCAACTGACTCTTAGCCCCCAATCGAAGTGCCACTTCTGCAGCAAGGTTTGCCACCTGCATGGAGTGTTGGAAAGTGCCGGGGGCTTTCTCTGAGAGTTCACGCAGGACCTCGTTATTGGTGTTGGACAGTTCCACAAGTGTCACCATACTGGTAAACTTGAAGATGCGCTCAACGGGAATAAGTAGAAGATAGGAAATGAGCAAGAGGGTACCGTTGACCACGATGAAAAGATAAGTGCGGAAATCATATTCCGCATCGCGGACAACACTCATGCGCACAAGTTCGAAACAAAGGTGAACAAGCAACGACACCAAAACCACCTGCACCACTGCTCGAAAGAGTTCGCTGCGCTGCGAGAGTTCACGCAGGCTGTAGATGGCCACCAAGCCAGCAATCAGTTGTACGACAACAAACTCGAAGGGAGTGGTGACAGCAATGGCACTGAGCAACACACTGATAAGATGGGTGGTGAAGGCTGTGCGCGAATCAAGGAACACACGTATGAAAATGGGGAGTATGCAATAGGGGATAAGATAGACGCTGAGTGTGGTAAAACGCACGATAGCATAAGTGATTAGCGGGAAAAGCATCACCAATATGCAAATGAGCATGACGGTACGCGCCCGTTGAAGATAATCGCTGCGGAACTGATTAAAGAAGACAAGGAGACAGATGAGGATGATGGCAGTATAGACTATCTGTCCTCCTAACTGGCTGAACCGTTCGCTGGCAGAACGCTCGTGGTTCTCGCGGTCGGCTTGCCAAGAGCGCAAAATATTATATGTGTTGTCATCAACAATGTCGCCGAAGTCGATGATCTTCTGTCCTGCCACAACTTCGCCAGCATACATTACAAGTTTCTTCTCTGTATCATCGAGCAAGAGTTGCGAACGCACTTCATCGTAAGTGAGGTTGGCGACAAGGAAACGACTGAGGTTGCAATGCTGCAACACGCTACGCTGGAAAATAGCGGAATCTGGGTCTGCAATAAGCCATTCGTAGGCTTGCATGGGGGTTAAAAACTTTTCGATGGGGCGCGCTTCAGCCATACGTTCCTCCGACATTCCTGTCACCGTAATGGCACGTGAAGGACTCTTCTTCACCTGATCGTAGTCGTCGGTCGAAAGAATACCTTGTTCGTACACCTCCTGCAAGCGGGTGGCGATGCGACTGCGATATTGCGCAGGAATGGCGGAACGAAGTTCGTTGTCAAAAGTTTTTAGGAATAGTTGGATTTGCTGTTCTGCCACAGCATTATCCAAGATGTAAATGGGCTTATAGAGGCGTAGCAAACTATCATGCTCGCGCTCGAGGACGGAATCCGGTTTGAGAATGAAGAAGTTCTCTTTGGCAATGAATGTTCCGTAGTTCCAAGGGCGGTTCTTCTCAAAAACAAACTGCATTTGATTGCCGCGCGGCATCAGTGAGACCAGGATGACTAGGGACACAATGATGGTAAGCGTGCGCAGCACATACCCTCGCGTGGTAATATGGTTATAGTGATTAAATCGACTCATCTTTTTTTCATAAATGCATTATGCACAATGGGCAACCGAATATAGTTTTGCACAAAAGTACAAAATTATTCACAATTCACAATTGAGAATGCACAATTTTCGCCCTTCGTCTTTCACTTTTTACCTTTCATCTTTCTCCTTTCACCTTTTATTTGTATCTTTGCGAAAATATATTGCAAAATTGAATAATTGAGATTCCTAAAGATATGAATAGTGAAGAGAGAAAGGTGAGAGTGCGCTTTGCCCCCAGTCCTACGGGCCCGCTGCACATCGGCGGCGTGCGCACAGCCTTGTACAACTATCTGTTTGCCCGTCAGCACGGCGGCGACATGATTTTCCGAATCGAAGACACTGACTCCACCCGTTTTGTACCTGGGGCAGAAGAGTATATCATTGAGGCTTTCAAATGGCTGGGCATCGAGTTTGACGAAGGCGTTTCCTTCGGTGGCAACTATGGTCCCTATCGCCAAAGCGAAAGACGCGACATCTACAAGAAGTATGTGCAGCAACTCATTGACAACGGCAAGGCCTACATTGCCTTCGACACTCCCGAGGAACTAGATGCAAAGCGCAAAGAGATAGAGAACTTCCAGTATGACGCCCGCACACGCGGACTAATGCGTAATTCGCTCACACTTTCGAAGGAGGAAGTGGATAAACTGATTCAAGAGGGTCACCAGTATGTCGTGCGTTTCAAGATTGAGCCGGGCGAGGATGTTCACGTTGATGACATCATTCGCGGCGACGTGGTCATCAACAGCAGCATCCTTGACGACAAGGTGTTGTTCAAGAGTGCCGACCAACTGCCCACCTATCACTTGGCCAATATCGTCGATGACCATCTGATGGAGGTCACTCATGTAATCAGAGGTGAAGAATGGCTGCCCAGCGCACCACTTCACGTCCTGCTCTATCGTGCTTTTGGATGGGCCGACACGATGCCCCGTTTTGCCCACCTACCTCTGTTGCTGAAGCCTGTTGGAAACGGCAAGCTGAGTAAACGCGACGGCGACAAACTGGGTTTCCCTGTATTCCCCTTGGAGTGGCACGACCCGAAATCGGGCGAAGTGAGCAGTGGTTATCGCGAGAAGGGCTACCTGCCCCAAGCTGTCTGCAACTTCCTGGCTTTGTTGGGTTGGAATCCCGGTAATGACCAAGAAATAATGTCGATGGAGGAAATGATTCGCCTCTTTGACCTCTCAAAGTGCTCTAAGAACGGTGCCAAGTTTGATTATGTGAAGGCAGCGTGGTTCAATCACCAATACCTCATCCAACAGCCAGACGAGGCATGGGTGCCCGAGTTCGACAAGCTATTGAAAAAGGAAGGCATCACTTCCACACCCGAAAAGGAAGCCGAAGTAGTGCGCATGATGAAGTTGAAAGTCATCGAGTACATCGACGGCGAAGGCAACAAAAAGAAACGCAACATCAGTTTTATCAGTGACCTGTGGCCATTGACCAAGTTCTTCTTCGTTGCCCCCACGGCATTCGACCGCGAGGACAAATTCATCCGCAAGAATTGGGGAGAGCAAACTGCCGAAGAAATGGGTAAGTTCATGGAGGTGCTGCGCGGCATTGAGGACTTCAGTGTGGAAGGCCAGAAGGCCGTCATCGACCCATGGACAGCCGAAACAGGCATTCGTCCGTGGAATGCTTGGCGCATCTGTCTGGTTGGCGCCGGACAGGGACCTGACATGTACGAACTGGCAGCCTTCCTCGGCAAGGAGGAAACCTTGCGCCGTATGCAATATACTATTGATACTTTAGGTTAACTCATAACTCGAAATCCTCCTCATGAGTCTGATGTACACTATTGCCATATACCTCTACCAACTGATGGTAATGTTGGCATTTCCCTTCAACAAAAAAGCCAGAACCATTCTGCGTGGTCAGCGCAACACCTATAAGATACTGAAGCAACAAGTGGACAAAAATGCTCGCTATGTGTGGTTCCATGCAGCCTCATTGGGCGAGTTCGAACAAGGAAGGCCCCTTATGGAGCGCTTTCGTCGCGAACATCCCGAATACAAAATTCTGCTCACCTTCTTCTCGCCCTCGGGCTATGAGGTTAGGAAAAACTACACAGGGGCCGACATCATTTGCTATCTGCCTTTCGACACCCCCAGCAATGTGTATCGTTTCATGCACCTCATCCGACCCGAGATGGCTTTCTTCATCAAGTATGAATTCTGGGCCGATTACATGTGGGCCTGTCACCACTATCACATTCCTCTTTACAGCGTCAGCAGCATCTTCCGCCCCAACAAGATTTTCTTCCGTTGGTATGGCAAGACCTATGCTCTCGTCTTGCGCCATGTGACCCATTTCTTTGTTCAAGACGAACAAAGCCGCGAACTGCTGGCAAAGAAGGGTTACACCGACAATGTGACCATCGTTGGCGACACTCGTTTCGACCGTGTTATCGACATTGCCCAACAGGCCAAGGATCTTCCCCTCGTGGAGCAGTTCTGCAAGGGCGCACCTTTGGCTTTCAGCCGAGAGCGCTCACACTCGGACAACGATGCAAGCACCGTTGCCTCTCGCCCATCCGCGCCCTTGACTTCCAGTCGAGATCGCTCACACTCGGACAACGATGCAAGCACCGTTGCCTCTCGCTCATCCGCGCCCTTTGTGTTCGTGGCTGGCAGCAGTTGGGCTCCCGACGAAGATATTATTATTCCCTACTTCAACAACCACCCAGAGATGAAACTGATACTGGCGCCGCATGTCATCGACGAAAGTCACTTGCAACAAATCGAACAGAAGTTGCGCCGACCCTCACTGCGATACACCGAAGCAACGGAGGAAAACTCCAACAAGGCCGATTGCCTCATCATCAACTGCTTTGGCTTACTTTCCAGCATTTATCGCTATGGACAAGTAGCCTATGTGGGCGGTGGATTTGGTGTAGGCATTCACAACGTGCCAGAAGCCGCAGTCTATGGTATTCCTGTGCTCATTGGTCCCAACAACAAGAACTTCCGCGAGGCACAAGACCTCCTGCGCATGGGCGGTTGCTTTGAGATTACAGGGCAGACGCTATTCAATGCCGTAGTGGACAAACTTTCCAACGATCAGCAACTGCGCAACACTCGTGGTGCCATTTGTAAGGACTACATCACCAGTAATGCGGGAGCATCCGATGTCATCTTCCGAACCTTAGGATTGTAACCTCGTACGAAAACAATAAACAATAACCCGTTAAACTGTTAAACAGGGCGAAGCCCGATTAAACTTTTACACAGCCCAAAGGGCTTATAAGCCATGAAACGCCTAATTTTCCTACTCATTCTCTCATTTTCTCATTCTCTCATTTTCAATTCGCTTTCCGCAAAGGAAGTCCGCACCATCCGTTCCATTTCCCCAATTATAGTGGAGACGCCAGTGGGCACTGCGCCTCGATTGCCTTGGCAAGTGTGGATCACTTACAGCAACGGAAAGGGAGAGTGGCGTTGGGTACGATGGAACAACTCCCTGCGCAGTGTGGAAGAGGAACAGGCAGATGCCACAAAACATCCTGCAGGAAGCAGCTACACCGTTGAGGGCTTCATCATTGGCGACAACACCACCGAGCAAGGCTATCCCATTCAGGCTCAAGTCAATGTTGTGGCCAAAGCCTCTCCCGTGCCAGCACCGCAGCCCAAAGTTCACCCACTTCCCCTGGGCGACGTGCATTTGATTGGCAATAACCGACTGACGTCAAACCGCGACCTCGACATTCGCCAATTGCTTTCGCTCGACATCACGCAACAACTCTACAACTATCGCGACACATACGGTTTGCCCACCGAGGGCTACACAAAGAGCGATGGCTGGGACTCCCCCACCACCAAACTCAAGGGCCATGGAACGGGCCACTATATGTCGGCTTTGGCTTTTGCCTTTGCCTCATCAAAGGACGAGGCCACACGCAAAGCGTTTCGCGACCGCATCCGACGTATGGTCGATGAACTGCGCCAATGTCAGGAACGCACTTTCGTCTGGAATGATTCCCTTGGACGCTATTGGGAGGCTCGCGATTTGGCACCAGAGGAAGAACTCCTCTCGCTGAAAGGCACGTGGGCAGCCTTTGACGAATACAAAAAAGATTGGCAACACTACGGCTACGGCTACATCAATGCCATCCCAGCCCAGCATCCCGCACTCATCGAATGCTACCGTGCGTACAACAATGAGGAATGGGTTTGGGCTCCCTATTACACCATCCACAAGCAGTTGGCAGGACTCATCGACATTGCCCTCAACATCGACGACCAAACGATTGCCGACAAGGCCTTGCTCATTGCCAAGGACATGGGACTTTGGGTGTGGAATCGTCTGCACTACCGCACTTATGTGCAAACAGAAGGCAGTCGCGAGAAACGACGCCAGCGACCCGGCAACCGCTACGAAATGTGGAATATGTACATTGCCGGCGAAGTGGGTGGTATGGCAGAGTCGCTCTGCCGATTGTCGGAAATGGTAAGCAATACCGAGGAAAAGGCTCATCTTTTGGAAGCTGCATCATTCTTCGATGCGCCCGCCTTCTTCCTGCCCGTCAGTCGCAACATCGACGACATTCGCACCCGCCACGCCAACCAGCACATTCCCATGATAACGGGCGCACTGCGTTCCTATCGAGGCAACGGCAACCCCTATTACTACAATTTAGCTCGCAACTTCTGGGATATGATTCAGGGGCGCTACGCCTACGCTATGGGTGGCGTGGGCAATGGCGAAATGTTCCGCCAACCCTACTCTCAGATACTGAGCATGAACACCAATGTCATGAGCGATTACCATCGCGACATTTACCCCAACCCCGACATCAACGAAACCTGTTGCGCCTATAATCTGGCAAAACTGACCAAGGACCTCAACTGCTATACGCCCGACGATGCCTCACTTATGGACTACTACGAGCGAGTGCTCTACAACCAACTTGTAGGTTCCGTCCATCCCACTCACTATGGTGTTTGCTATCAGTATGCCGTGGGCATGAATGCGCGCAAGCCCTTCGGCAGCGAAACGCCACAATCTACCTGCTGCGGCGGAACTGGAGCCGAGAATCACGTCAAATATCAGGAAGCCGCCTACTTCACCGATGGCGAAACCCTTTGGGTATCCCTCTACTTGCCCACCGAGGCCTACTGGCGCGAAAAGGGAGTGCGCCTGTGCCAAGAATGCGAGTGGCCCGCCGAGCAGAGCGTCATCACCATCAAGGACGAAGGCGATTTTGCAATGAAACTGCGCATCCCCTATTGGGCAACCGAAGGATTCGACATTCGCCTCAACGGGAAAACCATCATGGCCTCCAAACCCCATGACTTCAAGACATCAACCTACCTCGAAATTCCTCGCCGCCATTGGTCTGAGGGCGACAAGGTAGAGGTCATTATGCCTTATCAGAAGCACATCTCCTGGGGTCCCGACAAGATGGACCTCGCAGCTACAGGCAAGAACCAGACACAGACGCACTTCACCCCCCAGTGGGTGGGAGCGCTCATGCTCGGCCCCCTGGTCATGGCCACTCCCGATGTCAAGACCTGGCAGGAGGCCGACTTCACCCTCTCGCCCGACCTCCGGGAAGTCAAGGCTGGGAAGAATTATCCATTGTCCATTATCAATTGTCAATTGGGAAAGGCCTCCTTCCTCCCCGACTACTACCTCACCGACCACTCCACCCACTACCTACGCTTGGCGATTGGAGAGAAGGCTAAGGGCAAAAAAGAAAAGGCAAATGACAAGAACCTCAAAACCTCAGAGCTCAACCAACTCATGATGCTGGCTCGCGAGCGCCAGGCCGACCCACAGGCGTGGGCCCCCCACGGCTTTGCCCGCATGACAAAGGCCATGGAAGCCAAGGACGTCGTGGCACTCAAAACAGCCCTCTCCACCATGCGCCCCGGCAATCTTGCCGAACCCGAGGACCTCTCCGAACTCCTAACCCTGCTCACACAAGCCAAGAACATCCGCGACAAGAGCACCGAACTGCGCGAAGCCATCGACTACGCCGACATGGTGGTTCAGTACGTCAACGACGGCTCCGGCACACGCGACCTCATTCAAAAGGCAGTTTCGAGGTTGAGTCAGCAAATGAAGTAACCCCATGAAACACGCACTTGCCTCATCCCTTCTCGCAGTCCTGCTCTTGTGCTCATGCCACAAGGACAAGACATCTACCCCCCAGTGCCCCACGCTCACAGCCGAGATGGCCTTCGAGGCAGTCAACAACTATTGCCACCAGGCCTACGATTGGAGTCCCGCAGCCGACAATCCATCCCTGATGGGCGTTTCGATGGGCGAAGAGACCGACTCCACCTATCAAGTCGTGTTCCGCAGTTATACGGGTGCTCTGGTCACTTTCCACATCTCCAAGGCCAGCGGCACAGCCCGGATGGTGGAGTCCGTTCCCGCCCTCAACGTCGAGAGCGAGGCTGGCATCCTCAACGTCTTCGACTACCTGACGAAGGAATAACAACATATCATTATATGGCATCCCAAGCAGACTTCGTACAATATGTGGCAGACCAGTGTGACGGTGCAGGCAACATCGTCACACGGAAAATGTTTGGCGACTATGGTATCTATTGCAATGGAAAAATCTTCGGACTCATTTGCGACAACCATTTCTATCTGAAACCCACTGAACCCGTCCGCTCCTTGCTGCGCAGTGTGGAACTACGCCCACCCTACGATGGGGCCAAGGACTATTTCTACATCTCCGATGTGGACGACCGCGAATATCTTTCCATGCTTGTCCGCGAAACTTGTAAAGCGCTGCCTGAGCCCAAGAGAAGCCACTAAATAGGTCTACGAAACAGGTCCACTGGCAAGAAATCCTATCCCTTTACGGCTTCCTTTCCCTTTCATGACAACAACCTTGTTGCCACAAGTCCTCTTTGTGTTCATTTCTTAATGCACAATGCACCGCTCGGCATCTCGATAGAGTGACGCTTGCGTAGCTTGTCGGAGCAAGAATGCACCTTGCTCATTTTTCTAAATGCAGAATGCAGAATGCAGAGAACAGCGAGAGAAATACAAAGTTCACTTTAGTATTCTCCCAATTGGCATAATTCATTCGTTTTTCTATTATAATTATTCAAAAAAAGTCACTATCTTTGCAAAAATTCTAATTTTATGTAGTATGGACATACTTTATATTACACCAAGTGCAGCGCACGAACTTACAAACTATTGTGAGAGTGACCTTTTAATAGAAGTGACAGAACATTTTGCAAGGAATGCTCTAATTATTGCAAAGGATAATAACAGCAGACCATCTAAGTGGTGGAACATTACAGACTATATTAAAGATGATTCCATAGCATTTAGAAAGAAGATGGCTGTAATTTTATCTTTTGCTGCAATAGGAGGGTTTGTAACAATAGAAGATATAACAAGAATGGGTGATGTTGAGGTGTTGAATATGCTTAGAGATACCAAGAATATATCAGATGAAGATTTTGATTATTTTATTGATGCTTTCTATAATTTCTCTAATGGAAATGGGGTGAAATTCACTACATAAAAAAGCAGCAATTTCTGACTGCATTTCTTATATATTTGTGCCAACTGCTATATCATTGCCTAAACTCTACAGCAAGATCTTGCCAAAGAAGTAGGCGGATGTGGAATGTTAAATGACAAAATAGAGAGATTTTAATTTTTTATACGTATATAGAAACTTGCCAAGCGAAAAAAGTTTGTAGTTTTGCAGTCGAAAAACAAATAATTAATCCCTTAATCTTATTAAATAAGGAAAAAGGGGCTCCACACGAATGTGAAACCCCTAAGCGGTTTTGCGATGACTATGTTCTCCCCCTGTTATTTCACCTGAAAGGTGAGCGTGGCAGGCTTCAGTCCGCGAGCCCGGGCAGTGAGGGTGGCGGTGCCCGCCTGCGCTGACGACTGCACAATGGCGGTGAGCTGACCGGCAAAGGCATGGTGACGGGGCAGGTGGAAGAGGTCGAGGCAAGTGGCATCGCCATTGGCGGCGGCACGGAACCGGGCTGCGCCCCGCACGGAGAACTCTACGAGGGGCGTGGCAGAGGGACAGAGGTTGCCGTCGCGGTCCACCACGGAGACGGTGACGTAGGCAAGGGACTGCCCATCGGATGGCAATGTGGTTTCATCGACGGAGAGTTGCAGGTGATGGGGGCGGCCTGCGGTGTGAATTGTTTCTTCACCCAAAACACTTCCATCGCTGCGGTAGGCCACTACGCGCAATTCACCTGGTTCGTACCTAACATCGGTCCACATGAGGCGATAGCGGCGCTGGCGCCAAAGTGGGTCGCCTGCCTTGTGCGCCTGTTCCGATTCGGCACGAGAGTATTTGTGCTGGCGGCCCTGACTCTTGCCATTGACAAAGAGTTCTGCCTCGGAGGCATTGGTATAGACGAAGACGGGAGTCTGCTCGCCCTCGCGACCAGGCCAAGTCCAGTGTGGAAGGATGTGGAGTGTGAGGCTGTCGGGCGCCCAATGGGAGCGATAGAGCCAATAGCGGTCCTTAGGCAGGGAGGCGAGGTCGATGATGCCGAAGAGGCTGGAGTGTGAGGGCCAGGCATCGGTGTCGTAGGGAGTAGGTTCACCCAGATAGTCGAAGCCCGTCCAGACAAACTGACCGAGTGTCCAAGGGTAGTCCTCCGCAAGGGCGAAGTCCTCGTCAGGGAGGTTGCTCCACCAGCAGGCTTCGGTGTCGTAGCCGTTGCTCTGGTGGTTGTCATACATCAGGCCACTCTTGACCTGAACGGGGAACATGTAAGTGCCGCGACTGCTGACGGTGCTGCTGGTCTCGCTGCCCAAGAGCAGGTTCTGCGGCAAGCGGTCGTAAGCCTCGAGATATTTGTGGGTGCGATAGTTGAAGCCTGGCACATCGAGCAGGGCAGCAAAGCCATTCTTGAGCACGGCATCGACCTGGTCCATGCCACAAGTGACGGGTCGCGTGGGGTCCTCACGATGGCAGATGTCCTGCAGGAACTTTGCCACCCGATAGCCCTCGGGTTTCCACTGCGTGGGCACCTCGTTGCCTATCGACCACATGACGACGGAGGGGTGGTTGCGATAGTGGTGAATCATATTTACCATATCGCGCTCGGCCCACTCTTGGAAATAGCGATGATAGCCATTCTCGCACTTGGCCACATCCCACTCGTCGAAAGGTTCGAGCATCATCATGAAGCCCATCTCGTCGCAGAGTTGCACGAGTTCGGGAGCAGGCATATTGTGGCTGGTGCGAATGGCATCGCACCCCATCTGCTTGAGCATCTGCAACTGATGGCGAAGGGCACTGACATTGATGGCAGCACCAAGGGGGCCAAGGTCGTGATGAAGGCAGACACCACGGAACTTGCGTAGTTGTCCGTTGAGGAAGAATCCACGATCGGGTATGAGTTCGAGGGAACGAATGCCAAAGGGAGTGGTATATGTATCGATGGTATCAGCACCTATGAGCAAGGAGGTGACAACACGATAGAGCACTGGACTTTCGGGCGACCAAAGTTGGGGGCTATCGACAAGGAAGTGCTGTTCCAGCGGTTGGTTGTGGAAGACGCGCAGGGTGTTGTCCTTGTGCGCAACCACCTGCCCGTTGGCGTCGAGAATATCGGTGACAAGTCTCACGGGCTGGTCGCCAGCGCCCTCCACTTTGGTGCGAAGGGTGACGGAGGCATAGGCCTGCTCGACATGAGGCGTCAGGACCTGCGTCCCCCAAATGGGCACGTGCACCTGCGGCAGAGAGATGAGGTGGACATTGCGGAAGAGGCCAGCGCCGGGATACCAGCGGCTGCTCTGCTCTCGATTTTCGAGTCGCACAGCAACGACATTGGGGCGACCATCCTTGTGGAGGAAGTCGGTGATGTCAACAGAGAAAGAGTTGTAACCGTAGGGCCAGAACATCGCTTCAAGGCCGTTG
>JAEEGL011036622.1_pt1 | contig 11565 bp, 7 predicted proteins | sample 9134231 | NCBI WGS metagenome assembly JAEEGL01 (sample SAMN16246548, study PRJNA631951) | gut metagenome | biome: gut microbiome; feature: rumen; material: fiber-attached | host: Bos | place: Iran: Karaj | collected 2018-10 | reverse complement strand
TTCCATCCGGGTGAACTGTTTCTTCCTCGACAGGGCCCAGAATGCCCGGTAATGCATCCGGTGTGTGATAAAGTACAGATTCAGCCCCAAGGCCAGAATAACGGCATTGGACCCGAGATAAGGCACCATAGGGAAGAAGCTGCGGCGCAGCCGGTTCATCCGTTTCATGAAGTCCGATCGCTCCATCCGGGATCTTCCCTCGAGGTAGCAGACCAGCCCTGTTGCGGCTACCGGGCCGCAGGCGCCCTCACGCACGGTCCTCTTCGCATCCCAGCTCTGGTTCCCGCCGAAAGCCTCCGCATCGCCGTCAAGGATACGCAGATATGGCAGTTGTACAAAGCTCATCCTACTCCCCCTTCCGAAGCTGCTCCCGAAGAATTCACGAGCTGCACTCTGATTTATCAAACCAGCAGGAGCCCTCCTGCGGTGATCGGGACCTGTCCGCGTCAATTCCGCGCAGATCGGCCCCGGCAATGACATTTACTTGATCGGCTCGGTCCAGTAATTCTGCTGATAGAAGTCCGTGAACCGGTAGGTCGCCAGAACATCGAAGTCCCCGAGAGGCACGTTCGTGATGGACAGGTCACCATTTACCGTGAAGGGATCACCGAGCATGTAGCTGTCCTGGTACACTCCGTCATAGGAATAATAGTCGCAGAGGAAATCAATCTTCGCTCCCTCTTCCAGTGCTTCCATCGCTTTTGCGATCGTATCCGTCTCGCCGTCACGGTAATCATAGCGGACACCTGCGACATAGCCGTCGGGATTCGCACTGTCGAACACGATCATCAGGTTCGCCCGGATACCGTCCACAAGGCAGGGAACCGTGCCGGTGATGGTATATTCCTCACCGTCCAGGGTCGTGCCTTCGTAGTTGTAGGCAACCACATGGCCGTTGATCGCAAGCCAAGTCCCGTCATAGTCACCGATCAGCGCACCGTTATCGTCGAATTCGAACACATTGTCCGTGCCCAGATCGATGTAGCCCTCACCGTCATCGACGAAGACCGAGAGCGCCAGGTCTGTAACCATGCCCCACTGCTCTTCCGAAAGCTCAATCTTCTTGACACCGCCGTCATCCTTCCATGCAAGGCCGGTCGGATCCAGCTGGTTGGCCGCGATATAATCCGCTGTCTCCTCCACGCTCATCGAGCGGCCGGAGAAGAAGTCCACATTGCCGGCATCCAGCCCGCTGATCTGTCCGAAATTGCCTCCCAGGAACTGCGAAATCAGCGTGCTGACGAGGTCTGCGTTGCCGGTCGACTGGTACTGCGGATTGCCGAACAGGGAAGGCAGAGGCGAAGACGTTCCGCCGCTTGCCACCTGGCCGCTGACCTCCAGGCTCGCGAACTCCTGGATGCACTTTGTGTAAGCAGAGTCCATGCCGATGGAATTGTAGGTCTTGATCGCGGAAGAGACCTTCGAGGTCTTCTTGTACGGGAAATAAATCGCGACGCCGTAGGCATTGTTCATGTTCGAGGACGTGCGGTTGTATTTCACGGCGCCGAGGATGGCCTTCGCAAGCGCAGATCCCTCTTCGGTTCCCATGTTGCGCGCCAGATGGACGAGGTCAACCTGGTCTATCTTGTTGGCCGCGGCAAATTCCCTGGTGTTATATCTGGCCGAAGAAACCGCCTGAAAGTTATTGCTCTTGATCAGGTTCGAGGTGCCCTCCGCAAATGCCGTGAGCTTCGAAGGAACCGTATTGGCAAACTCCGCGAGATCGACCATCGCAAGCGTGGTCTGCTGTCCGCGGCAGTCTCTCGCGCAGACATCGACGAAATCATCGACGATGTTCTTGCCGATCTCCAGGTTGCTCATCGAAGGATTCTGGGACAGCTTCGTCAGCCAGTTCGTGTAATACCAGCCGACGCCGGGCTCCGTCTCCTCCGAGGCGATCATATAGTCCGCGTAATTGGAAAGCACAAGCGCGGTTTCCGCGGTGCCCATCAGGCAGGTGTCAAATCCGATGAAATCATACTTGATGCCCGCGGCATTGAGTGCGGAGTTGATGCCCGCAAGCGACATCGCACCCGCGGAGGCGTTCTTCTCATCATAGCCGTAGCCGCCGATCGAGCCTGCGCCGTGATCCCAGAAGATCAGCGCGTTGCGGTTCGCCGGATAATTCTTCGTGCAGTAGTTGATGAAGCTCAGCAGCGTGTTCGGATTGGTCATCGCACCGTTGCCGGCATTCTTCTCCAGCAGCGCCAGGCCGCCGTCACGGATCAGATAGATCTGGTTGTTCGAGCTGCTGACGACATTATTTCTCCAGCGCTTGCAGCCGCCGGTGAAGACAAGCAGGTTGATGTTCCTGCTGATCGTCGCCTTCGCCATCTCGGACAGGTCGTTCGTGCCCATGCCGCTCTGGGACTCCAGGTCGGTGCCGCACATATAGACCATGATGGTAAATGTATCCTGGCCGTTGCCCTTGATATTGGCGAATTTCGCGCGGGATCCGGACGCGACCGTAGTGTCAAGCTTGCCGGTGTTCGAGCCCATCGTCCAGGCATTTCCCGCCTGGCTCCCGGAATAATAGTTCAGGAAGCTGCCGCCGCTAGGCTTCGTCGTGGTCTCCGGCTTGGTCGTCGTCGTGGTCGTGCCGGGGGTCCAGTTATTGTTCTGCGTGGTTGTCTGGTAAGGGATCGAGTTGTTCCCGCCGTTGCCTCCGCCGTTGATGAGCCCGCTTAAGCCGCCCTTCGACATCAGCAGAAATACCACGAGGATCAGCAGGATCGACCCGCAGCCCATCCGTCCGCCGCCGCTTCGAAGCACGCGGTTGATCGGGGAGCCGCCGCTCCCGGATGACCCGGAAGAGCTTCCGCCGGGCATGGAGCCGCCGCTTACGGGACCGGTGCCCTGTCCTTCTCCTCTCTTGTAGACGCCTCCGGTATTCTCGCCGGAGACCTTCTTCTCCCGTCCTACAGGTCGATTAGCCATGTTTTCTCCTCCGTTTCTATCTGCCATGCATCCGCATACGCATCGCGGGTTTCTGTGCAAAAAGGGACGGCTGGAAGCCGTCCCTCTAACAGACCTATATTATTCTCCGTCAGGTATCATCCGGTGCCACTCCTGCAGGGAATGGATCGGTGTACTGCCGTTCTTCTTCACTGCCTTGATTCCGCTGGCGGACGCGTGTGCCGCAGCCATCGTCGTCATGTAAGGAATCCGTGCCTTGATCGCTGCCTTACGCAGGTAGCTGTCGTCGTGAATCGAGTTCTTGCCGATCGGCGAATTGACGATCATCTGGAGCTGGCCGTTATTGATCATATCCATGATGTTCGGCCGCCCCTCGTAGAGCTTCTTCACCCTGGTCACCGGGATGCCGGCCTCATGAATCTTCTCATAGGTCTTGCGCGTCGCGACGAGGTTAAACCCTGCTTCCAGATAATCTCTGGCGATGCGGACGATCTCCGGCTTGTCTTTTTCGTTCACGGACAGGAGCACAGTGCCTTCCAGAGGCAGCTTTGTCTGTGTTGCTTCCTGAGCAATATAATACGCTTCTCCGAACTTCTCTGCAATACCTAAAACTTCACCGGTGGAGCGCATCTCCGGTCCGAGGATCGGGTCGACCTCCTGGAACATGTTGAACGGGAAGACCGCTTCCTTCACGCCGTAGTAAGGGATCTTGCGGTCCTTAAGTCCCGGCACCGGGGAAGGACGTCCGGTCAGCTCCGAGGTAATGATATCGGTAGCCAGAGGCACCATGCGGATATTGCAGACCTTGGAGACCAGCGGAACCGTGCGGGAAGCCCTCGGGTTCGCCTCCAGGACGTAGACCTTGCCGTTCTCAATCGCGTACTGCATGTTCATCAGGCCGCGCACACCCATCTCCACGGCGATCCGCCGCGTGTAATCCTTGATCGTGGCGAGATTTTCCTCGGAAATGTGCCGGCTGGGGATCATGCAGGCGGAATCACCGGAGTGAACGCCCGCCAGCTCGATATGCTCCATCACTGCGGGGACAAATGCATGCTCCCCGTCGCTGATCGCGTCCGCCTCGCACTCCAGCGCGTGGTTCAGGAAACGATCAATCAGGATCGGGCGGTCCGGCGTCACGCCGACCGCAGCCCGCATGTACTCTTCCATGCTCTCATCGTCGTAGACGACCTCCATCCCGCGCCCGCCCAGGACGAAGGAAGGACGAACCATCACGGGATAGCCGATTCTTGCGGCGATCGAGAGCGCCTCCTCCACATTGGAGGCCATGCCGGATTCCGGCATCGGGATCTCAAGCTTATCCATCATCTCGCGGAAGAGGTCACGGTCTTCGGCGAGGTCGATCACCCGCGGTGCGGTTCCCAGGATCTTGACGCCGTATTTCTCCAGGTCATCTGCAAGGTTGAGCGGTGTCTGGCCGCCGAACTGCGCGATGACACCGAGAGGCTTCTCCTTCTCGTAGATGCTCAGCACATCTTCGAGAGTCAGAGGCTCGAAATACAGCTTGTCGGACGTATCATAGTCGGTGGAAACCGTCTCCGGGTTGCAGTTGACGATGATCGTCTCAAAGCCAAGCTTCTTAAGCGCCAGGGCCGCATGTACGCAGCAGTAATCGAACTCGATTCCCTGGCCGATCCGGTTCGGGCCTCCGCCCAGGATCATGATCTTGGGCCGGTCGCTGACGACGCTGTGATCCTCTGCATTGTAGGTGCTGAAGTAATAGGCGCTGTCCTTCGTTCCGCTCACGTGAACACCTTCCCAGGCTTCGGTCACGCCGAGCTTCGTGCGCCGGTTCCGGATCTCCTCTTCACTCAGATCCAGAAGCTGGCTGATGTATTTGTCAGAGAAGCCGTCCTTCTTCGCCTGGATCAGGAGCTCGTCCGGAAGGTCTCCGCCCTTGCAGGCGATGATCGCGTTCTCTTCCTCCACAAGCTCCTTCATCTGCTCGATGAAGTACGTCTTCACCTTGGTGATCTCATGGATCTCCTCGACCGTCGCTCCCTTGCGCAGCGCCTCATACATGATGAAATGCCGCTCCGAGGAAGCGTCGTTGAGCCGGCGAAGCAGGCTCTCCTTGGTCTTCGTCTCAAAATTCTTCGCGTGCCCGAGGCCGTATCTGCCGGTCTCCAGGCTCCGGATGGCCTTCTGGAAAGCTTCCTTGTAGGTCTTGCCGATGCTCATCACTTCGCCAACCGCACGCATCTGTGTGCCAAGCTTATCCTTTACGCCTTTAAATTTCTCAAATGCCCAGCGCGCGAACTTGATGACGACGTAGTCACCGTCCGGTACATAGCGATCCAGCGTACCGTATTTGCCGCACTCGATCTCGTCCAGGGTCAGGCCGCAGGCAAGCATGGCAGAGACCAGCGCGATCGGGAAGCCGGTTGCCTTCGAGGCCAGGGCAGACGAACGAGAGGTTCTCGGGTTGATCTCGATGACGATGATCCGGTCGGTATCGGGGTCATGCGCAAACTGCACATTCGTGCCTCCGATCACCTGGATGGCATCCACGATGCGGTAGGCCTGCTCCTGCAGCCGTTTCTGGCACTCCTCCGAGATCGTAAGCATCGGTGCCGAGCAGAACGAATCTCCGGTATGCACGCCCAGAGGGTCGATATTCTCGATAAAACAGACGGTGATCATCTGGCCCTTGGCATCCCGGACGACTTCCAGCTCAAGCTCTTCCCAGCCGAGGACCGACTCCTCAACCAGCACCTGGTGAACCAGGCTGGCCTGAAGGCCTCTCGCGCACACGGTCTGCAGCTCTTCCCGGTTGTAGACCAGGCCGCCGCCAGCGCCGCCCATCGTATAAGCCGGACGCAGGACCACCGGATATCCCAGCTCTTCCGCAATCGCAAGGGCGTCCTCCACCGAGTAAGCCACCTCACTGCGGGCCATCTCGATACCGAGGCTGTTCATCGTATTCTTAAACTCGATCCGGTCCTCACCCCTCTGGATCGCATCGACCGCAACACCGATCACCTGCACCCCATAACGGTCCAGGATTCCTGTGGAATATAATTCTTCACACAAATTAAGACCAGACTGACCGCCAAGATTCGGCAGCAACGCATCCGGTCTTTCTTTCGCAATGATCTGTTCCAGTCTCTGTGCATTCAAAGGTTCAATATAAGTCACGTCGGCAGTCTCGGGATCGGTCATAATCGTAGCGGGATTAGAATTCACCAGTACGATCTCATAGCCCAGTTTACGGAGCGCTTTACAAGCCTGCGTACCCGAATAATCGAATTCGCAAGCCTGACCGATGATGATGGGGCCCGAGCCGATAATCATGATCTTGTTGATATCTGTTCTCTTCGGCATATTTCTTCTCTCCTCATATAAGAAATACTACTCTGGTCATTGCATCTTTGACATTATATCCAAAAGCGGCAAATGAGGCAATACAAAAATGTATTGCCTCATAAGTTTAATAAATATTCACAACAATTGCAAGAAAATCCATGATATCACATAACAATCTGAGTTTCGCCGAGCTGGTCGCCGATAAATGCACCAACCTCTTCCTTCGGAATGCCGAGCGAGATCGCAAGCTCCGAATGAAGGTTGTCCTCCGCCATATTAAAGTAGCGGGAATCGGTTGCCGTCGCTTTCCGGCCCTGGCGCTCGCGCTCCCGGCTCCTCAGATACAGCGCCTTGATCAGGCCGATCATCGAGCGGCAGTCGCCTCCGCGGATCGCGGTCTTATAGCACTCCTCGCGCAGTCTCTCGAATTCGATCTTCAGCAGAGGAATGTCCGGGATCTCACGGATCAGGTCCAGCGCCTCATCCCTGGTCATGACCGGCCGCATAACGACCTTCTGGTTGTCGACCGGGGTAAAGACCTTATGTTCCGGATGATACCATGGACGAAGAACATAATACTTCTTGTCAGCGGGAACCCCGCTCATGTTCAAAGTGGTAATCTCAACTACTTCACACACGCCGTTCGTACCGTAGATAATTCTGTCACCTGGCTGAAACATTCTCCGTCCTTCCTTTCTGTATTTCGACAACTAACACAGATATATTATAACAGAGTTTTCGTTTTTTTGCATGTGTAAATTTTAAAAAAATGTTGATTTTACGCGCTTTTTCACGTTATACGGCCAGTTTTTCGAGCGCTTTGCGGTAGATTTCGCGAAGAAGAACATAATCCTCGCGGAGCATGTACTCATTTCTCTGGTGCTCGGTCATCTCACGTCCGGGGATCATCGGTCCGAATACGACGATATGATCCATCGCCTTGGCGTAGGTGCCGCCTCCGATGACCATCGGTTCGGTCATATCGCCGGTCATCTCACGGTAAACCGAGACGAGTTTTGTGATCAATTCGCCCTTCTTGTCTGAATAAACCGGCTTCTGAACCGAGAGGACCTCAAGCGTCACGCCATAAGGATCCATAGCTTTGTGAAGGCCCTGAAGGACCTCTTCTGCCGTCACGGTCACCGGGTGACGGATGTCGATGGTCTGTGTGACCTCGTCATCTGTGGCGGTCAGCACACCGGCGTTGAGTGTGAGAAGTCCGCTCTGTTCGTCAGAAAAACCTGCGCCGGACTTGCCGCCGTTCACGTCAAAACCGATGCAATCGTTGAAGAAACGTACAAAGCCCGCGTCGACTCCGTCGGCAGCCATATCCTGCATCAGATGCGCGATCGCGTTGTCGCCTTCTTCCGGAGTGCTGCCGTGTGCGGACTTGCCGGAAGCTGTATAAGTGACTTCCTTGCCGTCGCGGATCACCGTGGCGCTCGCCTCGTCCGGAACCACGTTGATGGCCTGGCCGGCCTGTGCTTTCAGGAGACCCGATTCATTTTTATTCATGTGAATCAGAACATGAAGGATACCCTTCTCCCCGTAAATGGCCGGGAAATTGCCGTCCGGAGTGAATCCGAACGTCGGAAGCTCTTCATTCTCCGCGTAGTATTCCATGTCGGTCCAGTCGCCGTTTTCCTCGGTTTGCCCGAAGATGATGCGGATTCTGCGATTGAGCTTCACGCCCTGGTCCAGAAGGTCCTTCATCGCATATACGCATGCAACCGCCGGTCCCTTGTCATCGCAGACACCGCGTCCGTAGATGCGTCCGTCCACTTCCGTCGCGTCGTAAGCCGGCACGATCCAGCCGTCTCCCGCGGGGACGACATCAAGATGCGCGAGGATACCGATCATCTCCTCGCCTTCACCGATCTCCGCATAGCCGATCCGGTTATCACAGTTCTTCGTGCGGAAGCCGAAGCGGCTGCACAGATCCAGCATGTATAAAAGCGCTTTATGTACCTCGAGACCGTAAGGCGCCTCGGTATTCGCCGGGTCGGCATGAGCGACACTCTCGAAACGGCAGACACCTGCAAGGTCCTGAATCATCTGTTCATTCGTTAACATCATCTTCCTCCTTCTGCCTCAACGGGCGGTTCTATTGTAACAGAATCGCGCATCAAATCATAGATGCCGCGGTAGATTTCTTCCTCCTTCGGCCCGAAGCACGAGGGATCTCCGCCGCAGATGTCCACCCCGATGACCCTGTGCCCGGCGAATATTTGCTTCAGGAGCCGGTACAGAAGTGCCGGTTCCACCAGGCCGTGATCCCAGTTGGAGGCAAAATACCGGCCGTCCAGTATGTCAAGATCTGCCGAGACCCACAGGCTTCCGGTAATCTCACATTCCTGCAGCAGTCTCTCCCCGCCGCCGTCAAGCAGATCCTCCTCGCAGATGACAGACAGGCGGCTTAAGTATTTCTCATCGATCAAGGCTGCGGCTGCCCTCGTCGGGCCGATCAGGATCACATTCCTCACCGCAGGGCATTCCTCAAGCACCGCACGAATCCAGTTTCCGCAGCTGAGCAAGCCGAACAGCCCGTCCTCCTGCAGATCCGTGTGGTGGTCAAACACCGCGAGAGTCACCGGGCCCTTCACGTCCTCCAGGAACCATCTCGTCATATAATGATAATTGCCGTGATCGATCAGGTGAATCCCGTACGGGCCATGCTCGCGTATATGAGCCAGGATCTCCTCGCCGGCCTCCTCGCTGCAGTACAGATTCGTGCTCTCGATCCCGGACAGATCCGTCCGGTGAAGCGCCTCCGGCAGGCCCTCCGGGTACATGCCTGAAAATGAATAGATACGGTCATCTCTCATAGATTATTATCGCTCCTTGTATATCTCATATACAGGCTCTGCAAAACAAAAGGAAGAAATATGCATGCATATTTCTTCCTTCACGTTTTAAGTTAAGAGGAAACTTACATTCCCATCTGCTTTGCAACTTCCTCTGCAAAGTTCTCCTGCTTCTTCTCGATGCCTTCGCCGGTCTCATAACGGACAAAGCCCTTCACGGTGATCTTCGCGCCAAGAGCCTTCGCTACCTGGTTCACATACTGACCAACGGTCTGCTTGCCGTCTTCCGCCTTGACATAGATCTGATCCAGGAGGCAGATCTCCTTGAGTTCCTTCTTGATGCGGCCCATAACCATGCCGTTCCAGACCTTATCGTTCGCATCCGGCTTCTCATTCTTCGCCTGAACAAGAAGGATCTCTTTCTCGCGCTCGATGTAAGCCTGGTCAACTTCTGCATCGCTGGTATAAAGAGGCTTCAGGGCTGCGACCTGCATCGCAACGTTCTTCGCCATCTCCTTGACGCCATCATTGACCGTGTCGGTCTCAACGTCTACCAGGACACCGATCTTGCCGCCGGCATGAATGTAAGAAGCGACGAAGCCGTTCTCTTCCTTCACCTGCTCGAAACGACGGATGTTCAGGTTCTCGCCGATCACAGCGATCTCTGCGGCCAGAGCTTCCTTAACGGTAACAGAGGTATCCAGCTTCCAGGGCTCAGCCAGGAAAGCGTCGATATCCGCAGCCTCGGTCGTCAGCGCCTGAGCAGCGACGTCCGCGACATAAGCGCGGAACTTCTCGTTCTTCGCAACGAAATCGGTCTCAGCATTGACCTCGACCAGAACAGCGTTCTTGCCGTCCTCGGAGATCAGCGTGTCGCAGATACCTTCCTCAGCGATACGGCCGGCCTTCTTCTGAGCAGTCGCAAGACCCTTCTCACGAAGCCACTCAATCGACTTGTCCATATCGCCATCGGTAGCGCTCAGGGCCTTCTTGCAGTCCATCATACCGGAACCGGTCATCTCTCTTAACTTCTTAACGTCAGCAGCTGTAATAGCCATATTCTTCGTCCTCCGATCTGTGATTACTCTTCTTCGTCTTCTGCTACGACAGGCTCGCCCTCGTCGTACTGAACACCCTGGTTCGCCTCGATGACTGCATCAGCCATGGCAGAGGTGATCAGCTTGACCGCACGGATCGCGTCGTCATTGCCCGGGATCACATAGTCGAGTTCTTCCGGATCACAGTTGGTGTCCGCAATACCGATCAGAGTAATACCGAGAGTATGTGCTTCCTGAACGCAGATTCTCTCCTTCTTCGGGTCAACCACAAAGATTGCATCCGGGAGCTTCTTCATCTCCTTGATGCCGCCGAGGTTCTTCTCAAGCTTGGACCACTCCTTCTTCAGAGCGATGACTTCCTTCTTAGGAAGGACGTCGAACGTTCCATCTTCCGACATGGTCTCGATCTCTTTTAAGCGGGCGATTCTGCTCTCGATGGTCTTGAAGTTGGTCAGCATGCCGCCGAGCCATCTCTCGTTCACATAGAACATACCGCAGCGCTCTGCCTCGGACTTGATGGAATCCTGAGCCTGCTTCTTGGTTCCGACGAATAAAACGGTGCCGCCGTCTGCAACGATCTGCTTCAGCGCGTTATAAGCCTCATCAACCATGCCTACAGACTTCTGTAAGTCGATGATGTAGATACCGTTTCTCTCGGTGTAGATGTAAGGAGCCATCTTAGGGTTCCAGCGTCTGGTCTGATGTCCGAAATGAACACCTGCTTCAAGTAACTGCTTCATAGAAATAACACTCATGTTATTCTCCTCCTTTGGTTTTTCTTGCGTGCGTGTCTTCTCCCCGCCGAACCCTTCCGGGCACCCTGGCGGAAATCCCCGCACGTGCAGTATCACTTGGCTATTCTAGCACAATTGAAAACCGGATGCAACCGGATTTTTGCCTTTTTTACGCCATTTTTCAGGCTTTCATCCGATGCGCCGGGTAAGTCCCCCGGGACGCAAAAACAGCCGGTCCGAACGGTCGGGCCGGCTGCAGGAAACGTTATGGAATGGTTATTCTTCTTCCGCCTGCGATGCGCGCACATTCTCCAGCTCGTCAAACACCGCGTCGTTGATGATCCGGATAAATGTACCCTTCATGCCGGAAGACTTCGATTCGATCACGCCCGCGCTCTCAAACTTGCGCAGCGCATTGACGATCACCGAACGGGTGATACCGAATCGGTCTGCGATCTTGCTGGCGACGAGGATGCCCTCGCTTCCGCCGAGCTCATCGAAGATATGCAGGATTGCCTCCAGTTCCGAGAAGGACAGCGTTCCGATCGCCGACCGGACCACCTGCAGTTTACGTACCTCCTCGGCATTTTCCTCCGTGACGGAACGGAGCATCTCTAAACTCACCACCGTGGTTCCGTATTCCGTCAGGATGATGTCATCGATCAGATACTGTGACTCCATCTTATATACAAAGAGAGTACCGAGGCGTTCTCCTGCGATCTCGAT
>JAEEGL010839672.1_pt1 | contig 11565 bp, 13 predicted proteins | sample 9134231 | NCBI WGS metagenome assembly JAEEGL01 (sample SAMN16246548, study PRJNA631951) | gut metagenome | biome: gut microbiome; feature: rumen; material: fiber-attached | host: Bos | place: Iran: Karaj | collected 2018-10 | reverse complement strand
GAGAAGGCCAAGCGCGACCAGAAGAGCTATTACAATCTGCATTTTGCCACCTGGTTTTCCACAGGGGAGGATTTCCAGTTCAGGCGGGACAGCTTCATTTGGGATTTCGTCCAGGCGTCAACGTATGACGACAGCCTGGTAGCCATCTTTTCCTCTCGCGGCTTATACGACATCATGATCAAAAAAAGGGGGGATTTCTGGTCCGATAAAGCCATCCAGAAGGCAAAAAACAAGGCCCATATGCAGTTGGAGCACGATAAGTCCAAATTCACCGTTAGGCCGACGGAAAATCAGGCCACAACCAACAAGTCGAAGTATCTCTTCAACCTATATTACGCGGAGCCGGTCATCGCCAGCATCATGAAGACCAGCTTCACCGTGCAGAAGGGCCAGGTGGTGAACCTGGACGGCCCCATCGTCATCGACCCGGGCTGCACCATCACCGTGGAGGACGGAGGCGTCCTCACCTGCGCCGGATGGATCCTGAACCGGGGGCAGATCCTGGTCCAGCCCGGAGGCACCATGATCGTCCAGGACCTGGAAAACGACACCAGCAGCGCCGCCTGCGGGACCATCACCAACCCCGACGCGGACCCGAATTCCGCCTGCGGGCGCATCGCCTGCGACGGGAAAATGATCGTCATGCGGGACTGCAAGGTCTGCGCCGCGGGTCTCTACGGCCTGGAATTCGGGGAGGGGGCCCAGGTGGTGAACTATGGGCAGATCATTGCCGAAAACCTCTCCTGCAAGACGGACCACACCATTGAGAACCGGGGGGACACCAGCGCCGTCTTCGCCGGCTGGGGGGTCACGGATATCGGCTATGACCTCACCCAGAAGAAGATCACCGGGCAAGATTACCCCGGCAAGGGGACGCTCCAGAAGGCCGCCGCGGTGAAGCTGCCCCAAAACGCGGTTTACGGGGAGGGGGCTTCCCAGCTGTACGTGAATCCCGCCCGCTCCGTCACCTATACCCAGCTGGCGTCGGAAAAGGGCTATGTATCCGGCTTCGTCGCCCCCATGCCGGTATCGGATGAGGAGATCAGCATTCCCCAGGACCTGCCGGAGAGCTACCTCGTCATGCGGGACCCCCGTTACGATGTGCTGTTCATCGAGGCGGAGGGCGTGCTCTATCACTACGACGCCAATGTGGGCCGCTGGGTTTATATCGAGGAGGACGGCTCCCATCAGATCTTCAACTACGCCTCCGGCGGGCAGTTGTCGGATGGGGACAGCCTGCTGCCGGACGGTTACATCCTCTCCGATGGGAGAGTGGTGAATTCGGCGGATACCTGCAAGCAATTCAGCGAGATGTGCGGCAATATGACCGTGCGCACCACCAGCACCAGCAGCAGCCTGGGGAGCAAGGCGGGGGACATCAACGTATCCTCCCAGACTCAGGTGCGGCCCCTGATCTACCCCAGCGAGCTGCAGCGGCTGAACAACCAGGAGAGCACGGGCAACAGCATCATTGTCTCCTTCAATTCCTACCCCCTGAAGACGAAGTATACCCCCAGCTACAAGTGCCCCTTCTATAAGTTCGGGCCCATGGATCTCACCGACATCCGCAGCAATATGTTCCGGGCCGACGAGGTGTACTACGACCTGAAGGAGCGTAACGCCCGTGTCCTGGGCGCCGATGAAAACGCATCGTAACGATGGGCGGGAGCTCTTTGCTGCGGAGCCGGAGCATAAAGCGGGATTTGTTACGGTTACGTTCGCTTTGGGTGGTATTCTCTTAACGAAACATCCTTCGGTCATGTATCATGCCCTTCCTCTCCCAACGTGAGGACGGCGCGTTTTACATAGCAACTATGGGGAAAGGAGGAAATAACGGAATGTTAGACAGCGTAGCATCTCCGGTCATCGGACTTATCAACTCCCTGCTCGGTCCCCTTCTGGGCATCGTAGGCGCGGCTGGCGCGATCTACTGCGTGGTCCTGGGCGTCAAGTTTGCCAAGGCGGAGGAACAGCAGGATCGGGAGAAGGCGAAGCAGGCGCTGAAGAACGCCATCATCGGCTTCGTGTTGATCTTCGTGCTGCTTCTGGCCCTGAAGCTGCTCATGCCCGCCATGATCAACTGGACCAACAAGAGCGCCGGCACTACGGTCATCAACCAGAATGCCATCGTCAATGCGACCCCCGCGCCATAACCCCCGAAAAGGGAACCTCACTTGCCTCTTGCCCCCCGCTCTTCGGAGCGGGGGATAGGAGGTTAAGGCACTCATCTTAAGTGCAAGCAATACCCTAAGGAGGCGATCCAATGACTCTCGACATCAATCTGGTCAAAAACGGAAATATCGCGGAGGTACAGCTGGACGGCTATATCAATGCCCAGAACGCGAAGGACGTGGACGATATTCTCATGGAAGTGGTGGGAAAGTTCGATTCCGTCGTCCTGGACCTGGAAAAGCTGAAATACGTCTCCAGCGGCGGCCTGCGGGCCTTCAAGCACGCCTACCTGGAGCTGCGGAAGAAGGGGGGCACCCTCTCCGCGAAAAATGTGGGGAAGATGGTCATGGAGGTTTTTGAGGTCACAGGCTTCACCCGGCTCATTGAGCTGATTTGACCGACAGGAATAACAATGCCGGAAAAACGAGCGCGGAAGACGGAGAAGCGGGAGCGAAAGGGATATTCCCTTTCATTTAAGATGTTTCTGTCCACCTTCCTGACCTTTATGATCGCGGGTATCCTGGCCCAGGCCGTGGGCCTGGCGCTGTATGCCAACGCGCTCCTTCATGAAAACGTCACCCAGGCCTACAACGTTTCCCAGGGTGCGGCTCTGACGATACCCCATAACTCCCAGGCCACCACCATGATGGAGCGGGTCTGGAAGCGTTATCGGAGTCTCAGCGAGGAAGAGCGCATGCTCGTGGGTACGCCGGAGTATGACGCGATTTTCGCGGATATCCAGAACAGCAGGGAGCATCAGGAGATACGGAGCAAGCTCCAATCCATGGTGAGATATTTCGGCGTTTACGATGTTTATATCGCCATGTACGATAAGGAGCACCAGGCTGTCGTCTATGTGGTGGACCCGGATGAGGACGAGGCAAAGGCCGGAACGTGGGAGCCCACCACATCCGAAACCGAGGCGGAAAGATTCATGAATTGGAGCGGACACGGTACGCTCTATGAGCTCAGCAACAGCGAGGAATACGGCTGGCTGTGCACCGCGGGCACCCCCCTGTATAACCCGGACCGGGAACGGGTAGGCTTTATGCTGGTGGATGTGTTCATGCTGGATGTGCTGAAGAAAATGATGAATTTCGTCGTGACCTTCACCCTTTCCATCCTGATCATCAACCTCATTGCCACCCTGATCTTAGTGCACCGACAGAAAAAACAAGTGATCGTCCCGATCGATGCCATCACGGAAGCGGCCAAGGCATACAGCGCGGATCATAAGAACGGTACGCAGACAGGGGCCCACTTCGCCGAGCTGGACATCCGAACCGGGGATGAGATCGAGAATCTCAGCACGGTGATGGCGGAGATGGAGCGGGATATCGCCGAATATACGGACAACCTTGCCTCCATCACGGCGGAAAAGGAGCGGGTGACCACGGAGCTGAATATGGCGGCGGGCATCCAGGCCCATATGCTGCCCAGCACCTTCCCCGCCTTCCCGGACCGCCCGGAGTTCGATATCTACGCCTCCATGACCCCCGCCAAGGAGGTGGGGGGCGACTTCTACGACTTTTTCATGATCGATGGGGATCATCTGGCCCTCCTGATGGCGGACGTGAGCGGCAAGGGTGTCCCCGCGGCGCTGTTCATGATGACCGCCCGGACCATGATCAAGGGTGTGGCCCAGGCGGGGTTGGACCCTGCCGGTGTGCTGAAGTACGTGAATGCCCAGATCTGCGAGAACAACCCGGAATACATGTTCGTCACGGTCTGGCTGGGCATTCTGGAGCTTTCCACCGGAAAGCTCGTGTGGGCGGACGCGGGGCATGAGCCGCTGATGCTGTTTCAAAACGGAGTATGGAAGAAGCTGGACAGAGCGGGGGGCATTGCCCTGGGCTTCCTGGAGCCGGAGTTTTTGAAGGACGATCCGCCCTTCCATAATCACGAGCTGCAGCTAAAGCCGGGGGATGCGGTATTCCAGTATACCGACGGTGTTACCGAGGCCATGACCACGGAGGAAGAGCTGTTCGGCGAGGATCGCTTGCTGGAAACGATGAACAGCGCCCCCTCTCCGGAGCCGGAAACCCTGCTGCCTTATGTACATGCCCGGGTGGATGCCTTCGTCGGCGGCGCGCCCCAGTTCGACGATATCACCATGCTGGGCCTGCTCTATCGCGGTAAGGATATACCTGCGGAATGGTAAAATACGCGGACAAAACGGGAAAAGGGGGGAAGCGCGGTGCCGAAGGAGGAAGAGCGGATCTTCGGGCCCCATGAACAGGAGACCTACCGGCAGTATCTGGGCCGGTTAAAGGACGATCAGAGCCTGACCCGTTCCCGGGCCGCGGCACTGATGGCGACCTCCATGCTGATGCAGGGCAAGGCGAATCAGCCTATGGACCGGGAGGCGTTCCATGCCCTGTCCCGGAAGCTGGAGAAGCATCCGTCCATCCGGCTGATGATGCAGGATACCAAAACCGTCGGGCTCCTGCGTTCCGGAAACGGGAACGGTCTGCTGCGCCTGCTGGCGGATAAGGAAACGGAGCGTCAGCATTCCTTTGACCGGTACAAACGGCCGGACGAGTTTGTTCAGGAGGACGCCCGATTTCTGAAAACCGCAGCCGACCGTCTGAAGCAGCGTCCCCCTGCGGATACGGCAGCCGGCGCAGCCGATCCGGAGCTCCAGCGGCGGGGAGAGCTCTATCAGGAGATGATAAAGCGTTTGGAGCATGCCCGCATGCTGACGGAAAACGGGATACAGCTCAGCGGAGAAAAGACGAAGGCGCTGATCTGCGCGGTCAAGAACTATAACGATGCCGGGAACAAGAAACGTCCCGGCGGCACTGTTGAGGCTGAGGGGCATCTGGAGGCCATGAGCATCCTCAGCCGGTACATGCCGGAGAAGGATTTCCGCGCCTACTGCAAGCAGCTGAACAAGGCAAGCGCAGCGGTGAATCCCCGCCAGCCCCGTTACGAGGACCCGGAGGCCTATCCCGCCGCCCGGCTGGAGGGCGGCGCGAAAACCGCGATGGAATGGTATGCCGAGTCCAAGAAACGGCTGATGAAGGGCTTCTCCATCGAGGGCTGTGCCGAAGCCGCGGCGATCCGGAAGCTGTCCCAGGGCAACCCCCTTAAGGTGATCCGAGGGGATGAACTGGAGGCGGAGACCAGGCGTCTGAGCGAGCCGGGGTCAGCCCTGTCCCGTACGCTGAAGGATGAAAAGGCCAGGGAGGAGTATGTGCACCTGGCGTCCATGGGAGAGGCGGAGGACCTGGGCAGCGATCTGCTGGCCGCCGCCAAGAAGCACTCCGCCAGGGCGGCCCAGTGGCAGGTTAACCGCTCCATCCGGGAGCTGGTTTCCGGCCCGGTGAACCCCTATGTGGCAGCGGAGAACCTGGCCAACATCCTGGCGGCCCGGGAGCTGGCTGTCCGGGGTGACGCGGGGGAATCCCTGACCAACGGGGCCTTTCAGGCCAGGGCGGAGCAGCTTCGCGCGGATCCCTCCTTCCAGCGTCTTGCCTCCCGGTATTCCGAGGACCCGTCCTTCCGGCGGAGGATGAACCGGGAGCTGGGGGAGGACAACAGCGCCACGATGCTCCAGGAGGCGTATCATCGGGCAGCCGCCCCGGGCCGGGAGCGCCGGGCGGAGCAGCAGGAACCGCAGCCCGAGCGAAAGTCGGAGGTAGAAATCCGGCTCGATCCCGCATTGCAGAACGGATGAGGACAGTGTTTCGCAGACATTGATTATCAAGCTGCCTGAATTGACCAGAGAGGAAAGAGATCATTATGCCAAGGTATTTTTCTGCCCCAGCGCAGCGAACTGCCCCAGGCCGAACGCCAGAAGCTCACCGATGAAAAAATCGCGGAGCTGAACCGTTACCTGGCCCAGCAGTAGGGCGCGTTCGCGAAGGAATTCGGCATCGACCTCATGGACCCCAACGCCACGGCGGAGCGGCCGGGCCGGACGCCCCGGGTCTTCCTGCTGAAGGACGGCAGGGTGAGCACCCTGCAGGAGAACAATATCAAGCCCGGTTCACGGGAGTTTTGGGAGAGTGCCATGAAGGGGCAGCTCTTCGGCTATACCTTGGGGGGAAGGACCCCGTGCAGCTCCAGGCGTGGATCGGGGTGGAAGGACCCGTGTTCGACACCAGCAAACCGCTGACGCCCGGTGAGGAGGCGCCGTTCCCGGAGGAGCCGCAAAAGCGGAAGCAGCCCAGCGAGCCGGAGAAGCCGAAGCATCCGAGGCCCGAAGAGGTACCCGCCCCCGGCGAGGAGCCGCCGCGGTACGGCATCTTCACCCGGATCGCCGCCTTTTTCGGCAGGAAGGGCAGCAAGGAAAAGATCGCCAGGTACGACGAATGGAACAGAGGCCGCGTCGCCTATTAGAACGATAAGACCGAGCTGCAGGAGTATCTGGACGACCAAGAGGATCTGGATGAGATGTACATGTCCCGGCTTGGCAAATATCAAGAGCTGAAGGGCTCATTGAAGTCGTATTGCGTGCCGAAGGCGCCCGAAGGGGAAAAGGCCGTGCTGGATATGGTGCGCGACGAGAAGTGGGTCGGCGCCGTCAACAGAGCGGTGGATACGACCATCGGGTACGGTCTCCGGACCATCGGGGACGATCTCGATAAGCTCTGCGACAGGGTCCTTTCGGGAAGCAGCAACATAGGAGACAAGATGTTTCACAACAGCCATTTCCTGGAAACGATGACAAAGGCCCAGGAGGCCGCTGCCGCCGAGAAGCAGCAGGAGCAGGCCAAGGCCCTGCGGCGGAGCAGGGTCCCAAGGTCAGGGAAAACGCCCCGCAGGCCGAGGAGCAGCTTGAAGGTCCGACAGCGTCGTAACCCACGCGATCAGCAGCCTCGGGATAGGATCGCAGACCCTGGCAGAGGAAACGGCAGAGAAAACAAAAGAGGACCCGGTGGAGGATCAGAAACATGAGTTTGGAAGTCAGTCTCATCAAGCACGGTACGGACGCTGAGCTGAAGCTGAATGGATACATCGACGCGGCCAACGCTGCGGAGGTGGAGAACCTGCTCATCGGCGTTGTCGCCCAGTATGACAATCTGCTTTTGGACATGGGGAAGCTGGAGTACGTCTCCAGCGCGGGCCTGCGGGCCTTCAAGCACGTCTATATGGACCTGCGCCGGAAGAGGGGCGTCCTGAGTGCCAGGAACGCCAGCAAGTCCGTGATGGAGGTGCTTGAGCTCACCGGCTTTACCCGGCTGTTCAAGTTCCTCTGATGGAGGGAACGGTATGGAGCATCTGATCGTACCGGCGAAGACGGAGGAACTGGACAGGGTGAACGATTTCGTGGAACAGCAGCTGGAGCCCTTCGACTGTTCCATGCGTACCCTGTTCCAACTCCGCCTTGCCATTGAGGAGATCTTCGTCAATATCGCCAGCTACGCCTACGCTCCCGGGGAGGGAGAGGCGGAGGTGCGCTGCGCGGTCCTGGAGGACCCGCTGCGGGTGGAACTCCAGTTCCTGGACGGCGGGACCCCCTTCGATCCCCTGGCCCGGGAGGACGCGGATACCTCTGAGGAAGGACTGATGAACCGGGAGGGGGGCCTGGGCATCCTCCTGGTGAAGAAGACCATGGACGAGGTGGAATACGCCTACAAGGACGGAAAGAACGTGCTGACCATACGGAAAAACCTGTAAGCACAGCGGCTTGCAGGAGACCAACGAAGCTCCCTGCGGCTGTATGGGCATTTACGACCGGGAGACCGTTGCTCCAGCGTCACTAAGCGAAAGAATACGCATGAGAAGCGGGCCTTTCCAGGAAAGGAAAGGCTCACTTTTTTCTTTTCATACAGCGATGATGCAGACAAAAAACGTTCGGAATGAACCCCCCAAAAAGCTTCTTGCCTGCCGTAATATTGCAGAAATGATTCAGAACGACGGAACACTATATATTGTGTTTGTCCTGCGAATATCAGGAAGGGAAAACAAGAGAATGTTCCAGATCGTCACAATATGAATCCCAAATACCGTTGCGATTTGCCAGCCGGACAGATATGATAGTACCGTGAAAATCGTACGATTTGCCCATGTGTGATCGCGCCATGGGTTTTGAATCGGTTCGGAAGCGTGAACTATGTATTATTCTTCGATCGGCCTGCTGGCCGCACTGGTCCTCATCATCATCAATCAGGATATCCTGTTTCAGCGCAGAGACGAGCAGGGGACCCGGACGAGGATCCTGTACAGGAACTTCCTGTATAGTGTTTTGGTATATTACCTTACGGATATCCTGTGGGGCATCCTTGACAGCCGCCACCTGGTCGGACTGCTGTTTATCGATACGACGGTGTATTATCTGGCGATGGCGTGCGGCGTGTTCTTCTGGACGCGGTATGTCATTGTCTATCTACATGGCAACGATTTTTACGCAAAGCTCCTCTCCTATGCCGGTCTTGTTTTTACCGCGGCTGTCGTACTGGTCGATGGGGTAAATGTGTTTTACCCGATCCTGTTCTGGCTGGATGAAAACGGCGCTTATCACGCGTGTCCTGCGCGGCATATCCTCCTGATTGCGCAGATCCTGTTGTTCTTCCTGACGTCGGTTTATGCGTTTTCCGTCATCGCAATGTCGAAAAACCATGCGGGCAAGCGGTATCGGGCCATCGCCCTGTGCGGGCTTGCGATGGCGCTTCTTCTTACGATCCAGCTGTGGTATCCGTTGCTTCCTCTGTATTCCGCCGGGTATCTGCTGGGGACCTGCCTGCTCCACACCTTCGTCTTTGTCGACGAAAAGGAGGCGTATCAGAAAGAGCTGGAGCAATCGATCGAAAGGGAAAAACGTCAGCGGCAAGACCTGATCTCCGCACAGAAGCTCGCGCACACTGACGCGATGACGGGCGTCAAGAACAAGCTGGCGTTTTCGGAGCTGTAAGCCCGAAAGGACCGGCGGATCGCAGACGGCAAGGAACTGGAGTTTGCGATCGCAGTCTTCGACCTGAACGATCTCAAGTACATCAACGACCACCTGGGCCACGAGGTGGGAGATCAATACATCATCAACGCCTGCCGCATGATCTGCGCAATATTCAAGCACAGCCCGGTCTTCCGGATCGGCGGAGATGAATTCGCCGTCTTTCTGGAAAACTCGGACTATTTGAGCCGGGAGCGGATCATGCAGCAGTTCGATTTCCGAATGGAGAAAAACGCAGCCGGCGGCGGTTTGGTCGTTGCGGCGGGGATATCGGATTTCATCCGGGGAAAAGACACTTCCTGTATGGATGTTTTTGAACGCGCGGACCAGCAGATGTATCTGTGCAAGCGGGAACTGAAAAAAGGAAAAGAGATAAAACAAGACGCATAATGATTCAAGCAGGGCGAGATGGAGGAATTGTTCCATGCGTTTCGTGCGGGCGCGGCGCTGCCCGACAAAGTCCGCACGGTGATGCGGGAAACACCATGGACCCCGCCCCGCTGTGACGGGCTGCAAAGCTTTACCAGCGAAGCGACATGGCAATCCGTAACTCGCGTCTTTATCCTCTTAACACTTCCAAGGGGACAGGAGAACGGATCGCCACGACCAGTTTGCAAACCGGTCTCGCAAGACAGTATTCGGGGGCTTGTCTAAACCTTGACGAGGAAACGAGCATTCGTGCATCGTTTCCTCGTTTGCTGTCAGAGCCGCAGGAAGGTTATTGACGAAACTATAGGGAATTGGAATGGGATTTGATTGGCACCACGCACTCATAGCAGTAATCTTCGGGCTTGTAATGTGCGCCTGCATAGGGGGCGACAAGCGCGATGAATCTCGCGGATTCGGAAGCCTCAAGGTCCCGTACGTCAAGCTCTGTCCATAAACGATCCCAGAGATCCGGGATAATGGAATAACGTCCGAAACCAAGGATGGATAATGCTTCGGTGGCGGGGAAAAAGCGCAGCGGTTTACTGGGTTTTGAATCGGGGACCACGGGGATACAAAGTGTGGAATGATGCTCGGTCCCGGCATACTCCATCCGCGAAAACTGTTCTTGAGGAATGCCGAACAACGGTTCACTTCCGAGCATCCTGTACCCCTCTGCCACACATTTCTCATGAGCCAGAAAACTCAGCGTTGCCATTTCCTCCGGGCAGGAGGCTGTGATCTCCGTACAGTAGCAGGTCACAGCCGGGAGCGTCACATAAGAAACCGAAAAGGCTTTTGAGCGATCGTGACGAAGCTCATATTCGTCCAGAAAACGCTGTAGCCTGCTCAGCTTCTGCCGCTGTTCCTCAAGAAACTTCCGGCTGTCAACTCTTTCATAGTACAGATCGGAAATCTCTTTTCTCGAAAGACCGGTCTCCTGCAGCCTTTGGTACTGGCCGACTGCCGTCACGTTCTGCAGATCGTAATAGCGATATCCGGTGTTGGGATCGACGCGATGCGGCGTCAGGAAGCCGTCCTCCTCCATACGCAGCAGGGTCGAACGGCTGATGCCGCAGGCCTGTGCGATCTCCTTAATGGTGAAGAGCTTGATTTTTTCAGGAAATACCATACTCATCACAAACCTTCCCGTTGACTTGTTCAGGGATGAACAGGTTATAATTCTATCGGGTACAGCAGCCTCTGTCAAGCAGAATAGCTGCCGGACGATAACAGCCGAGAAAAAGCGCAAAAATGTCTGCCGTATTGAAAAATGATGCGTATCAACAGATGAGAAGGCAAAGGAAGGAAGTGTGGAACGGTTGAAGGAAAAGACGGAAGACCGCACGGCGGGAATGGCCGGTTGGCATCTGTCCCGGTATAATCTCTTGGGAAAGATCGAGGGCACCGGAAAGGTCGCGATCGCCAATCTGTTCCGGGGTACCTGCGGTGCGTATTCTCCGGCTGAGCTTTATCTGCTTGACGCGCTGGAAACGCTTCCGGAAGATCATCCCATTCTTGACCGCTTTGCAAAGCGCGGACTGATCGTGAATTTCGACGAGATCGAAGCGCTGAAAGCGATGCGGGGTGCGCCCTATATCACCGGCAGGACCGTTTCGCTGACGATCTGCCCCACCATGGGCTGCAACTTTGACTGCCCCTATTGCTTTGAAAACCATAAAAGCGGCATGATGACCGCCGAGGTGCAGGAAGATATCCTGTCTCTTGCAGGGCGAATGTTGGACGCATTCGGTGCAAAGGAGCTTTTTATCACCTGGTTCGGCGGTGAGCCGCTTTTGGCCGTTGAGGTCATCGAAAAGCTGTCGAAAAGGCTGATGACTTCAGCAGAGGAAAAGGGCGCGTCCTACCGTGCGGATATCATCACCAACGGGTATCTGCTCACACAGGATGTTGCGGATATACTGGAAAAATGCCGGGTCCAGACGGCACAGATCACGCTGGACGGGCTTGGAGCCGCCCACGACGCCACACGGCATCTTGCGGGAGGCGGCCCGACCTTTGAACGGATCACGCAAAACCTTCGTACGATCAAGCTCCCCTTCCGGGTG
>JAEEGL010672602.1_pt1 | contig 11565 bp, 5 predicted proteins | sample 9134231 | NCBI WGS metagenome assembly JAEEGL01 (sample SAMN16246548, study PRJNA631951) | gut metagenome | biome: gut microbiome; feature: rumen; material: fiber-attached | host: Bos | place: Iran: Karaj | collected 2018-10 | reverse complement strand
TACCATTTCCCACCAATTAATTCCTTCAATTTCAACATTAGGATCAAAAATTTGAGGTGGAATTTCAGTTAATTTCATATTACTTATATCTATTGTTCCATTTGTTCTTGCTTGTTTTAATTTCATTATCATTATTTTATTCGTTTTTTGAGTTTGTGTTGGCTCTGGTATTTTTTTTTTACCAAATGGATTTTCCATTGCACTTTCTTGATTTGTTAAAGGACTTATTCGACGATTTTCATATAATTCATATGGATTTTCATCTTGATTTTGATTATTTGAATTCATTTTAAATGCTTTTCTAAAATTTGGATTTGTTATTTTTTGAGCTAAATTTCTTCTATTCATTATTTTTAATTTTTTTTTTTTTATTTTTTAGTTTTTAAAAAATATTTTTATTTTCTGTTTTTTTAGATACTTTTTTTTATAATTGATTTTTTAGATTAAATTAAAGAATTAAATTAGTGAGCAAGAAGTTTCTTCTTTTTTCTTTTTTTGTTTTTCTTCTTCTTCTTCAAGTTTATCTTCATCTAATTGAGGTATTTCATATTCTTCTAAAATTTTCATTATTTCATCAATATTTTCTCCAGTTTTACATGAAATTTCAAAATATTTACAATTTCTTATATTTGAAGCATATTTTTCCATTTCTTCTTTTTCAACTGTCCTTTGACTCTCATTTTTATTAATTAAATCTAATTTATTACCACAAATTACTATTTCAAGAGTAGTATTATCAATAATAGATTGACCAATTATTTCTATTAATCTTTTTGTATGTTCATTTGATTCCTTATTAGTTAATGAAAATATGATAAATATAATTAAAATATCTTCAATATCATTTTTAAAAATAGTTGTGTTTTTAAATTCATTATTATCTGTTACTTCTTTTAAGGTAAAAAATTTATTTTCTAAATTTAATTTTATACTCTGAATACCAATTTCAGTACTTTTTATTTTTTCACTAAATGGTTTATTAATTAATTTATTAACAAAAGAAGTTTTACCAACTCCTTTACTTCCTAAAATATAAATTTTATTTGGTTCATTAATAATATTATACTCTGTTCTCATTAAATATTATATAAAATAAAAAATATACTTTTAAAAATATACTTAATTTAATAAAAAAAAACAAACAAAAAATAAAAAAATGAATAACCCACCATTAAATCAAACATTTAGTTATCCATATGCAAGACCAGTAACAATTTTACCTCCATTAAATCAAAATATGACATTTAATCCTAATTATAATAATAATAATTTACCAAATATTAATTCATATAATCTTAAAAATCCAATTTATAATTATCCAATAAATAATAATCCTTCTGCAATTAATCCAAGTTTAACAATTGCTCCTCCTATTCCAAATTATTATAAACAAAATATTAATTCTGGTAATTATTATAATCATTTACCTAATATTGCTCAAAATAATTTAAATTATTCAACACCTGAAATTTTAGCAAAATCATTTAGTAATAATTTAATAAAATTAAAAGATTTAGAAGATAAAATTAAAAGAAATGAAAAAGAAAATATAGATGACAATGAAAATTTACCATTAATAAAAGAAGAACAAAAAAAAGAATTAAAATCAATATTAAAAGGAAATGCAAATTATAAAATGACATCACCAGAAGATCCAAATTTAAAAGATAAATTTGATGAAATAAAAAAAGTAAAATCAGAAATACCAGATTTTATTCCAGAAGAAGATATAAAAATTCAAAAGAAAAAAGAATTAATGTCAAAAAAAGGATTAGAAGATTTTAATACAAAATTAAAATCAAATTTAGATGAATATTCAGATTTTATAACAAATCAAATAAAAACAGATCAAGATAAAAATAATGAATATTACAATATGATAAGACATAATTTAGAAAAAGTTAAAGAAGAAATATCAAAAGAAATAGATGATTTTAATCAAATAGCAACAAATGGTATTTCTGATTTAAGACAAGTAATGTTAAAATTACCACAAACTAGATTAAGACTTTTAGCAAAGAGATTAATTCCAGATAAAAAAATGGATGAAGATGAAGAAGAAGAAGAAAAAGCAAAATTACATAAAGAAAATGTTTTAAAAGATGCTAAAAGAATGAGTATTTTAGTTAGTAATAGTGCAGATGTTGAAAAACAAAGAGAATTAATGCAAAAAGCAATTGAGAAAGTTGCACTTGAGAAAAAAAATACTGTAAAAAGTGGAAAAAAAATGGAATTAGATTTATGGGAAAAAAATAGAGCTCATGATAATAAAATATTTAAAAAAGTTGATTCTAGATTTTCATTATTTAATCCTAGTTTTGTTTCTATGAAACCAATTAATCATTTTAGAAAATATGTTTATTCTGTTATTGCAGCTAGAAGGTTACTTAATATTAGATTTATTGTTTATAAAAGTTTGAAATTTAATGCTATTACTTATTTTTTAACTTATTATGAAGATATGGATATTATTTTGAAAAAAAATATTTTTTATGCTATTAGAGAACCTTTTACTGAAATTATTACAAATAGGAAATTAGATTTAAATCTTGTTGTTGATAGAGATGTTGATCAACATCAAAATTTTGTTGATTTACAAGATTATATTCAAAGAATTATTAAAGGATTACAAACAAAATTTTTTGAAGGATTATCTGATAGTATGTTAAAATTTTTATCTATATTTATTTGTAATTATTCTTATATTCCATCTGATTTTTTTACTTTATTTGAATTAGTTCGTTTTAAAACTACTATAACAGGTGAATTTATTGAGTTAAATAATAAACAAAGAATAATGATTTTAGGTTTTTATATTATAATAAAAATTCTATTAAGAAATTTATTTTTAGAAATGATATTTACTCAAAATAATATAGCAACATTAAATAGAACAATAAAACTAAATATAAAAATGATAGTAAGTGTCTTATATAGAGGAACAATAAATATGTTAAAAAAAGAATGTGAAACAAAAAGAAATTTAGAAGATGTAGAAATGACAATAGACAAAGATAATTTTTATAAAATATGTTATGGTAAAAAAGAATTTCATATATCACAATTATTAACTAAAAGATATTATTTAAAAGAAGCATATACAGATAAAGAAATAAATCAAGGAAGAAAAAAAAGAGTAAGTGAAAGAGTTGAAGCAGAAATTGATCCTGATAGTAGAAATATTTCTCGAAGAAGACCAAGACAAACTCAAAGAATAAAAAATAGATCTCGATTAAGAAAAAATCAAAAAGCTAAAAAATTCAAAGAAGAAGAAGAAGAAAGTGAAGAAGAAGATAAAAAAAAAAAAAGAAGTAAAAGTAAAAAAAAAAGAAAAAGAAAAGAAAATGATGATAGTGATGATGAACCAGGAAATCCTAATAGTGATAGTTCTGATGAAACTCCAGAAGTTCCTAGAAGGAAAACAAAAAGAAAAAAAACTAATTTAAAAAAAACTGCTCAAGAAGAATATTATAAAAATAAAGGACGTAAAATGAATATTGAAGATATTAAATCTGAAGATTTAAATAAATTTGATGAACATTCTATTAAAACTAAAAGTGATGAAGCTAAAAGAGTTAAAAAAAGACAAAGTAAAAAAGATAAAATTGATGAAGTTATTGATTTAAAAGAAAAAAGGAGAAAAGAAATGAGAAGAGATAATAGAAAAAGAGGAATTATTGAATATGATTATAATAAAAGAGAAAAAACTTATAGTGAATCTCCGAGATTAAAGACTAAAAATAGTAGATCAAAATCAAAAACAAAACAATCAAAATCTAAATCTAAATCAAAAAGTAAAAAAAAGAATAAAAGAAATGAAGATTTTGATGAAGAAGAATTTAGAAATTCTCAAAGAGTAAAAAAGAGAGTAAATCCAAATAATAATGTTAAAGTTATTAATATGCAACAAATATTAGAAAGTAAAGCAAAAAAAAGACCTTTACCAGATTTAGAAAAAGATTTAATTGCAGAAAAAAGAGGAAGATTTGCAATTAAAGATTATACAAATGAAGATATTGAAAATATGAGATATATTATTGAAAATATACAAAGTTTTGGTGATGATGATATTGATCCTAATGATGTTATGCTTTTAGATAATGCACTTTATGAAGATGAACAACTTGATGTTTATTATTTATGGGCTGAAGAAAATAATTTTGATCCTTTTAAAGATATTAAAGCTTTTCTTGAAAAAATTTTAGATATGATTCAAGTTAATTTCAGTAAGGAAGATATTAAAATAAAATAAATAATAAATTAATTAATTAATTTATTTTATAAATTATTTTTATATATAGAAAAATTTATAATATATTTTGAATAATGTAATAATATTATTTTAATAATATTTTCAAATTCAAATTTGAGAATAAAAGGAATTGAAAAAATAAAATCAATATTAAAAATATATTCTAATTTTTTTTTTATATTTTATCATATAAGTTATTAGATAATAAAAATGTTTCTAATAATTAAACAATAAATCATTTTGTAAATAAAAAAATAATGGGAATAAATTGTATTTCATGTATAAATGGAAGAACATTAAAATCTGAAATCCCTGTAGAAATGTATAAAAATTCATATTTTTTAAAGAATATAATAAAAATACAAAGTTATTCTCGTGGTTTTCTCCTTCGAAAAAGATATAAAAACAGCAAAGACATAGTTAAAAATAAAATAAATTTAAAAATAACAAATAATCTATCATACGTAATAGTAAATAAAGTAAGTATAACAAAAGAACAATTGGATTTCTTATTTAAAAATTACTCTCCTTTAAACGACAATATAAAAACTCAAAACATAAAATTATTATATCCAAATTTCGCTGAATTTGAAGGTGAATGGAATCCAAAAACAAAAGAAAAACATGGTAGAGGAATTCAAATATGGAATGATAAAAGAATATATTATGGTCAATGGAAAAATAATAAAATAAATGGTAAAGGTAAATTAATAGATCCATTAGGAGATATTTACGAAGGTGATTTTGTAAATGATAAATTTGAAGGATTTGGTAGTTATATACAAAAAAAAGGATCTTCATATATTGGAATGTGGAAAAATAATTTACAAGATGGGAAAGGAAAAGAAATATGGCCAGATAAAACAGAATATGAAGGAGAATATAAAAATGGAAAAAGATGGGGTAAAGGTAAAATAATTTTTAGTGATGGGAGTATTTATATTGGTGATTTTTTTCAAAATAATATGCATGGTTTTGGTAAATATACTTGGACTAATTTAAATGAATATAATGGTGAATGGAAAAATAATCAAATGGATGGTAAAGGAGAATTTAAAATGAATAATGGGAAAATATATAAAGGACATTATTATCAAGATCAAAAAAATGGTTATGGTGAATTTTTTTGGCCTAATGGGAATATTTATAAAGGTTATTGGAAAAATGGAATACAGAATGGTGAAGGGGAATTATATGATAATACTGAAAAAAAATGGAAAAAAGGATTATGGGTTGATGGAAGAAGAGTTAGATGGGAAATTGAACAGTGATTTTTTTTAGTTTTTTTTTTCATTACTATTTTTTTTTTTGAGCTTTTGGCTAATTTATTTCTTTTAGTTTTTTTGATGTATAATAATCATGTTTTTTTTGTCGAATTATATCTCTTAGAATTGGAAATTAAGAAATGAATATTTTATCATATAAGTATTGGTTAGTTTTTATCTTATTATTTTATAATTTGTATAATTTATAAATATATCGTTTAAAAGTAAAATGAGAGTTCTACTTTTTTTCTTACCTTGAAAATTTCTTTTTCTTTTTAATTTATTCGTTTAATTTTTTAATAAGAGATATTTTAAAATTAATTTTTGATATTTTAAATATTTATATAATATTAAATAATATCTTCATTATTTTAAAATATAATTTTTATTTAAAAATATTGTTTTTTTATTACTTAATTAAAATAAATGTCTGATAACCAAAATGAATTTTTAAATAGAAAAAGAATTGAAAAAAAAATTGAAGAAATTAAAAAAAATATGATTAAACTTGAACCTATTTTTAATAATCAAGCTGTAAAAGAAGTTTTCAAAGGATTAGAAAATTTTAAATTGGAAGAATTTTCAAAATTTTTTCAAAGTTTATCAAATAAAGAATTTAAATCATTATCTACTCATAAACAAAGTTCCAAAGTTCCAATAAAGTTAGAAAATTTAAAATTTAATCCATTTCAATATGATGTTGATAATTCAAATAAGCCAACAATAGATAATATTAATAATATCGTAATTAAAAATATGGGAATAACTACAATTGATTTAAAAGAAAAAATGAATATAGAAAATGAGAATAAAAAAGTTAATAGTAATGAATTAATTTCTTTTGATGAATTTTTTGAATTAATAAGATCAAATATTAAAAATATGATTTCTAATAATTCATCAATTAATTACAAAAATATGAAACATATTATAAAATTATATACTACTTTTATTCATATGAATGGGAAAATATTTGATCAAGATGATAAAATTTTATTAGGAATGGTAAAAGATATTTCTCAAAATTCAGAAGAAAATTTTAATTCACTATGTATTTATTGGTTATATTCTGAGTATTTACTTTGTTCAAAAAAAGTTGAATTTTTAAGATATGATACTTTATTGAATGAAATATTAGTTTTATTAAGTAAAGAAATTTCACATAGTGATGTTAATTTATATACTAAATTAATATCAAATATTCCAAGATATAATATTCAATTTATTAAATATATTATTAAATTTAATGAAAATTATATTATAAAACATTTTGAAGAATTAAAAACCAAAAGTGAAAATAAAGTCCCTATAATTGAACAACTTCCTTATTTAAATCCAATGAGGAAAATTTATATTGATATAGTAAAATATGAGAAAATATCTCAAAATGATAGAGAAAGAAATAGAGAAATATTTATGAAATTATTACTTGATAATTTTTTAGAAATGACAAGAAATGACAATTATGATTTTAATAAAAGAGCAATTGAATTTATTATACTTAACATATATAGTATAGGTTCATTTGAGGAAAATAAAATTAAAGAATTTGCATTAGATGGTTTAAAAGATTTATTATCTATTAAAGATATAGAATCAGAAAAAGCTAAAAATGATAATTTAATTAAACAAAAATTTCCATTATATTTATTTGTATGTAATATAGATCCAAAAGTACTTTATTCTTCAAAAAATTGTTGTTTACCAAATATTTATTCAGAAGCTGCAAATATTGTTAGAGAAACATTAAATCAATATTTACCTCAATTACTTGCCAAAATTAATAAATTTAATGCAGTTCAATTAGTAAGTCAATGTGATGAGAAATCAGAAGAAATTGTTTTAAATGTCATTGAAATTATTTATAATAATAAAGATAATTTAAATGATGAAAAATTAAATGATGATAAATTATATAGAAGTATTTCTAAATATTATTTAGATTCATTTCCTAATTTAATACAAGGAGTAATTAGTTTTTCCAATAAAATTCCTTTAAATGATTTTTTTACTGATTATAATTTCGTTTTAAAAAAAATTCAAAATAGTTTAAAGGATACATCTGAAAATAATTTAAATTCTCAAATTTTAAATAAATTAAATAATAGTGACAATAATAATGATTCTATTATAAATATTTTTGGAGAAAATTCAATAAATTGTAAAAATAAAATTATTTTCTATATAATTTACTATTATTTGGAAATTAAAGAATTTTTTAAAGATATAATTAATCTATTTTTAAATTATTATATAAAAATAATTTTAGATTTAAAAAATAAAGATGAAGAATTAAAAAATGAAATATGGAACTTTGGTCAAGTTTGTATATATAAAATAAGAATAGTTGATTTTTTAGAATCTTTTAATGAAATATTTAATTTTTGTAAAAATTTACCTGATGATGATAAACAATTTATTCAAAATTTAATTTATGATTTAATTATTACAATTTTAAATTCAAAAATTAATTTAGAAAAGTCTTCAATTGAATTTAATTCTGTTACATTTGATAAATTAATTGAAATAATGAAAAAACAAGATATGAAATTTTTAAAAGAGAATTTTATTCCAAAATTAGATAATAAAATCAAAGATGAACTTAGATCAAAAGATTTAATTTTATTTGCAGATATATAATATATATAATATTTATAAATCAATAATTTAAATATTAAATTTTTAATTATAAAATTAAATATATAATCATTTAAATTTTTATTTTTTTTATCTTAATAGAAAATGGGTAAAAGAAATATTCAAAAATATAAACAAAGAAAAAATATAAACGATAAAGAATATGAAACAGATGAATCAGAAAATGTATCAAATATAGAATCTTTAAACAATTTACAAACAATTTTAGATATTCTACAAAGTGGAGACTCTAAAACAAGAGAACAAATCACAAATTTTTTATCAATTCACCAATTTGATATAGATGATCAAAATATAATTAATATTGTGTCATCAATTCCTTTTATAAAAACTTTAACTAATATGTTAAATGATAATTTTTATCAAGTAAGATATAATGCAATTTCAGCTTTGAATAATATTATTATTTCTTTTAATGTTATTGATATTGAAAATATTTTATTAACACAAACTAATTTTATTGAGTTATCTATTATGAATATTAAAGATTTTTCAAGTGTTGAAAAAAATAATGTTGAACATATTAAAAGAATAAGAACTTTAAAAAATTTATTTGATTTATATTCTTTAATTATTGATTTATATAGTGAAGATATTCAAAATAAAATTAAATTTAATAAAATTGTTGATGAAATCTTAACTATTATTATTGATAAAAAAGATTTAGTTAATGAGGAATTTTTAGGTTATTGTTTAAATTTTTTAGGTAATATTTTTTCAGTTGAAATAATTACATTGACTAATGAATCAAATTATTTAAAAAAATTTATAGAAGAAGGAAATAAATATATAAATGATATCAATACAAATGAATACATTAAAACATTATATAATTATTCATTATTTTATTTATGTTCAACAAACAACGATTTTTTAAAACAAAATAATATAATTCTTTTACCCAAAATAATAGATTTTATATATTTAAAAATCTCATCTCAAAATTCTTTAGTTTCATTATATTCATTAGGTGATGATATAAATAAAATAGCTCATGATAAAATGAAAATTGAAGATTCAGATAAAGATTTAATATCAAATAATATTGATATTAAAGAAAGGGCAAAATTAGTTGATAAGGAAGTAAATTCATTATTGAATTGTTTAAAATGTTTTCAAGATATTATTGACAGTATAGAAATACTAAATACTGATAATAATGAACAAATTAATATGGATGATTATGAAGAAATTGAAGATGATTTTGATGATAAAAATGATATTGATAATAATAAATTTGAAGAATGTATTCATAAATCAATTTCAGAAATTATTTCTGTAAATAATTTTGAGCCAGTTCAAAAAATGATTAATCAAACTTTATTAAATCACCTGTCAACTTTATGTAATATTCATTCAAAAATAAATGAATTTTATATTAATGAAGTTGACAAATTATTGGTTATTAGAACTAATTTAGATGAAATTGAATATGATTCTTTATCATTAATTAATAATATTATAATAAAATTTCCAAATATTCCAAATAAAGAATTTATTGAATCATTATATAATTTTATAACATCAAAATTGGGAAAAATAATAATTAATGATAATTATAATGAAATATTATCTCTTATGATGTTAGTTTTAAGAACTATTTTAGATAAATATTCAGGAAATTTTAAAAATTTTTCTGATAATGATTATATTAATTTACTTTCAATAATTGGTAAAACAAATGATAATTTTATTAAATGTAATATTATTGATATAATATCATTCTGTTCATGTATAGATAATAAATTTGAAATTGGTGAAAAATTAAAAGAATTGTTCTATAATCAAAGTAATATTGAAGTCTTATCACATGTTATAAATGCTTTTATGGATATATTTAAAGGAGATGATTTAGAAAGTAATAAATATTTAAAAAAAATTGAAATTATTAATATAATGAAAAATGGTATAAATGAATATAAAAATAGAATGAAATTATCGAAAAAAAATAAAGATATTGATAAAGAAGAATATGAATATATTAAAGAGACTTTTATAAATATGAAAAGATTTATTAAATATAAGGAAGATAGTTTTAAACAATTAAATATATAACAAAAATTAATTTACATTAAAATTACTTTTTAAATAGTTTTTTTGTACATTTTTTATAAAATATTTTTTTTATTTTTTTTAATTTTTTAGAATTATTTAATTTATTTTATTATATAATAAAAAAAAAAATTTATATTATTAGTTAGTAAGTTTAAACTATATTTTATATTATTAGTTAGTTAGTTTAAAAAAATTTTTTATATTGGATGTATCGGGGTTCGAACCCGAGGCCTTTCGCATGCAAAGCGAACGTGATACCACTACACCATACACCCAAAGTTACAATTATTTAAAATAATATCTTTTTGATAATAAAATATTCCTAAAGTTCAAATAATACAAGAATTACTTTTTTTATCATAAATAATAGAATATTAATTAAAATTAAATATCTTTTATTAATATCTAATTTATTAATAATAAAAAATAATAATAATTCTAAATTAATATTATTTAAGAAGTTAAAAATTCTTCTCTTTCATCAACTAATTCTTTTCCTTTTTCATTAACCAAATTTTGATATTGTTCACTATCTTTCATTTTTAAAATAACATTATCATCACTTTGAGTAAAAGAATAAATTTTTTTGTGTTCAGGATTACTTAAAGAAAGATAAGTTCTTGCAATATTCATTGAATTAGCAACTAAAGTATCAAGAACATAATCTCTTGTTAAATTAGGAAATTCTTTACATAAACCATCTAAAACATTATCAATTGATTTAAAAATAAATTTATCATCTTCATTAATAGTTAATAATTTTCTTTTTTCATCTTCAGTAAATTGTTGTAAATATTTAAATTTAGAAGTATCTTCATTTGCTAATTTATTAATAACATTTTGATAATTTGTTTGATTCTTAGTTTCATTATAAATTTCTTCTAATCCAATATTATCAGTATTTTTTCCTATAAAATTTTTTTTCATTCCAGGTTCATATCTCTTTCTTTTAATTGTAGTGGTTCTTACATTTTTAATTTTTGTAATTTCTCCAGTTAAAGGATTATGAAATTCTTGTTCATAAGTTTCTTTTTTTCTAATATCAACTAATATATTTTTAATATATTCTTCAAAATTATCAATAGTCCCATTTGCATATTGTTCCGCAGCAGAGGCAATAGTTCTTAATTTAATAGGAATATTATCTAAATAATTTTTATTTTGAATAACTACATTTTTTGCTTTTTCAATATTACATTTTGATAATGTTCTCCAATATTTTCTTAAAGTTTCTGATTTGTATCCTTCAAATATTTTTGCTAATGTTTTATATTGTAAAATATCTTCCCAAAACATTTTTGATCTATTTGAAAAACCAAAATTATAATAATTTGC
>JAEEGL016083042.1_pt1 | contig 11566 bp, 8 predicted proteins | sample 9134231 | NCBI WGS metagenome assembly JAEEGL01 (sample SAMN16246548, study PRJNA631951) | gut metagenome | biome: gut microbiome; feature: rumen; material: fiber-attached | host: Bos | place: Iran: Karaj | collected 2018-10 | reverse complement strand
TAAAATACAATGCAGTCACTAAACGACAGGCTGTTATATGAAGTTATGACTTCTTTGAGTGCTGACATAAGCATGGCCTCCAAAAGAACAGATGTTCGATAGTTAAATTATATCGAACAAATGTTCTTTTGTCAACCATGAAAACGAAAATAGCCTCAGTTCTTATAAAATTACAGATAGTACCCGTTCATCCTGCCTTTGCCCTTAACTTCGACTTCGACTTTTTCGGCATAGGCGTAATAATCTTTGACCTGATTATATGTTGATTCCGACACGTGTATTCTGTTCGAAGAACCCGTACTTTCCATTCTGCTGGCGATATTTACGTTGTCGCCCCAGATATCATAGATAAACTTTGTTTTACCGATAACGCCCGCCACAAGTTCGCCGGAATTGATGCCGATTCGTATCTGGATTTTAACCGAAGAAGTTTTGTTGAATTCTTCGATATCTTCCATAAGGCCTTTGGCAAATCGCACCATTTTCAGGGCGCCGTCATTGTTTTCATCTTCCGTAAGTCCTGCTGCCGCCATATATGCGTCACCGATTGTCTTTATCTTTTCTATGCCTTCTCTCTGTGCACGGTCATCGAAAAGAGTCATGATTTTGTTAAGCATAATAACCGTTTCCTGTGCGGTCATCGAACTGCTTATTTTTGTAAAATCAACGACATCCGTAAAAAGAACCGACACGTTCGGATAACGGTTTGAAATGACTTTGTTCGGATCTTCAGTCAGTTCTCTTGCGATGTTTTCGGGTAAAATATTCAAAAGAAGATACTCGACTTTTTCGTTTGCTTCTTTTAGTTCCTTCGTTCTTTCGTTGACGGTATCCTCGAGTTCTTTCTGATACTTTGCCATCATTTCGATTTCAAGTTTGTGCGCGCGTTCGACTCGTATGTTCATATCCTCGATTGTGAAAATGTAGAGGAGGATATCAATTCCGGCAGTCGATAATACCGCGGGTGCGAGGCCTTTGGCAATAAACTGAAAATATGCCATGATAACCGGAACTATGACAAAGAGAACAAGCGGTATTCTGATTCTTCTCGGAAATTTTTTGTAGTGTTCAATGATGCAAGTAAGTGCAAGAATAAGTGCGGGCAGAGGGAAGAAATAAAACACAAAGAAGCATTTCGAATGCGTATAGATATTTCCCGTATCCCACCTGTAATAAAAGTTCGTAAACTGAGAAATTATTAAAGAAACTGCTCCGAGTGCGAGAATGATGTCTGCAACAAGAAGTCTTTTGGGCTTCTTTTCGAGTCCGCCTTCATGCGTGAGCAAATCTCCAAGATAGTAATTGAAACTTGAAAGAACAGCGAGCGAAAACATATAATCCAGGAACTTCGCAATCCTTACAAACACCCAGAAATGGACGTTTGGCATGTCTTTATAAAGATAGTAAAAACGACTGGAAGTAAGGTATAATGCCGCGCAGAGTTCAAGTGCAATGATTGCAATCTTACGAGTCTTCGTCAGGTTTCTCGTAAAAAGAGTCAGAAATGCAATCAAAAGACAGATGCCCTGCAAAAAAAGCATGGCATCCGTTTGAAAATATCTTAAAAGGTCAAGAATAAATTCACCGTTTATCTGCACTTTCAGTTCCCCTTTTTATTTATCTTATCTTTCCGATCGTCTCCTGATCTGTTAATTACAAATGAAGCTTTCTGTTATTTATTTAAATCAGTTTTCATGCAAATTTTACTCTGCAGGCTTTGCTTCCTCACCGAGCCACCCGCTCATTATTTCGATGGCTTCCTTACTCATGTCTGCGGGGAGATTACTCATCGCAGATGAATGAGGCAAATCAGGATTGACGTAATATTTTATATTTTCATTTACAATTTCATCAGGCTGTAAACCGACACTTCTCCAGGGGTCCGTTCCGCCGAATATCATCATATGTTTTGCATTTGTTTCACTCATGGAAGCAACAAGATTATCTCTGAAGCTTCCGTCATAAACAAACATTTTTCTTTGTTCTTCGGTGAAAACAACATCCTGAATGAATGTCTCTTCCATATCTTCCGTAACGGTTAATCTGTCGCTTAATCCGGCTTCATCGAGTGCTGCACGAAGATAAGAGAAATCGTAATGATACTGACCGTATTCTTTTGCCGTACCCACATAGTAGGGCCATGCTGTGAAATCAGATGCCCAGTCATGAGGATGCTGGATTTTCAAAAGAAGTTTGTATACCGCTTTCCTTTTGGAATTAATCTCTTTTTTCGAGGTTTCGGGCATATCCAGAACTTTGCTTACCTCGTTTAAATCCATACCGGACTGCCATATCTGAACTCCGGATTCAAGAACTGTTAAATCGTAAAGAACTTCGGGTGAAACGGTATCAACGTATGTGTTCTTTTTAAGTTCTTTTTTGAAATCCTTCATCAGATCGTTTTTGTATTTCAAAGCTTCAACCTGAAATGCTGTTACAAGAGCTCTTTTATTTTTCGCTTCTTCTTTTCCGTATTTGGTTTCCCCGATTTCATTATATACAAAATCATAAAAACGTTCTTCTTCGTAAATTCCGTCTGAGCAGGGTGCAACATAAGCGACATAGACTTTCATGTCATCCGGGAAATAATAACCGTAAGTGTTGCACATAAGTCCGCCGCGGCTCGTCCCCTGGGCTATCCATTTATCACCGAGGACCGTACTGAGTTCCGTGTAGATTTTATGATAATCGTTTGCCGAATTTTCCGAAGTAAGATACTCCCAGTATTCAGTACCGGTATTGCTCATTCCGGAAGGTCTCGAATCTCCGAAGAAACGCTGCTCAACATGTACGTAGTTTCCGTCAAACATCACTACGTTTTCGGGTGCGGGATCGATAATAAAAGCAAACTTACTCATCTTATCGGAAAGACAGTATCCGTCAGTTTCTATTACCGTGATACGCGGATTTTTATTTACTGCCACTTCCACTCTCTGAGGGAAGGTTCCTTTTGAAGGGTCTGACCAGTCTAAAGGCTGTTCAAATGTTAACATGTATTTTTCTGCATACTTATACCTGGGAAGATTCCAGATTTCTTTGACTTCGACTACTCCGTCGAGAGCTTCGAGTCTTGCAATCATTTCTTCGTTATGCGAAAAACCGATTTTGTAAGCAGCAACTCCTACAACGCCTGTAAGCACTGCAGGGATTAAGATTAAAGCGAGAATAACGATCAGTATTTTTTTCTTTTTCATTATTTTACACCTTTACCCCACCAGTTTTCCACTATCAAGTCTGATAATTCTGTCACCGATTAAAGCCGTTTCCTCAGAATGAGTTACCTGAAGATACGTGATGCCTTTTTCTTTGTTGATACGTTTGAAAAGGTTCATGATTTCTTCGGTTGATTTGCTGTCAAGGTTACCTGTAGGTTCATCCGCAAGCAGAATTTCGGGCTCGGAAAGCACGGCTCTGGCGATGGAAACTCTCTGCTGCTGTCCGCCGGAAAGCTGTGCGGGTTTAGAATTTCTCTTTTCGGTAAGTCCTGTGATTTCGAGAATTTCATCAAGTTTTTCTTTGTAGCCGGGCACTTTCTTTCCGGCCATTTTTATGGGTAAAAGTATGTTTTCTTCGACGGTCAGGTTCTGAATCAGGTTATAGAACTGGAACACAAATCCGATCTTCTGAAGACGAAGCGCACTCATTTCTTTTTCATGCATTCCTGTCATCTTTCGGCCTGCGATATAGATATTTCCGTCGTACTCTGTATCAAGTCCGCCGATAAGATAAAGCAGTGTTGATTTGCCGCTTCCCGATGCTCCCATTAAGGAAGCAAATTCACCTTTTTTTATTTCAAGCGAAACATCCGTAAGCACGTGGTTTGTAGCCTCGCCTGTACCGAATGTTTTGCTTACATGTTCAACTTTAAGAATTATATCTTCGTTTATTTTTTCTGTTATATCAGACATAGTATCCTCTCCATATGTATATTTGCGTTTTTAACCACAGGGCCGGCCAACCGTCCCCCCGGCTTATTCGTATTTCATTTCCGTAGCAGTGTTCATCTTCTTAAGGCTCTTAATCGGCGAAAGTGCCGTAAGCATAGTGATAAACCAGAGTACGATGAGGCTTAGGAATATGAGCCCGTAAGGCGGGGTTGCGTAAATACCCATCTCGGCGATAACAAATACGTGGTTTATTATCATGATGACGGGAACACTCAAAATACCCGCACACACAACCGAAAGTCCGAAGAGCATTGCATTTTCGATCCAGATCATCTTAATGATGGAAGCACGGTCGCATGCACACGAATGAAGCATTGCGTACTCTTTCTTTCTTCCGATAAAACCGATAACCTGGTTACCGGATATACCTACTAAAGTAAGAACAACAGAAGCTCCAAGCGAGCCTAAAATTCCGATGTAAATAACATTTTTCTCCTGCTTGCTCTTCGACCTTATTTCCTCGCTTTCGAGAATTCCTTCTCCGCCCGTCAAAGCATCCGAAATCGCTTCTTTCGAAGCCGGAATATCATTGCTTTTTACTGCTATAAGAGTAACTTCTTTCGGGAACATTTCATTGTAAAGTTCTTTGGATAAAATTACTTTTCCCGAAAAACCGAAAGTATTCAGATTAACTATCTGTTTGACACGAAGCGTTTTTTCAATTGGAAAAATGCTGTCTGAATAAAATGTAATGGTAATTGTATCTCCCACTTTTGCATTTGCATGATGTGCACTTGTCATATCGAGTACCACTTCATCTTTTTCGATATTTCTTTCTACATTCTTAAAAGGAGCATATGAATTTCCTTCCGGCACTCTCCATACATCCACATAATACTGCTTTCCGTTAAACTTCGCCGTAGTGTATGAATAATAGAGATATTCAAGCGATTCGACCGCGGGAAGTTCTTTTAAATAATCGTATTTGTTTTCCTTGTGTATTCCGCTCGATACGATAATATCCGTATCAAACTCTTCATTGGCCACACCGCCTACAAAAGTTACACCTGCAACAAAAATAGCTGTCGTGGCGCATATTGTGGTAACTGCCAGAATCGCATTACCGGAATTCGGTTTCTTCGAGCCGCATTCTTTGGCTGCCAGTTCCGCGATTGGTTTATTTCTTTTTTCAAAAACACCCGAAAGGCTCCATGTAACCTTACGAACCACGAATCTTATAAACAGTCCGCCTCCGACTATAATCATGAGTAAGGACAGAATGGAAACGATAATGTTGTTTGTAAAAAGCCCGAGAATAACTCCCGCTATGGTCATTACGAAACCGAAAATCGTTGAAGGATAATTGACCCTGTATTCTGAATCACGTGATTCAAAAATGATATCTCTGATTGAAGTTTTAACCGCCTTCAAAACTTCTTTGAGCGGAACGAGAACTTCAATTAAAACTGCTCCCAGAATAACAAGAAAGATTTTTATCACACTCGGTGTTCCGATGGTTTCCGCATCTTCAGGGCTTACAATCACAAGAAGGTAACGTGCAAGGAAGTAAAATCCCAGTGCAATAATACCGCCTGATAAACCGTAAAGAACATTTTCAAAAAGCAGAATAAACGTTGTCTTGTATACGGACATTCCCACACTTCGAAGCGTTCCGATAACACTCATTCGCTCAGTGATGATTTTCTCCGTAAAGCTTACGGTAACGAAAATAACAAGGATGAAAACAAGTACGAAAATAAGGTAAATAAATGAAACGATATTATTAAGTACCTTTTCAAATGTTTCATCTTTTGTAACGTCAAAATAACTTACACCGCGATGCTTTTCGTTAAGATACTGCTCAAATTCTTCGCTCGGTCCATCTCCGAGAACCTGAATGTAGCAGTTTCTCAAAGGCGACTCGCCGTTTATTGCAATGTACTGCTCGTAGTTTATCAAAGCGTACAAAGCAGCATCCTCTCCGCCGAGGTAAACATTTTCCGTAAATATCGAAGAAACCGTAAGCGGAACTTCTTCGTAGTCGGGATCGTAAAGAGTAATCGTATCGCCGACCTGATATCCGTATTTTTTTGAATATCTCTCACCGATGGCAATCTCGCCCATTCCTGGTATTTCCACATTTCTGAAAAGTCCCATCTTCTGAGCTGCATCCATGTCAGAGAATGTAACGACCTTAACCTTGTCTGTTATTACTGCGTAATATGCCTCCTCTTTTCTGCTTTCTTCTCTTTTTGTAATCGAGAAAGTTCCGAGGAAAAGTACAGGGCTCGGAGCATCGTCAAATGAATGCTCATCAAGCGAATCGACGCTGCTTATACACATAAGTCTGTAACTTGCATCTCCGTACATTCCCGCACCCATTCTGGTAAGCGATTTTTTTACCGAACCGGAAAAATCAAAAGCAAGATAAGCGGTAAAACAAGCTATAACAATACAGAACATCAGAACAAACAGACGTGCTTTCATGGTAAAGATATTACGAAGCGTATATTTCAATAACATTTTTACCACCTCCTGATTCTGTCTTCAGGTGCAACGTACATTTCATCGCCCTCTTTGACATCGTAAATTTCGTAGAAACAGTCAAATATGGAAACAACCGCATTAACACGAATATTGTTCGGTGAATGTTCATCGGTTGCTATCTGATCTTTAAGCCATTCATCGGTATAAATATCCGCATAACTCTGGGCATAAGCTTCAAGAACTTCCTTCTGCTTATCAGGAGTTTCGGCGATTTCAAGGCACGCCTGCAATCCGCTGATATCCGCAAAATTTTCGGTAAGAGTAATCTTTCCGTTAACATGCGAGCCGAAAAACGTAAATGTGGAATAGTACTTAACAGCCTTTTCCTGAAGTTCTTCAAAAGCCTGTCTGTCTTCTGAAGGCATAGCCTCGGGAACGTAATTTCCCAGACCGTCAAACTTGATTCCCTGAGAATCGAAACCATGCGAAATTTCATGTCCGATGGTTGAACCGAGATGCCCTAAATTCCACTCATACGATTTGCTGAAATCCAGATTTTCATCTGCCATATATGCAGTCGGAATAACTATGCAGTTAAGTGTAGGAACGTAACATGCATTAATGGTAATCGGAGACATTGATGAAAAGCCTTCACGTACCGGTGTATCGAATAAAGTTTTCTTGTGTTCTGCTTTTTCTTTTTTGCAGAAATTCAAGTACGTCTGGTAGATTGTTTCCCCTATTAAATCCGCCTGCTTTTCATCAACTTCCTTAGGATTGTCACTGCCGATGTTGAAGATCATATTATCCAGTTTGTTCCTGCAATAAGCTTTTCCCTCGTCGCTCATCCAGTCAGCCTGTTTAATCAGTTCATAATATTCCTCTTTCAAATCGTTGCAGATCTCCGTCGCCAGCTCGACCTTTCGAGAATCCTCGTATCTGGCAACATATATTTCCGAAATCTGGTCTTCCATAACATTTTTTATGGCTTTCTTTGCATTCTCATCCGCCTTGTTGGCCTTGATCTCTTTGGTGTTGTATTTTCTTGGAAAATAACCTGTTGTATCGGTTAGGATCATAACAATCGTGTGATCCTTCCACTGCTCGAGATGATCATTGTCAAATGTTTCTTCGATTGCAACAAACTCATCAATCTCGGGAATGCATAATTCTTCGGGAAGTCTGTCTTCGTAACCAAGCATTTTACACAAACGTTCGTAAGATAAATTACTTAAACGCTCCGATACTTCATCCTTTGTAAAATAAACATAATTTTTCGTGAAATCCTTGTCGACGTCATCCTCTTCTTCGAATTCGCATTTTCCGGCAATCGACGAATACATGAGCACCATATTTGTTGCTTTTTCTCTTGCAACAGGTTCATCCATTCCCGATAAACACAAAACCGCTTTAAAATTATCTCTCTCGATGCCTGCTTTTATGGGTGAAGAACTGACCTCCTCCAAAGATGCGGCCAGGTATGTTTTTACCATAAGAATATTTCTTTTGGTGTTGTAAATATCCGTGGTAACAGCCGACTCAAAAGGAATGCAGACATTGTAATCCGAACTTAATTCTCCCCAGTATTCAATCAGTTCGTCCATGTCGGAAATCTTATTTGTGCGCTCTATCAGCCCTGAAATTACTGCCTCGTCAGACTTATCTTTCGTTTCATCCCCATTATAAAAAGCAATCATCAGGTTATATGCCTCCCTGATTAATTGCTCATTACTTCCCCCGGGATAATCTTTTTTGCTTGTGACAATTTCCTCAATCAGCCCGTCAAGCTGCTCACTGGTGTTGTTTACCATATCCGCAGTCACGCCTGCGTAATTTTTCCCGGGTTCAAGTTCAAGTCCCATTAATGTTTCAGCGTTCACATACCCGTAAAAATCCGAAGCAGGCGTAATGTCAGAAATGTGGAATTCAGTCTCACCATCAGCAATCTGAATGGTCCCTCCTGCACTTGTGCCACTGCATCCGGCAAGCAACAAAGCCGGAATAAGCAAAAGTGCCGCGATTCTGCCTTTCTTCATCACACTCTCCTTTAAAACGTTTTTTTATCGGTAATATATTCTATGTACTTTGCGGTAACATAGTCCTTTTTGGCTTTTGGAAGAGAATATGAAGTGCCGTCCGACATGTAAACAACGGCTCCGCTTATTTTTTCGATATAATCCGGATTAACCAGCAAGCCCCTTCGAAGCTCGATATAGTTTTTGTCAAAGAGTTCCGCAACATCCGAAAAATTCGAGTGCACACGTTCTTTCTTTCCGTTTTGCGAATAAATAATCGTGTAATGCCTGTCGCTTTCGACCTTGATTACATCCTTGGAATGAAAGACGTGTATTTCCTTGCCCGAATTGATAACTATCGGAACCGAGTACTGAGAACTGATTCTCAGACTCACACGTGCGAACGCTTTAACTATATCCGTTTCCTCGCATGGTTTAACAAGATAATCAACCGCCTGAACCCTGAAGGCATCAATGGCGTGATCGAGACTTGAAGTAACAAATATTATCTGCGTATCCGGTGCCAGATCTTTAACAGCCTTCGCAATATCCATGCCGTTCTCGTTTTCAAGGAAAATATCCTGAAAGACAATGGAATATGTTTTGCCGTTTTTTACGCTCTCTATTAGCTCCGCTCCGGTACTGAAATAAGTCATTTCAAGTTCATCCGTAATATCCATAAGCGAAAATCTGATTTTTTCAGCATCCTGTTTGCTGTCGTCACATATTGCTATCTGCATAATTTTCTTCCTTTGCCTTTCTTTTTTTAGCATAGTATACCAATATCTAACGAAATTATGCACCAATTGTCAAAAATTTTGCACGAAATGTTTTTCTTTAACTTGAAACAATAGTTATGGTAAAATTATGGCAACATTATTGTTGGTTTGGAAAAATGTTGAATAAAGCAACATTTTTGTTTGGTTAAAAAAATATATTATAAATGCTGCAGATTGTAACTTTAGTTTTTAGCTTTGTTAAACGGGAATTTTTGCGGCATTGTTTTTGTTTATTTAATTAGTTGTTTTTGCATTTTTATTTTTCCGGGGGAATTCACGATGGCGGATGGTGTATATGAATTCAAGCTGTGGGAGGTTGTTGCTCACGCTTTCATCAATTCATTTCCATATTTTGCTCTAGCCATATATTCTTTCAGAGGGCACTGGAGATTTTCCAAAAAAGTTACCTTAACTGTTTTTACAATCGCCATGATTGTGCAGTTAATCCTTGTTCCCATTAATCTTTATTCAAAACTGGCCGACAACCCTCTTTTTGATATTTTTATCGCCGTAGTTCACGTCGCGTTCTTTTTCATCGTTATCAAAGATCATATAGGAAAGATCATCTTTGCATGTCTTGTAATAACCAATCTCGGAACCCTGGTTCTGATTTGTTCAAAATGTCTTGAGGGTATCTTTTTCCCTGAACTTGCCATGCTGAAGTATCATTACTCATATCTTTTGTTAACAGCTTTGATGGTAATTATCATGGTTCCCATTATGTATTTCTTTATCTTAAAAGATATGTCCGAGCCGGCAGTCGATCCGTCCGAAAGATATTCCGACAAACAGGTCAGCAGTTATATGTGGCATTACCTCTGGCTCATCCCCGCTGTTTTCTTCCTTATCTGGGTTTACCTTTCTTTCTCAGGCGAATCCCGTCTCGAAAACCGCATGGATCCCATAAGAACTCTCATCCTCCTGCTCATTGATGCAGGCTCGATTCTCATCTACAGAATCATCATCAACATGGTAAAACTGTACGAAAAAAACACGGCTCTCCTTGCGGAAAACCATGATCTTTCAATCCAGAGACTCCAGTATGACAGCCTTAACGAACGTCTCGAAAACATGCGACGCACAAGACACGATCTTCGTCACCATACAACACTTTTAAAACAAATCAGAGACAACAAAGATTTCGATGCCCTCGACGATCTTATAAACGAGTACACCGAAAAGAATCTTTTAAACCAGCCTTTAATCTGCTGCGAAAACGAGACCGTCAACGTCATCCTGGCACTCTATTCTGAGACTGCCCACAACAATAACATTTCGCTTTCGATTAAAGCCAATATTCCCAAAGAAATATTCGTCGACCAGAAAGATCTTTCCGTGTTATTCGGAAACATCCTCGAAAATGCAACCGACGCCTGCAAAGAAGTCGAAGGCGAAAGATTCATTAACCTTAACGCCGCATATTCCGAAACGGCAAACGGCAACGAATCACTCACGCTTATCGTCAAAAACAACTACTCCACGGAGCCTTCCGTTTCCGAAAGCGGAATCTTCCACTCCACCAAGCACGCCGGCGACGGCATCGGTATAAGTTCAGTCAAAAACATCACCGAAAAATACAACGGCGCCTCCACTTTCACACACAGCGAAGGCACCTTTACAGTATCCGTAATATTGTATAATGCAAAAGGATAAAGGTAATGAACAAAAAAGATTTTGAAGACATTTCTATCAGAGGCAGAGTAGCATTTGGAATAGTCTGTCTCAACACATATGTCAAAACTAAATATCCTGACACCGACTTTTCTTCGGTATTGGATTTGGCTTGTAAAATTACTGAAGACTCTGACTACATTGATAACAGTGTTGAAGTTTTCATGGAAATAATTCCTGAATACCTTTACGAATTTGACAACTATGAAGATTCTGAATTCGATTATTTATCAGAAGAAACTTATAACATGTTTGTTTCTGTTATTCCGAAAAACGATCCGGACTTAAATTCGTTAATGCATTCTATTTACGATATTGCCGGAGAATATTGTTATTCTGCTATAGAACCAAGTGCTCCTGCTACATATCCATTCTTGGATTCAATAATTGATATTATGAAAAAACACTCTTTGCCTCTTCCTGATTTAAATATCTTCAAAAAGTTCACTTTCAGCGAATCAGATGGTTGGGGAAGGCACATTAATCGTTCTGAATATTTATAATTCATAATTATATTTCATTTATAATTCAAAAATATATTTCCAAAATAATCAAAAAACTTCCACACATAAAGAAGCTCTTCGAAATAATTCGAAGAGCTTCATAACTATTATTTTAATTATCTATCTTTCCTCATAGTAACCATATTCATCTTCATAGTCTCTGGCGAACTCAGTCTCTCTCCTTCCGATAGGGAATACACCAAGTGCAAACAGAACATTTGCTG
>JAEEGL014818925.1_pt1 | contig 11566 bp, 10 predicted proteins | sample 9134231 | NCBI WGS metagenome assembly JAEEGL01 (sample SAMN16246548, study PRJNA631951) | gut metagenome | biome: gut microbiome; feature: rumen; material: fiber-attached | host: Bos | place: Iran: Karaj | collected 2018-10 | reverse complement strand
TGACATGATCGGCTTCCTCTATAGCGTCGTCGGCGTTTGTAGCCTGCGAGTAGAAGTAAGCTCCCACCTTTATGCCTGCTGCCTGAGCTCCCTCGATATTGCGCTGAAATGCGCTGTCATATGTAACTATTCCCTCGCCGTATGTACGGTAGCCTATGCGTATGAACGCAAAGTCGATGCCTGCCTGCTTTACCTGAGTCCAGTCGATATCGCCCTGAAATTCCGATACGTCTATACCCGTTACCGATACGTCCTTGCCGTTTTCGTTATAGTAGGCGTAGCCGTTGCGCATAGTGATGCTGTTTACGTCGATGGAGCTTGCAGGAACGTCTGCGTATACCGGAACGAAGACCTCGCCGAAGCTGCTGTCGTTCATGAGTATTTTTTTGCCGTCAAGCTGATAGAAGGTCTCCTCCTTATCGATAACAGCCCGTCTGCGCACCTGCGGCTTGTCAGACTTTGCGTTTGCCGGTACTGCATCGTCTTTTCCGCGGAACAGCGCCACGCAGATAAGTGCGATAAAGAGAATGAGTATCATGACGGCTTCGATGATAGCGATACTTTTGAATCGTATCCGTCTTTTGTTGTCTGCCATTGTTTCCTCCAAAATTTTTATCTGTAAGTATATGATATCATATTTTTCGCTGTTTGTAAACCTTTATTTCAACTTAAAAATAACAGTTTTGTCACATTGAGGGCTTTTCACCCACATTTCATAAATCTTTCATTGACAATAGGGGAGTAATGGTATAAAATCTATATATAAGGAAAAACTATTCTTAAAAGGAGAGATGTTATGAAATATACATACAAGACAAAAATGGTCTGTTCACAGGAGATAAGCTTTGACATCAACGGTGACGTTATCACTGATATCGCTTTTGTTGGCGGCTGCAACGGCAACCTCAAGGCTCTGTCAAAGGTGCTTGACGGCTGGACTGTGGAGCAGATAGAGGCAAAGCTGAAGGGAAATATCTGCGGAGTACGTCCCACTTCATGTGCCGATCAGCTGTGTATAGCTGTTCGCAAGGCTTATGAAGAACAGAAGAATGCATGAGTATCATAGTCTTATAATATTAAAAACGGGAGCAGAATGCTCCCGTTTTTCGTTTGCTGCTAAGTTTTATCATTCAGTCTCCGGTGTCAGGCTCGCTACCTTATGCAGAAGGTACTCCTGTATACGCAGAGCGTCGTTTGTGGTGAGACCCTTGCTGGAGACGTCCACATCTGCATTTGCAAGTCCCTTATCGGTGATATGCTTGCTGTCAGAGCCTTTTATTCCATATTTATTGGGATTTGCAAGCGCCTGCATGATGAGCACAGCGTCGGACATATCTATGATATCGTCGCAGTTTGCGTCGCCGTATACAGGCTTTTCCTGCGTTTCGGGCGTGGTTGTGGAAGTTGCCGATGAAGTTGTCGTTGATGAAGATATTGTTATAGTTGTTGTCTCGGCAGTAGTTGTTGTAGTTGTCGTTGTAGTGGAAGTAGTTGTTGTAGTTTCAGTCTGCTGTTTTTCCTCTATGGGAGCCATGCTGGGAACACCGTCGCCCCACCAGTCCCAGCGGTCGGCGGTACGGTATTTATTGATCTTGTCACCGTTTGCGGAGGTCCATGTGAACACGTTGTCGTAGAGGTGTCCCTCATAGTAGTAGAACTGCGCCATTGCGCATATCTCATCGGCGTAGGTGGCATATGCGCCGTCATCCTCAGCCTTTGTGCACCAGCCTGTATTGAAGCCCTTGAGGCTGTTCCTTACTACCTGATAGTCGTGCATATCCTGCTCGTCTATGCATATCTCCGCAAAGTGGAGTATTTTTCTGATACCCATATGATTTGAGATTATGCAGTCGTAGAAATTGGATTCCGTAAAGGAATACTGGAACATCTCGGGAACATTGTCCTCTGGCATGAACTTGGGGTCGCAGTCCTTGAATGCGGTAACTGCGGTCTGCAATGTGCCGTATGCGTGAGCGGAATTGACGCCCCAGCCGTCCTCGTAGGCGGTCTCGTGGTCGGAGCCTATCTTGCCCTCGCCGAGGGTGGATTCTCTTGAACCAAGACCGAGGAAAAGAGCGTACATCTTCTCACGTTCGGTCTGACCGAGACGTGTGGAAATGAGGTCCCAGTGCTCGTCTATCTCCTTGTAGAGAGCGTATTTTACCTCCTGAACGGTCATTTTATGGTTGATAGCGCGTATCTCTGCTGTCGAAGCGTCGGCGGGAGTGTTCCTTTCGCCGAAGTTAAGGGGGTTGCCCACGCCCTCGGTCTGAACGTCGCGGGAAGTATCGTGCAGCGGGTCACAGGTCTCTCCTGCAAAGCACCACTCGTCTGCCGATGCTGTGAGCTCATTGTTGCTTGTCCTGACGATATTCACGGAGGTCGCGCAGATCACAGCAGCTGTGAGGATACCGCATATTTTCTTGATATTCATACTTATCACCTCAGAAATTCGAGCCGTTCCAGCCCCAGTCGTTAGTGCCTGTGTATTTTACGTAGACCCTGTCGGACGGAATGCCGATATTGTCGGTAAGAATGCCAGTGATATGGCTTGTGAGTGTGGTCAGTGCATTTGAAGAGGCACTGCCGAATATGGAGACCTCAACCATAGCTGCGGGAGCGTCCTCGCCCTTGAACCACAGGTCGTACTCGGGTTCGATACCCACCATGAGCCAGCCCTCGGACTTGCCGGGGATAGCTGTGATAGCGCGTCCCATAGCGGATTTGATAGATATTTTCTGCTCGTCCGAAACAGAAACATTGGTCTTGACGTTGATGAATGGCATAATTTTTTCCTCCTCATTGTTTTTAGGGTTTACAGTTAAGAGTTGTTGGTTATTGAGTCGCCTGCGGTGACAAGATCAAAAAAATGTGAGCGAAGCAGACACATAGACTTTCAACCCTTAACTTTATTAAAATTCAGCTCTGCTGAATCACGGTTCATATTTTTATAAGTCCCTCTGAAAGCATTTCCTGAGCTGCAAGCATTACACCAAGCTTTCCGCTGGTGTAGGTTATGCCGCCCTGCATCCATACCGCATAGGGTTCGCGGAGGGGAGCGTCGGCGGACAGCTCTATTGAGGCTCCGTTTGTGAAGGCTCCTGCCGCCATGATGACCTGACTTGAATAGCCCGGCATGTCCCAGGGCTCGGGAGTTACGAAGGAATCAACGGGAGCGCCCTTCTGTATACCGCGGCAGAAAGCGCAGAGATGAGCCTCGTCGCCAAGCTTTACAGCGGTGATTATATCGCCTCTCGGCTCGTCCTTTCGCGGAGAGCACTCAAAGCCGAGGAGCGTAAAGAGCTCGCTTGCGAATGTACATGTCTTTATAGCGTTTGCCACAACATCGGGAGCAAAGAATATACCCATGAGCATTTCACGGTTCATGCCGAGGGTACAGCCGACCTCCTTACCCATACCCACGCAGGTGAGCCGGTAGGAACAGAGCTCGACAAGATCTGCTCTGCCTGCGATATAGCCGCCTGTACGGGCGATGCCGCCGCCTGCGTTCTTTATAAGCGAGCCGATAATAACGTCTGCCCCGACAGACGTAGGCTCTCTGTCCTCGACGAATTCGCCGTAGCAGTTGTCCACCATGACGATAATGTCGGGATTGCCTTTTTTAGCGGCTTTTATCATTTTCTCTATGTCCGCAATTGTGAAGGCCCCGCGGAGGGAATATCCGCGTGAACGCTGTATGTAAGCCACCTTTGCGCCCTTTACGGCTTCGGTTATATCGCCGAGCCTTGGAGTGCCGTCCTCATTGAGGTCTACCTGACCGTACTCCACGCCGAAGTCCATGAGGGAACCGTTGCCCTTATCGCCGCTGATACCGATGACTTCTTCAAGAGTATCGTAGGGCTTGCCCGTTATGGAAACTATCTTGTCGCCTGCGCGGAGTACTCCGAAAAGCGCCACGGACAGCGCGTGAGTGCCCGAAACGAAGTTGAAGCGCACCAGTGCGTCCTCGGCGTCGAGAGCCTGAGCGAAGACCTTGTCTATGACTTCGCGGCCCATATCTCCGTAGCCGTAGCCTGTTGAGCCGTAGAAGCAGGGTTCGCTGACCTTATTGTCGGAAAAAGCCTTGAGCACCTTTGCGCCGCAGTACCCGGCGTTGGCGTCTGTTTTGGCAAAGGCTCCGGCGCAGTTTTTCTCTGCCTGAGCTGCAAGCTCCGCGAGCCTGCTGTCGAAGCCGTATAATTCATTGATCCTGTTATTCATGTTTTATCCTTTCGATTGATCTTCGGGAAGTTTGCAGGGGACACCGTCTCCTGCAAACCGATCACTGTTCACTTAAATTATATCCGTTTTTAACGTCTGTGTCAACGTATTTCCGCTGAAAAGTACTCAGACCTTGTAGCTTTCCGCCTCTTTTATGAGCTTTACGTCCACAAGAGCGTCAACGAGGATCCCGTTTTCGGAGTACTCCTCCGAGAATATCTTGCCGTCCTGACGGACTTTTCCGAGAAATCCGCCCTTGTCATAGGGGATAAGGAGCTTCATGCGCTTTGCTGTCTCGGGGAGGTTCTTCATTATGCATTCAAGCAGTCTGTCGAAACCCGTGCGCTCCTTTGCGCTTATCATCACGGTATTGTCGTCCTCGAAGACAGTATCCGTAAAGGGAGCCGCGTCCGCTTTGTTCATGACGTATACCTGCGGTATGCCCTCGCAGCCGAGCTCATTGAGCAGGCTTTCGGTGACTTCCGACTGCTCCTTCATCTCAGGTGAGGACAGATCCTGCACATTGAGTATGATATCAGCCGCCGCAGCCTCCTCCAATGTGGACTTGAAGGCTTCAACGAGATTGTGTGGAAGCCTTCTTATGAGACCGACGGTATCGATGAGCATAACGCTCCTGCCGTCGGGGAGCTCGATGGAGCGGGAGGTGATATCAAGAGTTGCAAAGAGCTTGTTTTCCGCAAGTACCCCCGCGTCCGTGAGGGCGTTGAGGAGAGTTGACTTGCCCACGTTTGTATAGCCGACTATAGCCGCGCAGAGGACGCCGTCCTTTTTGCGGCGGGAGCGTGAGAAGCTGCGGTGCTTTTTCAGCTCCTCCAGTTCGGCTTCGAGGTAGCTTATACGCTTGCGGATATGCCTTTTATCGGTCTCCAGCTTTGTTTCTCCGGGACCTCTCGTGCCTATACCGCCTCCCAGTCGGGAAAGAGCTGTGCCCATGCCGGTGAGACGGGGCAGGCGGTACTTCTGCTGAGCAAGCTCGACCTGCAGTTTGCCCTCCTTTGTGCGGGCACGCTGAGCGAATATGTCGAGTATAAGAGTTGTCCTGTCGATAACGCGGACGTCGAGAATCTCCTCGATATTTCTTACCTGAACGCCGGTGAGCTCGTGGTCGAATATGACCAGCTCTGCTCCGAGTGGTTCGAGCTGTTCCTTGAGCTCCTCCAGTCTGCCTGCGCCCATGCAGGTGGCAGGGTCAAAGGTAGGGCGTTTCTGTATAACAGAGCCGACCACCTCCGCATTTGCGGTGGCAGCCAGCTCGGCAAGCTCGTCTATTGAAGCCTCCGCGTCGAATTCACCTGTATCGACGCAGGCGAGAACGGCTTTTACGGGCAGCTCCTCTGTTTTGTTTTCGTACATATGGTACTCCTTATGGATATGCTCCGATTGTTTATGTCCGGAAGTCGGAAAGTTCTTTTTATCATACAGGCTCCCGGCGGTAAAGCTTCGTGAGCTCCGCGCCGAAAAGCTCGCTGAAGCATGAATTATCGGCTATGAGCCTTAGCTTCTGCGCCTTTGTGAGATGTTTTATCCGGTATTCGAGCTTAGAAGCGATACTGCGGTTCTCACAGCTCCACAGCGCTTCAAGGGACTCAGCTTTGTGGGAACGGGTGTACTTTGCGCATTTTTCCGTCCTGCCGAAGTGCTCGTCCATGCGGCGCTCCACGTTGTTGGTAATTCCGGTGTACAGCAGTCCGCCCTCGCATTTTATGATATAAACGCAGTACATCATGTCCAGAAAGCGAACAGGCGCTGTACCTCATATGCCATTTCGGGGAAGCTCCTGTCATATATGTCGTAGCGGAAAGCCTGATTGAACGCCTGTACTCCGCCGACAACAAGAGCCCATATTACAGAGAAGCACATGAAGCCGCGGACAAGCTTTTTCATTGTTTCGTCCTTGGCCTTTCCGAAAAGGAAGAATATCACTGCAAATGCACCGAGGAGAGACTGCCACGCGAAGTCAGCCATATATCGCACTGCGTAGCCGCTCTCCCATACCGATGCGACTATACCGAAGGGTATGAGCAGACAGGGAACTCCGATAATGAATGCTGCTTTTAGCTTGTTCTTTCTGCCGTTGATCTGCTTCAAGGCCCTGAATGAGAGCAGATAAGCGAACATGGGGAGCGCAAGATAGAACAGTCCCGAGGTATTGGCTGTAGACGGGAAATCGTAATAGAAGAAGCCGCCAGCGTCCATTGACTGGTACGCCGAGCTGATAAACGGGTAGCTTGCTGAGAAAACGGGTGGATTGAAGAAATAGTTGTAAACGGGTATCCACGACAGACGGGTGTGGAACTGCGTCCTTGTAAAGTCGTTTATGGTCAGCGAGTATTGTATGCCGAACTCAAAGGGATTGCCGAAACGGTCGAAGTTGTACCACATCTGTACAAGACCGATACAGACCATGGGGAGTATTGCACAGAGCAGGTATCCTGATGTATTTCCGCCGTTTTTCTTCTTGTCTCCGGAAGCCGCCGACTTTACTCTTGGCACAGCCATGAGCATGAAGACGGCTGCCGTGATACAGTAAAGCACAAGTGTAGGCCTGCACAGCACGGCTGTGGCAAAGAGCAGGGAGGATACGGCAGTTCTCGGCAGAGAGGGCTTTCCCTTTCCTATTATGTTTGCAGAGAGCATGAAGTATACCGCCCATGTGAGGGTGGCAAAGCCTGCCGCAAGCGCTATTTCGTAGAACTGCGGTCTGCCGATGCTGAAGCATATGCCGCTGACTGTCTGTATTATCATAAGTCCGCATATCACTATACCCGATGGTATCTTCGGGAACAGCTTCCTTATGAACATCATGTACAGCTTGGTAAGTCCTATGATACCTGTCAGGGCAAAAAGCAGAACAGCCATGGAAGCGGGGAAATAGTATCCCGTGAGCAGATGATACGGCATGAAGACCAGTACTACCGGAGCTATGCCGTAATAGCTGTAGTAATGACCGTTATAGTAAACGTGGTCCCATTTATAGGACAGCTTTGCCTTGTCGCGGGCGTCTCCGTCATAGGGGGCGGAAAAGCTGTTGAATTCGTCAGCGGGCTCGTCAAGTATCCTTGTGCTGCCGTGTTCAAAGGCGTCAACAAGCTCCTGTGTGACCTGATTACCCGCGGGGCGCTGCATTATATCTATGATAGAGTAGTTATCGAGCTTCACAAAGGTAATGAGCACAGCTGCCACACAGGCGGCGTCGGTTATGATAACCGAGGCTATATGACACAGGCGCTTGCTGTCGGAAAAGCTCTTCTGCATAGCCCTGCTGTGCAGCATAAGTCTGACGAGACAGACGCAGAATACGATAAGGAACAGTCTTGCCCATGAGATGTCCATGGGTATCTGACGGTTGAATGTTATGCCTTTTATTTCTATTTTTCCGTTGTCAAGGGGAGCAATCCGTATCCTTAGACTGCTGACTTTTCCTGAAAGGTGCAGCTGAACGTATCGGGAATGGTGCTTGCCTGCTGCAATGAGCTGAGAAGCTACAGCGTCACGGTAAACGGCAGTATTGGTCTCGTCCATGGAGTCTATGGTCACCATTGTGCCCTTGGTGTTTTTTGCATGGGCGATGTCGAAATACACGTCGGCGACTTCCTCGTCTATGCCGTCAAACTGAAATACGGCGTTATTGCAGCCATACAGGGAAATATCATTTCCGTTGCATTCAACGCTTTCGCTCTTTGCGCATTCCTCGGCTGAGAAGCTCATCTCACCGTAGCTGCCGGACCACAGTCTGTAGGTGGGGATATTGAAAAGCGTGACCTCAAGCACTGCTGCTGCCAGGACAGCCTTTACCGCAGTAAGGACGATCCGGTACTTGTGCTTTTTGTTGTAAAGGCAGAGGAGCATGGACGCTCCTGCCGTGCCGCCGAGGAGCAGGCAGGCTCCAGTATACGGGGCTGCACTGAAAAGTCCGAGGGCTTCGGCAGCGGCTGCAAGTACAAGGAGCAGAGCGGCTCCGCGTGAGGCACCGCGTACTGCTGACAGTCTTTTTGAGGGCTTTTCAGAGTTTTTCAGGTCGTTTCCGAGCTCGTGCAGAAAAACAGCGGTCACTGCGACAGAGACCGCAAGCATAAGTAAAAACAAAAAAGTATTCATATAAACTCCGTCCGTATATCGGCGTAAGCCGTTATTATATCCTTGTGGCAAGAAGCTGTGAGTACTTGCCTCTGAACTGCTCGAAGCGGTCCTCGTCTATGGCTTCTCTTATCTTTTCCGTAAGGGTATTGTAGAAGTACAGGTTGTGCTGTACAGCCAGTCTGCCTGCAAGCTGCTCGTTTGCCTTGAAAAGGTGGCGTATGTAGGCTCTGCTGAAATTGCGGCAGGTTGGGCAGTCACACTGCTCGTCCACAGGCCGTGGGTCGGTCTCGTAGCACTTGTTGTTCAGGTGCATGATGCCGCTCCATGTGAAGACAGTAGCGTGGCGTGCGTTTCTGCTTGGCATTACGCAGTCGAACATGTCAACTCCGCGGGCAACAGCCTCGATTATATTGGAGGGGGTACCCACGCCCATGAGGTAGCGGGGCTTATGTACCGGCATATATGGCTCTACAACGTCGATTATGCGGTACATCTCATCGGTAGCCTCGCCGACTGCAAGACCGCCGATAGCGTAGCCGTCAAGATCCAGCTTTGCAATGTCCTCCATATGCTTTATGCGCAGATCGTCAAACGTAGAGCCCTGATTTATTCCGAAAAGAAGCTGATCCTTATTGATAGTGTCCGGGAGGCTGTTTAGCCTTGACATTTCCTCCTTGCAGCGTATCAGCCAGCGAGTGGTGCGCTCGATAGAGTCGGCAACGTACTTGTAGGGAGAGGGATTCTCGATACACTCATCGAAAGCCATAGCAATGGTGGAGCCGAGATTGGACTGTATCTGCATGCTCTCCTCCGGTCCCATGAATATGCGGTGACCGTCGATATGTGATGCGAAGTATACTCCCTCTTCCTTTATTTTACGCAGCCGGGCAAGTGAAAACACCTGAAATCCGCCGCTGTCGGTGAGTATGGGCTTGTCCCAGTTCATGAACTTATGAAGTCCGCCCATCTGCTTGACCACATGGTCGCCGGGTCGCAGATGCAGATGATAGGTGTTGCAGAGTTCCACCTGAGTTTTAAGCCCCTGCAGGTCAACTGAGGAAATACCGCCCTTGATCGCAGCGGCAGTTCCCACGTTCATGAAGCAGGGGGTCTGAAATGTGCCGTGAACGGTCTCAAAAGTACCTCTGCGGGCTTTTTTATCGGTTTTAAGAAGTTTGAACATAGCTTCTCCTTTTATTTTAATTCATAATCCGCAATCAATAATTCATAATTAGTTTGTCGGCTTACTCCGATGAACCGGAAATATCCTGTTATTACGAATCACATGTTCCCGGCTGAAGCTGCACTTCAGTCAAGATCGAATATCTTGCCCTGATCGGGGGTCCTGTCCTCGCGGCGTCCGTAGAAGCCTATGAGCTCGCCCTTTGTGTTTCTTATGGCGAGGATATACATATCCATATTATTGGTATCGTCATGGAAAGCAAAGACCTTGTTGTTCTTCCTGTCCTCCTTGAACCACTCAACGCTCATATCCACCTTGCTCATCATTTCCTCGTCCATGAGAGTGGAAAGGAGCTTGCCCGTGATAGGCGCTGCAGGAGTATAGTACATCATAGCAGCCGGGTTTTCATATATTATCCTGTAATCGAGGTTGCAGAGAACTATTGGTCCCTCCTCTGAATCGATTATCCCCTTGAAAAAGTCGAAAAGTTCGTTTTCAGCCATTGTTAATCTCCTTGATTATGCTTTTTTATAATATGCACATACTGTCGCCGAAGCTGAAGAAACGGTAGCGCTCCTGCACAGCAGTCCTATATGCGTTCATCGTATTATCGTAGCCCATGAAAGCCGATACCAGCATTATCAGTGTGCTTTCGGGCAGGTGAAAGTTTGTTATGAGGCCGTCTATGCACTTGAACTCATATGATGGATAGATGAATATATCCGTATAGCCCTCATGCTCGGAAATATCCCCGTAGAACGTGGCAACGCTCTCAAGTGTGCGGCATGTGGTGGTACCCACTGCGATGACTCTTCCGCCGTTACTTTTGGTCTCGTTTATGAGATCAGCGGTTTCCTTCGGGAGGTAGTAGTGCTCACTGTGCATTTTGTGGTCGAGGACGTTGTCCTCCTTGACGGGACGGAACGTACCGAGACCTACATGAAGCGTAACAAAAGCTGTTTTTATGCCTCTTGCGCGGATATCGTCCAGCATTTCGGGAGTAAAGTGCAGTCCTGCTGTAGGAGCAGCCGCAGAGCCGAGCTCTCTGGAGTATACGGTCTGATAGCGTTCGCGGTTTTCGAGTTTTTCCTTTATGTATGGCGGCAGGGGCATTTGTCCCACGTCCTCGAGGGCTGTGAAGAAGTTGCCCTCGCATTCAAACTGCACGATGCGGTTGCCGTCGTCCTTGACTTCGACTACCTCTGCCACAAGTCTTCCGCCGCCGAATGAAAAGCGCGTTCCGACCTTGGCCTTCTTTCCCGGGCGGCAGATTATCTCCCAGCGCTTGTCGCCCTTCTGTTCGAGAAGCAGGAATTCGATAAAGGTCTGATTGCCTATTTTCTCGCCGTAGAGCCTTGCAGGAATGACCCGTGAGTCGTTCATGACCAGAAGGTCACCTTCTTTGAGGTGCTCGCATAGATTATAGAAGTGGTCGTGAGTTATTGCTCCCGTTCTGCGGTCAACGCACATCATGCGTGAAGCGTTCCGCGGCTCTATGGGAGTCTGGGCTATGAGCTCCTCGGGCAGCTCATAGTAAAAATCGGATTTGAGAAGTTCCATTAATATCTCCTTCTGTTCAGCCGTCAGCCTTTAGCTGTCAGTCATTATTAAGCGGCTTTGCCGCTTTTATTCGGGCGTACACTGTGCGCCCCTGCAATAAGCTGACGGCTCATGGTTAAAGGCTGAGGGCCGGAATCATAATTCTGCACAGCAAAAATATGATTTGACAAATAAAATTTCAAGAATGTATTGACAATAGCAGATTTAAGTGCTATTATAGTTACAAGGTAGAGGCGCGGCTGCGAAAAGTACCTGCACACGGGACGACCCGTCCGATGGTGTTCAGCGAAAGGCAATGCCGCCGAAGAGCTGTCTTTGGTAAATTCAGCTCTGGCTGCACACTTAACAGGTCTGCAGCTGTCATCATGCTTTTGATGGAGAGCTATCGGCATATTTCGTTTTGATATGTCAACATTTCTATTATAACGCATGATGAGCCGGTTTGCAACCGGTTTTTGTTATTTTATGGAAAAAATTTTCAAGGAGAGGTAAGTATGAAAC
>JAEEGL013836126.1_pt1 | contig 11566 bp, 10 predicted proteins | sample 9134231 | NCBI WGS metagenome assembly JAEEGL01 (sample SAMN16246548, study PRJNA631951) | gut metagenome | biome: gut microbiome; feature: rumen; material: fiber-attached | host: Bos | place: Iran: Karaj | collected 2018-10 | reverse complement strand
CGTCGCATTCGCCATCATCATCTTTTGCCGATGAAATAAACTTACTCGTTACTACCCCAGCGATAGCTCCAAGTGCCGCTCCCAGGAAAAATTTCCCTGCGCCGCTACTTTTCTTTCCTTCCTTCTCTCCCATTTTCTTTCCTTTCTTTAGTTTCTTTAAGTCTCGGATTAATGTATTTATCTACAAACATTTCTACAGTTCCACCCACAGAAGTCAGTCCACGCACATTGGATACTACGTCATTGGCATTATCGGCAATATCCTGGCCTTTTTGCATTACGCGCTTTGTCTCATCAACCAAACCGAAAATTCGAACCATTAAGATAATCCCAACCACTAAGAATACAAATAAAGTTATCCCTAGTATCGAAACCAATATCCATTCTGCCGTGTTCATATATTACTCTCCTTGTTTATATTTTAGCACATAGTCGCGCACTTCGTCGCCATAATCCGTATTAGATAGTACGTATTCGAGATGAGCCATGAAATAGTTTTTTGGATCGCCAGTCGTAATCCAGCGCCCCTCGCTACGTGCTACAATCACATCGCCGGTCGCCGCTAGCTTAGTAATTGCATCCACCGTCCATAGCTCACCGTCCAGACCGGTATTTGATGGTATCAGATACTCGAAAACTTCCGGGGTTAACAAATAGCGCCCATATGAAGTCAAGTTGCTCGGTGACAACTCAGGACTCTTTGGTTTCTCTACTATATGCGAAAGCGTACCGTTTTCTTTCAATGCAATCATGCCATACTTGTTCCAAACTTCTTGTGGCATCTCCTGTGCAGCAATTACGGCTTTTGCTTCTGGTTGTTTCTGGTAGTGCTCAATCAATGTTTTAATGTCGCTCTTACCTAGAATCAAATCATCTGAATACAGCACTACGAAAGCATCTTCGTTCTCAACATACTGTTTAGCGGACACAATTGGTGAACCATTACCGTATGGCAGACTCGGATCCTGTTCTATCACGGTAATTTTTGGAAAATTCAGTACTTCAGCGACCGGCTCAAACCTCTCAGACTTGCCTTGCTTTTCCAGTAGAGCCTTTACGTTCTCGGACTTGTTATGAAAATAGTCATCATAAATCTCACGCGATTTCGTATTTGGCGTTGCTACAATGATAATCTCTTCGATTCCTGCTTCAACACACTCTTCTACACATAACTGCATTACTGGCTTAGCGCCAATTGGGATCATTGCTTTTGGTATAGTCTTAGTAATCGGCAGGTATCTACTCGCAAATCCTGCATCAGTAATAATTGCTTTCTTAACAGTTTTCATAAGTCTCCTTAAAACCCAATTATAACACAAGTATATCCTTTTATGACAAAAGTATGATTTTTTCTTCCCCTGTTATAACCCAAAGTATGATGTTACTTTTTGCGAGTATGTTTTTTCTTGGATTTTGTCGTCTTCTTTTTCGCCGCTTCGCTCCGCGCAATGCGATCTTCGATCTTTTGTGAACGGTTGTGCACGCCATAAATCATGCTCGATACGCCCACAACTAATAAGTATGCCCCGAAGAAGCGTAAGAAAGTTAATAGTTCGAAGTTTCCCGCATTAATAATTACTAGACCCATGACACAACCCATCATACCAACAAGTACTCTAATAAAACGGTCTGTAGGATCGACCGTCGAAATAAAGCCGTGGAAAATATCAATCAGCCCAGATATAAACGTATAAATAGCAATAATAATCAAGCTTCCAACCAAATCATTTCGCGCCAAAAACAAAAGACCCATTGCTGCTGCGACGTCAATCAGGGCATCTATCACCGAATTAAACCAGCCATGCTTTTTAGTCGAATTATAAAGTGCACTTACCGCATCAATGATTCCCATCGTGAGTAGGAAAACGCAAACTACGGCTATAACTGATTCAAGATTATTAAACCCACCAAACAGTGTCAAAAAACCAAAAACTATCGCCGCCGCCCCCCGAACCGCAAACACTAGCCAGTGTTTGTCAATAAATCGTCTGTTGATATGTGCCATAAAAAATCCTTTTGTTTAATGCTTATGTTCATTATACTATGCTTTCTCACGATTAGCAATCATGTCAATCGCACTCATCATGTCATACTCTTGACAAAACCCACCAAGTTTATTATTATAAAAACATAAAGGTTATGCAAACAAAAAATCAAGAAAGGAAAGCATGAGTGATATTAGAGTTAAACTCATTGATCAATCTATCAGTAGACCAGAAACAGGAATGTTTACCATATTAAATTCTGATAGTACTAACATTAATAATAATAATAATCAATATGGGTTTATCATTGGCTCATGTGTTACCATTGCTATTGTTTTAGTCTTAACTATTATAGCTATTGTCGCTAAGAAGTCCAATCATAGAGTTTATATCACTTCAAATAGTCGCTTCAGTATTCGCCATAAGACTAAGAACATTCTTAGTTTCTCAATCGCTACACTCATCTTAGTTTCGGTTATTGTCCCACTTGTTAGCCAACATTTTAATAACGACCAAGAACAAGCTAGCGCCGCTTCCAATGATGCCCTTGCTATCTACGCTCAGCCAATTTCCATCAATGCCGAGTTGGCCGATGAAGATGCTGTTAGTGCGGTGCGTAATAGCGTTACAGTCGCCTCTGCTACTGCTGCTGGTTATGCTCTTAGTGTTTATACCTCTAATAAAGACTTAATACCTACCGAAAAGACTGTCACCACCAAAATTGCTGGCCTTTCTAACGATAATACCGAAGCCACTATTCTATCCTCCAATACTTGGGGCCTAGCTATTGTCGCACCAGAAGATATCAATTCTAAAGTCTGGTACGCCGTCCCTGATCCCGAATCTGCTGCTTTCACAATCAAAAAAACAAACAATGCAACTCAGGCCAACGACACGACAATCGTCTATTATGGGGTGAATGTAAACGATGATTTAGAGCCGGGTGAGTATACTGGAGTAATAAACTATGTAGCAGTAGCAAATCCTATCACGGAGTCGGATGATGAGACGGACCCAGAAACTGCAAATATTATAATCAGAAACGGTTCTGGTATAGAACGCACCACTATAACACTAGACCGTGGCGGAGAAGGTGATATGAGAAAAGAATGTAGTGGGGCTGCAGTATGCGAATATCCTCTTGTAATTGATGAAACTTATAGTATAGAAGTTGAACTCAGCGAAGGATTTATATTTAAGTCATGGTTAGACAGCAATAATGCTGGCATCTTCGGTGATGTAACTAGTGCTAGAACCACCTATACAGTTAAGGCTGCCACTACTATTGGAGCAAGCGCTGATCCCGAGCCAGGAGTAGATTACAGATGCAATCCTTCTGGCGCTACCATATCCGAAATCGTTTGTATGCAAGACATTAAAAGTACCAATAAGAACTCAGTCCTAAGTTCTATGACACAAGATGAACAATACCAACTTTATGATTCTCGCGACTGGAAGCAATACTATGTCGCCAAACTTGCTGATGGTAATATTTGGATGACTCAAAATCTGAATCATAACATTGGCGACATTGATGGTGGTACGTACACGCCTGCCGATACGGATATCCCATCAAATTGGACTCCAACAGTTGAAGAGTATACCCATACAAATAGCTCTATTTGGAGCCACGAGCTAGTGGCGGCAGCGTCGTATAACCCGGGAAATCTATGTTGGGATGGAGTCATTTCGCCAAACGAAATAGGTACAATAGAAACAAATACCGAAGCGTGCACCCAAGACAACCATTACCATCTTGGCAATTATTACAACTGGAATGCGGCCATAGCAACAAGCGACTCTAGTAGTTTTGTCGAATATATAGATGCTGAACAATCAATCTGCCCAGCCGGTTGGACAATGCCTAACATTGCCTCATTCTCTAATATATTGAGAGAATTAAACCTAACTTCTGGCATCAATGGTAATGTCCATAGTGCACCAGTATACTTTATATATGGAGGCAACATGGGTGGTGATGGTGGGAATAATTGGGTGGGAAGAATTGGGCGTTATTGGTCATCAACGCCAACTTTCACCAACATTAATGCTAGCGCTCTACAAATACTCTCAAACGTTTCCACTATCGAGATCCCAGGTAATAACTCCGGCCTACATCGAGGTAACGGTATTTTCGTACGTTGCCTGGCTCGCTAATGTTTTACAAAAGTTTGCGCCACGTTAATCGATATTGCATTTGGTTACCAATCAATAAACTATCCACTAAACCTTCCGCTTCTTCTTTCGTGCGGTCTCTACTAGCCAATTTAGTTGATATTTTGCCGGTTTTAGCACCATATCGTGTGCTGGTGTATATTTCAATTCTGTGCAACCAAACGATCTCTTAAATTCACTCACCCCATAGAATCGGTGTTTAGTTTCATCTGTACCCACAATTCCCCATAAATTATACCTCATGCATCCTCGCTTCCGCGCTTCGTCCATCGCCGTCATATGAAGAAGTGGTGCTGCCGAATATTTTGTTCCAAGCTCACTTGATACCCCGTAATGATAACTTGTCTCTGGTCCATAAAAAATCATGAAATTCTGCGCCAGTATTTCCCCGTCCTTTCGTGCCGTATAAATCAACACTTCCCTTCCATCGCGAAATGCCTCGAACTGTTTTCTTAAAAAAGATTCTGAAAAAGCCACGTAGTGCTGTCTCTCCGCATGTAATTTTTCTAGTTTGCAGAACTCATTAATCGCTTCGTCACTAGTGTCGGCGCTAATTTCGATCTCATTTTTCTCTGCCTTGCGCAATTTCCGTCGGAATCCTTGTGACGCTCCAGCTAAAATCTCCTCACATGTCTTTGAGAGGTCCAAGATGCCTGCGTATTCTACTGATAAATACATTGGCGCCCGCCTTAATCCTAAATCATCCATCAACTTCAAAGAGTCATCTGAGAGTGGGAGTTGCGGCCGTACTCGCACAAACACACATCCATAAGCCATACCTTGCTCACGTATATCATTAAACACCGCATCCGTAACCTCGCGATTTCCCCAGTCAATCAACGGCCCACCCGCAATCGCCATATACCGCCCTCGCTTGGCCGTCTCCACTACACCAGCATATGCGCCAATAATCACGTCCTTATCATAAATCAGTCGTCGTATTATCTTTTTTCCGCGCGCCTTATGGAATTCATAAAAGTCCCACGATTGCAAAAAATTCGCTTCCGACCTTCCTGTCACAAATTTATCCCACACAGTCTTATTATCACCATCGACAATGTTCATAAATGTCTCCTTTTCTTTCGCGCTGTCTCTACAATGTAATCCTTTAAATATCCTACGCGCGACAGAATTAAATCGTGAGCTGGCACATATTCGATTACTTTGCCACCGAACCCAGTTTTAAAAGTGGTTACCCCAGCGTATCTATGATTTGGCTGTCCAGCTGGTGCAATCCCCCAGAGATTAAAGCGCTTATATCCCGCCACTTTCAAATCCCGCATCGCTTGCCAAAGTAAAGCATACGCTCCAGGCAATTTGCGATTCAAATCTGTGGAAGCTGCCTCGTAGTAATCGGCTTCTAGGCCACTACCTATTATTAAGCCATATGCAATTGGTTCACCAGACTTATTTATCGGAACATCACTAGGCGCTTCCTTTCGTTCATTGTCCGCCGTGGTTTTGGCTACATAGATCCAAATATTCTTATCAAACGCTTCCTTCTCCGCCATTAGTACCTTCAGGCTCGGTGGGACAAACCCCTGTCGTTTAGCCGTAGCTAGTTGTACTTGGTGAAATTCTTTAAACACTTCTTCAGAATTATTTCTTTCCACAGTGATACCTAGTTTATGAGCACGTCTCACTTCGTAGCGCGTTTGCCGCCGCATATCTGCCAGCAATTCTTCCTCAGTTCGCCCTAAATCTAGCATCACCGTATGCTCTGCTGCGAGATGCATGGGCGATTTTCTTAGTCCCAACTTCTCCAACGTCTTTAAATTATCCGTTGTGGCGGTTAATTGTGGTCGCACACGCACGAATACGCATCGCTCAGCTTTACCAATCTTGGCAATTGTAGCAAATATTCTCTTTGCTGACTCAATATCGTTCCAATCCATCAATGGCCCGCAAGGAATCTCCAAATATCGCCCACGCTTGGCGTTTCTTACAATCATTAGTGCATAACCTTTTCCATCAAAGTCTTCCACAATTACTTTGTCGCCCAATAGTTCATTCATCTTGGCATATTCTGGTGACTGCAAAAAATTTACTTCTGGGTATTTTTTCAGTACCTTGTCATAATCTATTGCTTCATTATTCATCCAAGTATTCCTCCACTATTTTACGCGCATTTATAAGCTCGTTCTTCTTGTAATAAGTTGGGAAATTTATGATTTTTTTACTTACTTCCACAGCTACTGGGCATTCGTCTTCCGGAAAATGCACCTTTCTGTAATAACGAATCGGCGAGACTGGCTTTTCATACCAAAACCCATCAAAGTAATACCCAGCCTTCCGTAGTTTTTCTAGTACTATCGTTCGTTCATTCACTAAGAAAAAGTCTCTTAGTGGTGGCTCGCCTTGGCGTTTAAGTTGTTTTATCTGCTCTAGGGCCAATTTAGCTTCGAATTTTGTTAACCGCCTTGTTAAGTCCAGTCGATTATCCGCGGATTTTTCTACCCAGTGTATCGCCACTAGTCCCCGCATCAATACGCCACCAAGATGCACATATGACAAACCCCTACATATTGCCCCAAACATCGGATACCACCGTGATCTCAAATAATCAGATAATTTCGGAACGCCACTAGGCGCTTTGATAATATGTGTTTTTGGGCTTCGAAAGATCACCGCCCCACCAGAAATCGTGTCAATCGACTTATCCTTTCCGAATGACAGCACTGTAGCGCTACCTACTGTTCCTGCCTCGCGCCCATCTGGATATTTTACCCCAGCACAATGTGCCAAATCCTCAATTATCAGAAGCCCATGCTTCCTTGCGAACTTTTCTACTGCTTCCATGTTCACCGGGTTCCCCAGAGTGTTTTGGATAATAATTCCGACTGGATTTGTGCGAATGGTTGACGTGGTTGTAGAACCACTTGGATTTTTTTCCTGTGAAACTTTAGTGGGAGAATCATTATTTGAATTCATCTGGAAAACCTGTTCTAGTGTCTTCACATTGAAATTCAAATCTTCCTTTGAAATATCTGCATAGACCGGTGTTAGACCAGCAGCTTTAATTGCTTCTATCACCGCATAGCACGTAAACCCACTTACAATTACCGCATCTCCCTTGTTAAAGTATGCTTCTAGAGCCAAAGCCAGTGCTGATCGTCCATTTTTGCAAAGCATCGTCTCACCATTATACTTTCCACTTAAGTATTGCTCAAGCTTTACTAAATCCTTACTTGAACCATGGGTAAAAAGTTGTCTCCACGCACCTTTCCGTCTAGCCGCCAATCCTAAATAATAATGCCTTCTCACTTCTTCTTCTCCTCGGCTAGGACCTGGATGATTGCCTTGGCTAATCCATCTGGATCTACGATATATGGAGCATGTGTCCAGTTTGGATAAACTATCAAATTTGCACTCGGCATTAGTTCCCGCATCTTCTTTGCCTGTCTCAGCGGTGTAATGGTGTCATTCTCTCCCCATAGTATTGTTGTTGGTGTCTCTACCTTTGTAAAATCCAAATACTTATCCGAACTTAACATATTTTCTAACGTTCGCTTCATGTTTTCTGGTGCCTTGGCATAATCTGTTGTGCCGGTCAATCGATGGAACCCCTTTTCAACTAACGGTATTCGTTTCAGCGGTTTACCAATTTTTGCTAATGCTTTTACCGTACGCTTTTTGGGAGTCATTTCATAAATCCCAGCTGCATCTAGTAGTATTAGCCGTGATAGCTTTTCTGGTTTTTTCGCACATAGGTTTAAAAGAATTCGTCCACCATTCGAGTGGCCTAGCGCCACTGCGCCGTCTGGTATCTCTGAATCCGCCCATTTTGCATAATCATCAACCGTGTAGATTTTTTCACTTGGATTTGTCAGTCCCGGCACGTGAAGCATCTTAACTTTTAAGCCTGATTTTTCTAGTAAAGACAGGGTCGTAGTCCACGGCTCTACCGTATAAGTCCAACCATGGATAATATATAAATCTACCTTTTTGTTTATTGATGTATTCTCTGTTTTCCGCACCTTTTCGTTCATGAATCTAACCCCCAACTTTTGCGCCTTGCTACTGCTGCCTTTTCGCGTCGACATAGCTTTTTCGAATCATTTGGATCGGCTAGTAGTTTCTCAATTACCCACTCCAAATATTGGCTTCCTTTGAAGATTAATGTTTCCCTTCCAGTAATGTGTTTTTCGATATATGATAAGGCTTTGCGTGGGTCGGTTGTTGCCACTGCTGACACTCCCAGACGTTTTAACTCTGGTGCCGTATATTCTTTTGTTCGTCGTCCCACCAATATTACGCGCTCTGGCTTTACGTCGGCAATTAATTTAGCCAAGCGCCGATGCTCCTCTTTCTCCATCGACCCCTGATCTACGATATCTCCAATCACCAACCATTTCCGCTCTGCATGCATACGCTTTGCCATGTCAAGGATAGATTCCATCGATATCATATGAGCATTATAACTGCTGTCTACAATATCAATACCATTTATCCCTCTAAAATATGAACACCTCCCTGGCGCCATTTTTATTCCCGAAAAATCTGAATTAAACGGCAATCTCAAGTATTTCATTAAGTCTTTTAATACGAACAAATTATAAGCTATGTCCTTCGGCTCAGGATGGTCGAAATGAAACGTTGTATCTCCATAAGTAAAATCTGTCGAATCTGGGTATACTACGTATTTTTTCATTAAAGACTTCTTAATCGGGATTACTTTGGCCTTTATATCCGAAATTGCCCCAACCATCGCTTTTGAATCCGCATCAATATACACGCGCTTAGTGGTGTTAGCCGGCAAATTGGCAAATTCCGCTGTGATGGCTTCATCCACACTTCCAAACTTCCCTTCGGCCACCAATCGTTCGAATTGCACAGCGTGTGATAATCCAACAGATACCCAGATTGTTACTTCCGGCTTCAACCATTCTGCCAAAAATTCCGCCTCATGTGGTCTTTCGCCATCTATCTCTACTACATAAAACTGTTCCTTGTGCTTATAAAGTAGTCCTCGAAACGGCGCTGCCATCAGTAACCATATCCATCGCACCTTGGAACCACGAATGCCCTTTAGCCCTAAAATATCAAACGGGACTCCGAACGCTGAATTAGCATCATGCGAATAATGGGCTTTACTACCCATTTCGTGCTCCAACATCGTCATCATCGTGGTTTTACCAGCTGAACCAGTTACCGCAATTATTCTGGGTGACCACCGCTTAAAAGCCATATTAGCAAAATGCCGAAAATACTTCGCTGCCACGAAATAAAAACGCTTCTTAAACTTAGCGATTTTGCTCATGCCGTAATTATACCTCATCTTGCCTTCAATCGCAAACTGTGGTATAATGATAGTATATTAAACTAATTATCTACCTCTAAAAACTTATCGACTCGTCATCTAAGCACGAATCTAAGGTTATAGAGGTGAAAGGACAAAATGACAGAAGCAAAAAAAGATGAAGGTCTCGCAATCCGTATTCGTCTCAAGGCTTACGACCACAGAGTAATTGACCAGAGTGCTCGCCAAATTGTGGATACCGCTATCCGCACTGGTGCTAAGGTTTCAGGCCCAATTCCTCTACCTACCAAGCGTAGCACTTTCACCGTAGTGAAGTCGCCACACGTTTATAAGACCGGTGGTGAAGCTTTCGAGATGAAAGTTCATAAGCGTCTTATCGATATCTCCAACGCTACCCCGAAGACTATTGAGAGCCTTCAAAATCTCTCACTCCCAGCTGGCGTCGATGCCGAAATTCGTATGTAGTGAATAAGAATCTGCCAAATGATAGTTTGGCAGATTTTTTTAAGCCACAGACATAATTATGCTAAGTTAACACACCATACAAAATACCCACCTCTCCCCCGCACGGTGGGTATTTATGATTATTAGTTTCCTGAAGTATAGAACAGCGTACCAGTATATGTGTAGTATTCGTTTTTGCTTTCAGTATTTTTTACTGTAAAGTAATTAGCGTAAAAACTTTGGACATTAGCATCTGCAAGAATTACTTTACCGCCATTATCTACGTCAATTACATCGTAGCTATTTTTGCCATTAGAGCCAGTCCAAATATTGCGTGGCTTCGCATAGCTACGATAATCGGTATCAGTGTATTTAAATTCAGTCACAACCAGACCATTCTTGTCGGCAATGGCATATTTTCCATCGCTATTCTCAAGCACATAACCACTAGCATAGACCGAGATATCCTTAGCTACTGCGTTACCAACACGGTTACCACGCGCATCAATCAGATAATATTCATCTTCAGCATCTGACACTACAGCGTGATGATTCCTTCTAAACAAAGTTTTAATTTCTCTATACTCGTGGTTAATCCCTAACGAACCATCTAGATTATAAAACATTGCCTTATCGCCATCTTCGATTGCGTAGTAATTTTCATACAAAACTCCAGTCGAAGCGATTGAGGCATTTTCGTTAAACTCCTTAACTAGATTGCCATTATAGTAAATCTCTACTCCGCCGTCTTCCTTTTCTGTTGCATAATTGTAGCTATCCTTTAGTTCTAGATGAGCACTTACCCACTTCAGTATTTTATAATCATTATCTAGCAGGGCTAGCTTGGAATAACTGCCATCATATCCTAGTACATCATCAAAGTCAGTAACACCGTAGTACTTAGCTTCATCTAAATCGTAAATTTTACCACCTCGCACTAATTTGTATTTATGTGAATCATCATAGTTCTCTAAGATAATGACGCTTCGGTCATCTGAAACAACTTCAAAAGTGTGCCGTGATCCATCAAATTTCGCTAAAACCATACCGTTACGTGCGTCAAACAATAAGTTTGTATCTGCATAATGGAACAAGCCAAAATCGGACGAGTTGCTCATTACCGGATCATCAGCGTCATCCGCTATGGCCACTTCCGCTACTAAATTACCAGCGTAGTTAAAAATCCTGATTCTATCACTTAATTTTACCGCCGCAAAACCGCAAGTTGAGCTAGAAGTATATACATCAAGTTTATCTCCGTTCGCCAATTGCTTACCGCTGCCAGTTATTAGAAAATATTCCTTAGTGTTACCATCCTGTGCCAGGAACAGGCCACTTTTTGCGCTTATACTGCCGTACTTACCAAACTCTACAGACATTCTGCCATTTTCATTGATAACACCATATTGGCCATCTTTTTCGACATATGCATACCCACCGACGAAATCAGACCTATATTTGTATTCATCCTCAGTTAAACGCTGGCCATTATCATTCCAAAGCGTGTATTTGTTATTATCATAAATAAAGAATGATCTCGTATAATCAATTTTAGCCGTTACGTCGGCAGGGTCTGCTTTACTCCCGTTAAGCAGCGCCACAGCTATACCGATAGCTATTATTGCCACTGCCACAATAATCCCAGCAAATATACCCTTATTTGGTTTTTTTACTGCTTCGCTCGCCTTTGTTGTTTGTGCCT
>JAEEGL011953382.1_pt1 | contig 11566 bp, 8 predicted proteins | sample 9134231 | NCBI WGS metagenome assembly JAEEGL01 (sample SAMN16246548, study PRJNA631951) | gut metagenome | biome: gut microbiome; feature: rumen; material: fiber-attached | host: Bos | place: Iran: Karaj | collected 2018-10 | reverse complement strand
TCGTACAGTACAACCGCACTCTGGCAGCAGACATCAACGATGCGATCGACGAGCTCAAGAAATACCGCTGCCATATGTCCGGCTGTATCCTGAACGGCGTCCGCACCCTGCCGGGATTCGGACGCAAGATCATCGGCAACTACTATGGAAACTACGGCCGGTACGGAAAGTACGGGAAGTATGGACATTACGGTGCTTACGGCAATTACGGTCACTATGCCGAGCGCCAGGATCCGACCGCAAGCGCTAAAAAGACCGAAACGGTCAAAGAGACACTGAAGAATACGGAAACAAAGGAATAAGATGGCAGATACCAATACCGAACTTGAAAAACTGGATATTACCGCATTAGTCGATGCGTTCCTGCATTCCCTGAAAAAGCTCTGGGCAGTGGTTTTGGTATTGGCTCTTTTACTTGGCGGATTCAATTATTTCCGCACCAGCAGCACCTATGTGCCGGTATATAAAGCAGAAGCGACCGTCGCGGTCTACGCCTCCGATGACGGAACGACTGTCAATGCCCGCTCCGCGGAGCAGCTTGGCGTCGTATTCCCGTATATCCTGACCAGCGGCATCCTGAAAGATGTCATTATGGAGGACATGGGCGTTACCTCGCTGCCGGGAAATATCCAGGTCGTGAATGTCGAGGGGACGAACCTTATGACCATCAGCGTCACCTCCGGGGATCCAGATTTTTCGTATCTGACTCTTTTGTCGATCATCAAGAACTATCCGAAGATCGCTGAATATGTCGTTGGCTACACGGTCATGGAGATCGTCGATGACAGCGGTGTGCCGCAGGACAGCGGAAAAACAGTCGCGGTAAGCGGCAATGCATTAAAAGGTGCCGTTATGGGTATGGCGTTAGGACTGGCGGCCGTCGTGCTGCATATGCTGGTATACAGAACGATCCGTACCAGCAAAGATGTCAAATCCTTCAGCAATGTCGATCATCTCGGCACGCTGCCTGTATATAAAAAGAAGAAAAGAAAGAATGCCGCTTCCAGCATCAACATCCTGGAGCACAACGTGCAGCAGGATTATCTGGAATCGATCCGCCTGATCCGCACCCGCGTCATGCGCAAACTAGAAGAGAGCGGGCATAAGGTCCTGATGGTGACTTCTTCCGTTCCGGGAGAAGGAAAATCCACCGTTGCCGCAAACCTTGCGATCTCCCTTTCCGGTAAAAACAAGCGCGTCGTTCTGGTCGACTGCGATCTCCGCAATCCCTCGCTGCAGGAAGTCTTCCGCATTCCGGAAGATCAGCCCGGCATCATCGATGTTCTGAACGGAAAGATCAAATTGTCAGACGCGATCGTTTCCTATGAAAGATACGGCATTCAGCTGGCGGTCCTGTTCGGTTCGCCTGCCCGCGCGACCAGCCATTCTGAAGTCCTTGGCTCCGTAAAGATGGGCGAAGTTATCGAACGGCTGAAGAAAGTCGCGGATATCGTGATTCTGGATACCCCTCCGAGCGCCATGCTGGTGGACGCGGTGCTGGTTTCAAAATACGCCGATGAAGCGATCTACGTCATCATGGCCGACTATGCCCGAAAGAGCGTCGTTGTGGACGGTATGCAGGAGCTCAAGAGTTCCGGTACCGAGATCGGCGGCTTTATCCTGAACGGCGGCAAAGAAAGCTCAAGCGGATACGGAAGCCATTACTATGGATATAAAAATCACTATTACGGCTACAGCGAAAAGTCAGAAGATAAAAAGCATGATTGAAAAGAATAAGGCAGCTCCTTATTCTTTTGTTTTTTTACCTTGCACAGTATCTCTTTTCCGGCAAAGGCTATAGCGGCATGAGACTCAAAAACTATCCGGAACCGCCGGCAGACTGCCCGCTGACATGCAATTGACGCAACAGAAACAGCCGGGACAGCAAAGTGTTATTACCGTAACAATCGACAGCGGTTACGAAATAACTATAAAATTAATCTAGATAAAAATGATAGAAAAGATATTAATTAATTAGAATATTATATCAAAATTTCCAGAAATACTGGATTTTGCCACGATAATCTCATATACTATATTTGATATCTTCTGTCTGATGTCGCTTTTTGGCGCAATAATGACGCGATTCTGACAGAAGAACGGTACATGTAGAACGGTACATGTAGATAGGAGAAGGTCATGAGACGGCAGATGAGATTATTCGTGACACTCGCAATCGTACTATTTATGACATTGGGCTCCGCTCCGGTCAATACAGTACGTGCTGAGGGTCCTGTCACAGAAGTGACAGAAGAACCAACCACAACACCTGATGCAGAATCCGGCGAAGAAAAGAATGATGCAGAAGTTCCTGCAGCAAACGCCGATCCTGCGCAGTACGGCGAAGAAGGAAACGAGGAAGAACAGACTTCCCAGCCTTCTGACCCCGCAGAAGGAATCGAGCAGAAGGAAGAAGAAGCTGTTGCCGAAGGCACAACAGAGGGAATTCCTACTGAAGCGGAGACAGGAGAGAATGTTTCCGAAGGGGAGGATGAAAAAGAGGAGCTTCCTGAGGCAGATCCGACTGAAAACGTTCAGGAAGTTATCGCTCTCAATGAGAATGACTTTTATGCCGAGTACGATCTGGGCGATTTAAAGGTTTCTATCGGCTATGCAGCCGAAACGGTCCCGGAGGGAACGGAAGTCAGACTCAATGCGCCTAACGAAGAACAGTTCGAGGCAATCAGAGAACAGTTTGGTGAAGACGCTGTTATCAAGGCAGTAGATATTTCTTTCTGGCTTGGAGAGCAGGAGATCAAACTGAAAGATTATTCAGATAAAAAGGTCAAAGTTACCCTGGCATACAAGGGCGAGGAGGATCTTGAGTTTTCGGCTGTTCACGTCAAGGAGATGCAGGACGAGAACGGAAATGTGATCTACGCCGCTGAACTGGTCGAAGGAGCAGAGACGGAAGATCTTATCGATGAGATCGAAATACCGATCTATGAATCGAAGGAGATCACCAAGACCGAGCAGGTTCCGTATGAAGAGACCTGGACAGAGACTGTAACGAAGTATAAGAACGTGGACGTTTACGAGGATGTCCAGGTTCCTTATGAAGAGGAAGTCGAAGTTCCGGTCTACGAAACACGTGAGATCACGGAAGATCATACAATGCTCGTCACGAAGACCAGAGACGTCGAAAAGACCAGAACTGTTAAAGTTAAGGTCGCTTTCAAATGGTACGATCCTTCTACGTGGCTTGGATATAAAAACGAAAAACAGACCTATACTGTTAAAGAGACCTATCAGGAGCCGGTAACGGTCACTGTCGTTGTCGGGACCGAAGAAGTTGAAGTCGGTACAGAAACAGTTAAGGTCACCAACTATAAAACAGAGAAACAGTATGTCCGTACGGACAGAGTCGCCGACGGCGAAGAAACTGTTACTCATACAGAGACAAAATACAGAGAAGAAACCGTCGGAACCGGAGTGTTTGAGGATGTTCCCACCGGCGAGTACATGACTGAAACAGCCGTTGTCGGACAAACAGTAACATTTGAAGCAGATGATTTCTCCGCATATGCCCTCGTCGGTGTTGATGCAGAGAATGCAGAGATCGTATACAAAGGAGAAGCCGCTCCCGCTCTTAAAGCAACTCAGCCATCAAGAGCTGCTTCTCAAGCTCCTGCTCATGGCAAAAAGCTTCACGATAACGGAGACGGTACTTACACGCTGTCTTTAAGCGTTACCGGCGCAAAATCCAGCAGTTCCACATCGGAGATCTCTAAAGCAAACGTCGTTCTCGTACTGGATACATCCAGTTCAATGAACTACAGCGCTGGAGATACTTATTATACTGTGATCGGAACTCCTCTGGCGCCGACAACACAGAACTATGGCCGTGTTACACCGACTTTCTATCGTCCAAATCCGAATGGGGCTGGGTTTGTGCAGTTATACTATGTAAACAACGCTTGGCGTATAACGAATAGAAACAACGGAACGGTTTATAACGGCACTTTCTACACCAACAACCGTATGTGGGCAGAGATTCACGCCCTGACTGATGACGGCAAAATCATCGACAGCCTTCTTGCGCAGAATGTTGCAGGCGATCCCGAGAAAAGCGACATCATTGAAATCGCGCTGGTGGATTTTAATACTAACGGACACCAGTTACAGAACTTTACAACAAGTGCAGCTGAACTGAAAGCCAAGATCCGCGGACTGAATACCGATTCCGGTACAAACTGGGAGGATGCGCTTTCGACCGCGAACGATTATGCGACGGCTATCAAAGCGTCCCAGCCTGATGAACCGGTATACGTCATCTTCATGACAGACGGCCAGCCGACGAATCCGACCGGTGCGGTTGATACTTCCTGGACCGCCGCAACAGATGACGCAAGAGCGCTTATCGATCCGACCGGCGCTGTATTATACGGACTCTTTACCTGGGGCGATTCCGGGAATGTGCATTATCTTTCCAGCCTTATCCATTACGCATATGTAGGAAGCGGCACCTCGAACACAGACCTGGAGCCGGCATATCAGCAATACTATAAGACCGCAGATAATGTCGATCAGCTCATTGAAGCACTGTCTCAGATCATTCATGAGATCACCGTCGGCGTTGGCTATACAAACGTTGAACTTACTGACGGCGTGACCGAAATGACGAATTCAAGCGTCAAGGCAAGCACTTCCGGCGGAGAAATCACCGGTCTGAAGTACTACCGCAGCGGCGGTTCTTATGGTACAGCAGACCCTGACAACGGCAATTACGGTACGGAATGGACAGACGCTCCGAAAGCGACGATCAACAGCGATGGCGAAGTTGACTGGAGTCTCGGAAACATGATCCTTGAAGACGGCGTAACCTATACCGTTACTTTCGTGGTATGGCCGAAGCAGGAATCGCTGAACCTGGTAGCTGACCTGAACAACGGTGTTATTAGTTACAACGATCTGACGCCGGAACAAAGAGAACAGATCAGAGTTTCAGGCACACACTATTCCCTGAAGACAAATACCGACTATCCGACTGTAACATACAGTACCGTTACCACGACGACGATCGATGGTCAGACAACCACCGTGGTCTCCGATCCTACATCTGAGAATATTACCAACCCGGAACCGGTCGGTCTGGCAGAAGAACAGCTGAACGCAGTGAAAGTCTGGGATGACAGTCTGGATCCTTCGCAGAGAGAAGAGATCGAAGATGTCTTGCTGTATCTGAAGGTCGACAATCAGTATTACTACAAAGATGGTGATGGCAATCCTCTGGGTGTAACCCTCACCGAAGAAAGCAACTGGACTGAGACGAATTATATCGCAGTCGCCCCTGGCCTCTTCGTAACTGAGGACAGTCCGGCATATGATCCGGATGCTCCGCACTTTGAGTGGGAAGGCACACAATGGGCGATGCTTGAAGTAGGCCATGAATATGTCTTCGAAGAAAGCGATATCAATCATCACTTCGTTCTGACTGCCTACACCCATCATCCGATGATCATGGGTACTGACAGCAGCGGCCAGCCGATCATCAAGGATGTTATCTTCACGAAAGACGCCAGTGGCAATCTTACAGGCATCGAATCCGTCTCGAACATGGGAGACAACATTTCCGCTACCAACACCCTGAAGCCTGGTATCAATATCGAGAAGAAGGTCGTTGATTCCGAAGGAAACGATATCGACAGCAGCGAACCGTTCACTGTAAAGATCAATCTGACGGATGCTGATGGAAATGCGCTTCCGAACAAGACGACAGTAGTCAACGATGAGACCGTGAATTACACGATCGATTACCGTATCTATTACGGTGAGAAGAACCCGGAATATGCGACGTGCACTGATCCCAAGCATCGTTCCGAACATATCTATGTGTCCGGCACATCCTTCGAGGAAACGATCTATGTCGGCGATACGATCCGTGTCGTCAACATCGAAACAGATGCATTGTTCCTCGTGGAAGAAACCCTGCCGACCGGTTACGACAGCAATTCCTTTGATTACAAGATCGCAACCGGTACAGCGGCAGCGGCAGCATATGACGAAGATGATACTGTCACAAAGGGAGACGTTGTCTGGTATAAGACAAAAGGCAACTCCGCAAGCTACGTTACTGTTACCAACAAGCTTCCGGCTGTCTTCTACGTCTACCACTCTTCTGACAATACAGTAGAGCGTATCCCGATGAACGACGCCCGTATCACAGAAGGCGAGTTCAATATCGTCAACGAGACCAAGAAGGGCTATCTCTACGGCGGTTACTATACAACGTATGCACTTCCGGGATTCGCAACAGACGCGGATGTCATCGCTGCTGCATATGAAGAGAAGACAGGCGCTACCCTATACGAATACGTCGCTGCCAGAACCGGCGGTGTCTGGGCAACTGACAGCGCAGGTACTCCGTATGTAGGAGATCAGACATCCTGGAATATGGATAACGCCTATACGGCAAAGGGTGATGCCATGACTCCGGGAAAGGGCAAGGTCTATTACCTGAAGGAAGTTCCGGAAGCCTATCTCGAGCCGGCTACCTATGTTGTTTACGACACTCATGACAAAGATGCTGACGGATACTATCAGATCAAGAAGCTCTACCAGATGACCGCAACCGACGACGCCAACTACGGTTCCGTTGGTTTCGAAGTCACGACTTCAAGCGGTATCAACAACAGCGGCTCCTTCGGTTCTGAATTCTGGGGCGCACAGATCGATGTCAAGAAGGACGGCGAAGACTACGCTACACTGACGGCATCTATGCTGGTTACAGATCATACTGGCCTGATCGCTTCAAGAGACATCACCGGCAAGTATATCGTCGCCAACGCCTACTACCGTCTGCTTCCGTTCTTCGTTACTCCGGATAACGTTAAGGTCACTTCTGTCCGCAGGATGATGGTCTATGTCCGCAATACGAGATGGAAAGACTGGACAAAACCAGGCATGAACAAAGTCGTTACCGCAGTCAAAGCGGCATATAACTAAGCTGAGAAGCTTTAGAAATGGAGGTTGAAAAATGAAGATGAAATATGGTTCTCCGAATATTCTTAAAGCGAACGGCGTTATCGATCTGACTGTTTCTCAGGAAGCTGAAATGGGAACAGAAGCAGTCGCCGAATGGAATGATTGGTGGACAATCAGCGGCGATGATGTTGAAAATCTATTCCCTGATTTCAATGTCAATGATCCCACGACCTGGCCGCCGGGATTCGACCTGAACGATTCTGGAACCTGGGATATTCTGTTGGGATTCGAACCGTGATAACAAGAAGGTGCGGAAAACTTCATTACCCGCACCTTCTTTCTTTACTTTACAGTATGGAATGCATAATCACAGCCGCAGACATCAACATCTCTCTTGATCTGAAAGATCCGGAAACAAAACGATATTTCAGCGATTTTCTGCTGAGAGAAAAAGGAGAGAAGGAAAGCATCGCTGTACCGGCAGCAGAAGAGGAGAGGATCCGTTCCGAATCTCGCAGACTGCAGTGTGCACCTTCCTTTGCCGAATACAGTCTGCTTCTTGAATCCGTCGCGAATCCAGTTCTCCGCCATAATCGCTTCTTCTTTCATGGCGCCGCCTTCTTATGGCGGGGTGAAGCCTATATCTTTGCTGCGAAAAGCGGCACAGGAAAAACGACCCAGCTGAAGCACTGGCTTTCCATGTATCCTGACGAGATCGAAGTTATAAACGGCGATAAACCGATCATCGAACATAAAAACGGCACTTTTCACGTTTATCCTTCGCCATGGACCGGAAAGGAAAACTACCGCGGAAATCATTTCGGGAAACTTGCCGGTATTATTCTGCTGGAACAGGGAGATCACGACGAGTTCCTTGTATTAGATGCGAAAGAAGCCGTTTTCCCTATATACCTGCAATTCCTTTTTAAACCCGAAGATAAGGAGAGCATAGACCTTGTATCCGGTTATGAAGAAGAACTTCTCTCCGCTGTCCCCGTCTATAAGCTCATTAACAGAGGAACGGCGGAATCTGCCGTACTGACACACAACGCGATCTTGAGAAAGGAGAGCCATGAAGATTAGAGACGGAATCGTTTTAAAGAATATCTGCGGCACTTGGCTTTTGATCGCGGCAGGGGAAACTTCAGAACATTGCAAGTATGTCCGGGAAGTCAATGATACTTTTGCCTGGTATTGGAAAGAGATCGAACAGGGCAGAACGAAAGAGGAGATCGTCGCTGACACACTGGAACGTTTTGATGTCTCCGAAGAACTTGTCAGAAGCGATATCGAAGAGTATATCCGAAGCCTTTATGCGATGAACTACCTGATAAAGGAAGAGACAAAATGACCCGCGAACAGGAACTCTACCTTTTGCTTCTCTCAGACTATGTCCACCAGAGGAAGTCGGAGATAAGAGAGAACGATACCGACTTTCAGAGACTTGCAGAAGTTGCCAGAAGACAGAATACAGTCGGGATCCTCTGGTATCAGTTAAGAGATGTTCCTCTACCGGAAACAGCTGTCAGGGAGTTCAAGGAAGGTTTTTTATCTGATGCATATCTGTCAGTAAACAGTTCCTATGTGCTGAATGAGATCGGAAGGTGTTTCGGCGGGCAAAAGATTCCGTATCTACCTTTTAAGGGTTCGTTAATGAAGGAAAACTATCCGCATCCCGAGCTCAGAACGATGGGAGACAGGGATATCCTGATCCGTCATGAAGACAGAACGGTCACTGACGCGATCATGAAAGAGCATGGCTTCAGCAGATTGATCGATAATCATGCAGTCTGGACGTACTATAAGAAACATCTCGTATTTGAGATACATGACGTGATGTTCTATGAAGATCTCTCCAATGACATTGATTATCGCACTTATTTTGAGAGGATCTGGGACAACGCCGAAATCCAGGATTACCGTTACATTCCGGAGAAGGAACTGCATTTCGTATATACTATGGCGCACACCGCCAAACATACTACAAACAAGGGAATGGGCTTCCGCGCTTTCCTTGATATGGTGTTCTTCTATAAACATGCCGACGCGGACTGGAATAAGATAACCGGATATCTCAAAGAGATCAAGCTATATGAGTTTGCCTGCAACTGCTTCTCTTTATGCGAGAAGTGGTTCGGCGTCAAGATGCCGTTTCATAACGAAGACCCTGATCCGGAATTCATGAATCAGGTAACTGAGAAGATCTTCCGCGACGGGATCTTCGGCCTGAGGAGCGAGGAGAATGATGTCGGTCATTCCGCCAAGGAGATCCGCCGCTCGTCAAAGGGTTATACGCAGACCGCTTTAAAACTGACTCTGCACAAACTGTTCCCGCCCTACAGAGATATGCAGCTGATTCCCTGGTACTCCTGGGTAGACGGGAAACCCTGGCTGATGCCGGCCGCCTGGATCTACCGCTGGGGCTACTGCATAGTCAACAAACGCAAAGAGGGAACAGACCTCCTGCTGGAACCTTATCAGAAAAGAAAAGAGATCGAAGAAAGAGAAGAGTATCTCGAGAAATGGGGATTATAAAAATGAAGAATATTGCTAAAACCATAATGATCATGCTGCTCCTGTGTGTCCCTGCGCTGACATCCTGCAGTCTAATTAACCCGAAGCCGGCTGAGGCGGAGGAAGTCGAAGTAAGCCCCGAAAGACCGGAGCCGCAGGAAACGCAGGAAAGCACCGAGATCGAAGTAGACGAAGGAAGTGAAGGATCTTTCTAATGAATTTATTTGCCGTTATTGGCTGCTGGAAACAATCGGAATAGAGTCATAAAAGCACCGCTGAAACGAGTCATTGCCCGAACAACGGTGTTTTTTGTTTGAGATCATTGAAAAACGAACACAAAAACTGTAAATTCGATAGGATTAAACAAGATAGATGAATACTAATTAGAAGATCCTTTCTATAAAGGACGCATTCAAGAATGGGATATATACTCTATAGATGAATCACCCTTATTAGAAGACATCTTACAAGGCCGGGATTAATTGAACTTCTTCCTTGACAAGACCCCGTTCCAATACCATTGCTCTTTTTGCTTTCTCCAGAAAAGATAAAAGATCTTCCTTGTTATTCTCTATTTTTCTTCCATAGATAGAATTAATAAAAAGGTGCCCGTATCTTTAGAAAGTGCCGTTCCTTATTCCCTTGGACTGGAGCCAGCGCGTTCTAGCCTATCTCAAAGAAACAAAAAGAAAGATGCTGACGATCCGAGAGAAAGCCTGAAACTCGGCAGGGAAAGAGTGGAACTGCTGAAGAAATACAACGTTCTATAGAAACCGGGCAGATTGTCTTTTGTCTATATAGACAAGAATGATTTATAATATAGAAGACATAAAGGAGAGATTAATCTATGCCATTAGTAACTTCAAAAGAAATGTTTGAGAAAGCCTACAACGGCGGTTATGCCATCGGTGCTTTCAACGTCAACAACATGGAGATCATCCAGGGCATCACCGAAGCCGCCAGAGAATGCAACGCTCCGGTCATCCTGCAGGTCTCCAAAGGCGCACGTGCTTACGCTAACCGTACTTACCTCGTCAAACTGGTAGAAGCAGCTGTCATCGAGACCGGCCTGCCGATCTGCCTGCATCTTGACCATGGTGATACATTCGAGACATGTAAGTCCTGTATCGACGACGGTTTCACTTCCGTCATGATCGATGCTTCCTCCAAGCCGTTTGAAGAAAACATCGAGATCACCAAGAAGGTCGTTGAATACGCACACGCTCACGGTGTCGTCGTTGAAGCTGAACTCGGTACCTTAGCCGGTGTCGAAGACGAAGTTAAGGTCGCTGCAGAGGATTCTTCCTACACACGTCCGGAAGACGTTGAGGAATTCGTCCGCCGCACAGGCTGTGACTCCCTGGCGATCGCGATCGGTACCAGCCACGGTGCATACAAGTTCAAACCGGAACAGTGCACACGCAACGAGGAAGGCATCCTCGTACCGCCGCCGCTCCGTTTCGATATCCTGGAAGAAGTCTCCAAGCGTCTGCCGGGCTTCCCGATCGTTCTCCACGGTTCCTCCAGCGTTCCGCAGGAATACGTCAAGATGATCAATGAAAACGGCGGCAATCTGCCGGATGCAGTCGGTGTTCCGGAAGAACAGCTCCGCAAGGCTGCTTCCATGGCTGTCTGCAAGATCAACATCGACTCTGACCTCCGTCTGGCGATGACAGGCACGATCCGTAAGTACTTCAACGAACATCCGAGCGATTTCGATCCGCGTACTTATCTGAAACCGGCCCGCAACAACATCAAGGAACTCGTCAAGCACAAGATCATTGATGTTCTCGGCTGCGACAACAAGATCTAAGCCAAGCACAAAAATCATGAAAGCTCTCCGTGAAGGGGGGCTTTTCTTCTGTCTTCGGGAAAGAACAGACAGCGATACGCTATAATGGTCTTGAAGAGAACGGTCCGAACGGACCGGAGGTATACCATGAAGATCGAATGGGAAGATGGATTCAGGATCTCTGCCCGCGCCGGCGGAGACGCTATCGTGATCTCTGCCAACAGAGCCGGGCTGCTTTCGCTCGCCGGACAGCTGCGGGCGCTGGCGGAGGAAAGCCCCGGCAGTCATCTCCACTATGACGAACACAATTCTCTGGAAGACGGTTCGAAGGAACTG
>JAEEGL011587894.1_pt1 | contig 11566 bp, 10 predicted proteins | sample 9134231 | NCBI WGS metagenome assembly JAEEGL01 (sample SAMN16246548, study PRJNA631951) | gut metagenome | biome: gut microbiome; feature: rumen; material: fiber-attached | host: Bos | place: Iran: Karaj | collected 2018-10 | reverse complement strand
GTTTTTCCACATCTGCCTATTGGAGAAAATACTAAATATATTTTAGATTTTGATTCATAAGAAGACGCAATAGTTTTTTCATATTCACTAATGCAGTAATTCAGTATTGAATCGGCACTAGAGTACTTGTAGACATAATTTATTGATAGATTATTTTTTTTAAATAGTTTTTCTATAGATTTAATGTGAAGCGATTCTTGCTTTGGCTCATTGGTTAGAATAAAAAGCATATCGCTTTTTACAACTTTAACTCTGCTTGCTAAATCAATATTAATTATTGAAATAGCAGAAGAATTTTTATTCTGATACTTTTCATAAGAAGCAGTATCTGAAAAAAATAAGAAAATATATTTTTTGCCTAAATATTTTATTCCAAAATTTGAAATCTTTTTGGCATATTGGATATCATTATCTAAAACTAAAATTGTTTTTTTCATATTAAATCCTCTAATTAATTAATGTATTTATATAGAAAGGAATATAAGAAAGGAGGGCAGATACAGAAAGGGGCACTACTTTTACTCCTACTATTATCATGACTAGTGATAATAATAATGCACCAAATATTATGTTAATTCCATTGGTAAATCCTAAACACAAAATTATAATAATGAATAATTTTAGGTCTCCTGAAGGAATATTGAAAAAACATTTTAGTAGTATTGATGCAATTGATAATACTGTAAGGGAGATCAGATTATCAAAAAGAATAAAGGCCATGTCGCTTGCATAAAGGCAGTTATGGCAAGCAACGAGTGAAAAATCTACAATCAATAAGGAGTTTGGTATCTTGTAGTAGAAGTAATCATAGATGCTAGATACAGTTAAGATTAATAATAGAAAAATATCGACCTCCTTTTTATATTCCAGTGTGCGTAAGATATCAAAAACTTAAATAGTTGTAAATAGTATATTCATTTTATTAATGTAAAATTCCATATAGAATTTAACGAGATTTTGTAAAATTTATTAAAGTACATAGCAAATATTGAATAAAAAGTATTGAAGGAATTATCCGTATTGTGAAAAACTTTTTTTAAAAAAAATAACAAAATTTACATTTTTTTTAAAAAAATCAAATTTTACAATAAATACTATTTATGATAAAATTTGAAAAATATGAACAAAGAACACAGGATAAAAGAACTAATTGAAATCTTAAACAGAGCATCAAAAGCTTACTATGATGACAATGAGGAAATCATGTCAAATTTTGAGTATGATGCACTATATGATGAGCTTGTAAATCTGGAAAATGAAACTGGTATTGTCCTGTCTAATTCTCCAACTCAGAATGTCGGGTATGAGGCTGCAAGTTCTCTCCCTAAAGAAAAACATGAAAAGCCAATGCTTAGTCTTGATAAGACAAAAGATAGAGATGCACTTAAAGAGTGGCTTTCAGATAAAGAAGGTGTTCTATCTTATAAACTTGATGGGCTCACTATAGTTCTCACATATAAAAATGGTAGTCTAGTAAAAGCAGTGACAAGAGGCAACGGACAGATAGGGGAAGTAATAACTAATAATGCAAAATGTTTTGAAAATATACCACTGAAAATTAATTATGACCATCTCTTGATAATTAGAGGTGAGGCAATAATTAAATATTCTGATTTTGAAAAGATTAATAAAGAAATAAAAGATGAAAATGCAAAATATAAAAATGCAAGAAATCTTTGTTCTGGAAGTGTAAGACAACTTGATCCAAACATTACAAAAAAAAGACATGTTAACTTTTATGCATTTACTTTGGTAGAGTGTGAGGGAACAAATTTTAAAACTATATCTGAAACATTTGATTTTCTAGAAAGGCTTGGTTTTAGTGTAGTTATTCATAAAAATGTAAATCAAAAAAATATTTTAGATACTATAAACTGGTATGAAGAAGATATAAAGAGTGAAGATCTTCCTAGCGATGGCCTTGTTTTAATTTATGATGATATAGAATATGGCAATTCGCTCGGCATGACTAATAAGTTTCCACGAAATGCAATAGCATTTAAGTGGAAAGATGAAACAGGTCTTACAAAACTTATTGATGTGGAATGGTCGGCAAGTAGAACGGGCCTAATAAATCCTGTTGCAATTTTTGAACCCGTCCAGCTAGAAGGTACGACAGTTGAAAGAGCAAGTCTTCACAATGTATCAATTTTTGAAGATTTTAAACTTGGCATAGGAGATGAAATACTTGTATATAAGGCAAATATGATTATTCCACAAGTATTGGAAAATTTAACTAAGTCCAATAAATTGTCGCCTCCAAAAAAATGTCCTGTCTGTGGCAGCGCGACACAAATAAAAAATGAAAATGGTGTAAAAACACTATATTGTATGAATGAAAAATGTCCTGCTAAGCAAATTAAATCATTTGAATTATTTGTCAGCAGAGATGCTTTTAATATTGAAGGGGTAAGCATTGCAACTATAGAAGAATTTATTGACCTCGGATTTATTAAAGAGTATGCAGATATTTTTAAACTTGAAAATTATAAAGATGAAATAATTAGTTTAGATGGCTTCGGTGAAAAATCATATGAAAACATAATTAGCGCTACTAAAAAGGCCAGAAAGATTAATTTTTCAAATTTTTTATATTCACTTGGTATTACAGGAATAGGCACTGCCAACAGCAAAATACTTTCAAAATATTTTAAATCTGATTTAAATAAACTTATCAAGGCAGATAAAGAAGAATTAAAGGGTATTAATGAAATAGGTCCTGTTCTTGCTAAATCTATATTTGAATATTTTAATAATAAAGCCAATATATCAGTTATAAATAATTTACTTAAAGAAATTACATTACAAAGTGATTCTTCTTCATCAAGTAGTAAACTGGATGGAAAAACATTTGTAATCACTGGCTCATTAAATAATTTTACAAATAGAAAAGACCTGCAGAAGTTAATAGAGGATGCTGGTGGTAAAGTTTCTTCTAGTGTAAGTGCTAAAACTGACTATTTAATCAACAATGATATTAATTCTAATTCAACTAAAAATAAAATGGCGAAAGAATTAAATGTTAAAATAATAACTGAAAATGATATATTAAGTATGTTATAATATAACAAGGGTGAATTAATGGTTTACGATATTGCATTTCCTAACTTAGGAATATTTTTTGAAGAATTAGGATCGCACGTTACGGTCTTTTCTTTTGATATAACTTATTATGGACTTATAATTGCACTTGGCATGTTTAAGGCATTAAGTATTGCAAGAAAGCTTGCCATTCATACTAAACAAAAAGATGATACTTATTTAGATCTATTTATTTATATTGTGTTTTTTGGAATCATAGGTGCAAGAATTTATTATGTCTTATTCAACTGGCAATATTATTCTAAACATTTGCTTGAAATAATTAATTTAAGAGCAGGTGGGCTTGCTATTTATGGTGGGTTAATATTAGGTGCGATTGCATCTATCGTTTATACAAGAATTGAAAAATTAAATACAATGCTTGTTCTTGATACAGTTTGTGTAACGATTCCGGTAGCACAAGGAATTGGTAGATGGGGTAACTTCTTCAATATGGAGGCTTTTGGAGAATATACTAATAATTTATTTGCAATGAGGATGAAAGAAATATTAGTAATGGAACAAAATATTACACCACTTATGAAAGAAAATATTGTAGTAGATAATGGTGTCGAGTATATTCAAGCGCACCCAACATTTTTATATGAAAGTGTTGGCTGTATATTGATTGGGATAATTCTATACTTTCTATTTAAGAAAAGAAAATTTGATGGTCAGGTAGTTGCAACATATTTTATTTTATATGGTATTTTAAGGTCAGTTGTTGAAGGACTTAGAACAGATAGTTTATATGTTCCTTATACAAGTATTAGGATTTCTCAAGTAGTGTCTATACTCATCGTTATACTTGGGATATATATGTACTGGTATAATTTATCACATGGTAAAAAATGTGAAGTTGATTACATAGAAAAGATTGAAGAAAAAAAATAATATGTCATCTAATCTAGAAAATATGGTTGTTGGGATTATACTTGCAGGTGGAAGAGGAAGTAGACTCTCAAAATTTACCGACGAAATCCCAAAACCAATGCTACCTATTCTTGGAAAGCCTGTTATGGAATACCAAATTGAAAAATTTAAAGAATATGGTATTAAAGATATTTATGTAACAGTTGGATATCTAAAAGATAAAATTATTGATTATTTTGGTGATGGAAAAAAATTTGGATGTAATATAACTTACATAAAAGAAGATGAGCCTTTAGGATCCTGTGGCGCATTCTATTATCTAAAAGATAAGATTGATAAAAGCGCATTGGTTGTATGTGGCGACGTTTTATTTAATTTAAATATTAAAAAGTTTTATGACTATCACAAATCAAAAGAGGGTCTTATCACTATAAGTGCTCACCCAAACTCTCACCCATATGATAGTGATTTAGTTATTCTTCAAAGTAATATAGAAGAATATCTAAAACTTTCAGATTATATAAAAATTGGGTATAGTAAGGAAGAACTATATGCACACAATGATAAAACACTTGACTCTCTTTGCTCTAACTTTTATAAAGGTATATTTAATAGCGATTCTTTCAAAAATTTAATGAAAGAAAAAAAGAAGAAATCAAATTTAGTTCTTAAGTTTGATAAAAAGGAAAATTCTGCATTTAGAACAACTTATCATAATTTAGTTAATGCAGGAATATGTTTTATCGAGCCTTACGTATTTGAATACTTTAAAAGTCCAGAAAAAAAAGATTTGGAAAAAGATTTAATTTCTCATTTCATTGAAATGTCAAAAGTCTATGCATATAAGACTATTGATTACATCAAAGATATGGGTACATATGACAGACTTGAAAAAGTTGAAGAAGATGTAAAAGCTGGCAGGCTAGACTCAAGCACTAAAAGGAAGGCTGTATTCCTTGATAGAGATGGTACTATAAATGTATTTAAGTATCCACATTCTGACAAAAGCTCTCTTGAGTTAATAGATAAGGCTGCAGATGCAATTAAACTTTTTAATGAGGCTGGATATGCATGTATACTTGTAACAAATCAACCAAGTATTTCTAAAGGACTTATTGATTTCAATGATATGGAAGAGGCAAATAAAAAACTAGAAACTCTTCTTGGAAAATCTGGTGCATATCTTGATGACATATATTTTTGTCCGCATCATCAAGAATATGGTAGAGAAGGAGAGGTTGCTGAATATAAAATAGTTTGTAATTGTAGAAAGCCAAATTCAGGTATGATAGATGACGCAATAGATACTTATGATATAGACAGGGATTCATCTTATATGATTGGTGATTCTTCTTTTGACATTAATGCTGCTAAAAATTCCAATTTGAAAATGATTCTTGTTGAAACTGGTCTAGGAGAAGAAGATAAAAAGCTTGGAGGCTTTTATCATCTTTCAAAAGATTTATATGATGCTGCAGAGTTTATCGTTAATAATAAAAATATTTAGCTGATAATTTTTTTAATTACGTATTCTGAAATCATAAGCCCCGCAATGCCTGGCATATAGGCAACAACACCTTTTTCTTTAACTATGGGCTCTTCTTGTGAATATAATACATCCAGATTTTGGATGTTTTCTTTTCTCAGCATCTCTCTCATTATTTTAGAAAGAGGACAATTTTTCGTTTCAAAAATATCACAGATAGTAAATTGTGAAGAATCTAGTTTTCTTGCAGTTCCCATGCACGAAATTATTCTTATATCATTTGATTTAGCATACTTGATTATTTCTAATTTGGCATATTTATCATCTATGGCATCTATAATAAATATGTTTGATTTATCAATATCTTTTATAAGATTTGCAATATCATCCATAGTGATTTCACCTGTATGGCCTGCGTTTTTTTCCTTAACTAATTTAGCATTAACAGATGTAACATTGCAGGTGTTATTAATGTTTAGAACTCTAGATTTTGCGGCATCTGCCTTAGGCATATTTATATTATTTAGGCCTGTTATGATTTGTCTGTTTAGGTTTGATGCTTCAATTTTGTCAAAGTCAATAAGTATAAAATTTTCTATGCCAGATCTTGCAAGAGACTCAAGAACAAAACCACCCACACCACCTAGGCCGAATAGTATGATAGTAGTTTTAGATAATTTATTTAGCCCTTCATCACCAAGAAGTGCTCTGCTTCTTACAAAAATATCGTCCATAATTGAGATTATAATTTAAATATATTTTATTGTCAAAAATGATAAGTATTGACAATGTATATGGTGTGTGATAATATGATGGTATGTAAAAAGAGGATGTTTACATCAATTTGGGTGGCACCGCAGGTATCAAAATACTTGTCCCAAAAACTACTTGTTTTTGGGACTTTTTATTTTTAAAGATTGGAGGTTGATATGAAAAAATTTCTAAGTGTATTATTAATTTTAAACGTTTTTGCTATTTCTTTGCTTGCTTGCTCAAATGATAATGTAGTAAAAGAACAAACTGCCAAGGTAAATGCTGAAACCAATGCAGTTAAGGTAGCAGAAGTTGGAACTACAAAGGCAGATGAAGTAACAAATAAAGTAGAAGAAAGTAAAGAAAGTGCAAAAGTTTATCGCATAGGAATAGGACAATTTGCAGAACATCCTTCACTTGATAATTGTAGAATGGGAATAATTGAAGGTTTAAAAGAACAAGGCTTCGTTGAAGGAGTAAATCTTGAGATTAAATATGATAATGCACAAACCGATGGAAGTTTTGCCTCACAAATCTATAATAGTTATAAAAATAATAATCTAGATCTTGTTTTTGCGATTGCAACTCCTATGGCTCAATCTGCTTATAGTGTTTTTAGAGATACAGAAACACCAATAGTGTTTTCTGCTGTAACCGACCCTATAGCTGCAAATATTGCAAATGAAGACATGACACCAGTAGGCAATATTACTGGAACAAGTGATAAACTTCCAGTAAAAGATCAGATACTATTGATTAGAAAAATGTATCCAGATACAAAGAGAATAGGTATTTTATATACAACAAGTGAAGTTAATTCTCTTTCATCTATAAAAGAATATGAAATGATTGCAAGTGAGTTTGGTATTGAAATAGTTACACAAGGTATCAATGAAACTTCTGATCTTCCAATGGCTGTAGATAGTTTGCTTAGAAAGAATAAAGGTGTTGATGTAATTACAAATATTACAGATAATACAGTTGTTGCCTCTCTTCCTATAGTACTTGAAAAGGCAATGGAACATAAAATACCTGTATTTGGTTCTGAAGTTGAGCAAGTTAAAAATGGTTGTATCGCATCTATGGGTCTCGAATATTTTGAACTTGGAAAACAAACAGGTCGTATGGCAGCACAAATTTTAAGAGGCGAGAAAAAAGCATCTGAAATGAATTATGAAATAATTGCAAATTCATCGCTTTATTTAAATCTTGCAACAGCAGAAAAATTAAATTTTAAATTTTGGGACACATTGCTTTCAGAAGCAATAGAAACATTTAATTAATATGGATTTTTTTGGAATCATAGCTGGTATATTATCTGAAGGACTGATATATTCAATTGTCTCTTTTGGTGTGTACATAACATATAAAATATTGGACTTCCCAGATATGACAGTTGATGGTAGCTTCCCTTTGGGCATGAGTATAACAGCTGTGCTTTCACTTATGGGTGTTAATCCAATACTTACATTATTTATTTCATTTGCCTGCGGCATGGTTGCTGGGATCTTAACAGGACTTATTCATGTAAAGTTAAAAGTCGGTGATTTGCTATCGGGTATAATAATGATGATTGCTCTTTATTCAATTAATTTAAGAATTGCTGGCAGGCCTAATTTACCTTTTTTTGATAAAATTACTTTATTTAGAAATGAGTTTTTAATAAAAATATTTGGACCAAATTCTAAGGGTATCGCAAGCATTATTATTTTAATTGTCGTAGTGATTTTAGTAAAGATACTCCTTGATGCTTTTCTTTCAACAAAAAGAGGGTATTTACTCAGATCAGTTGGTGACAATGAAACACTTATAACTTCACTTGCAATAGACAAGGGAAATATTAAAATCATGGGGCTTGCCATAGCTAATGGCATAGTGGCATTTGCAGGTAGCATATATGCCCATGACAGAAGCTTTTTTGAAATCAGTGCAGGAACTGGAACGCTTGTAATTGCTGTATCTAATGTAATCATTGGTATGCAAATTATGAATGGAATTAAATTTTTAAAGCCAACTTCAGCAGTTATTATTGGATCGCTTTTATATAGAGCAATTATAAGTATAGCCATTTCACATGGACTTGAAGCAAGAGATTTAAAACTGATTACTGCTGTATTATTACTTATTATCTTAATTCTAAATAGACTTATAACTGATGCTAAGGCGGTGAAAAAATGATAGAACTGCAAAATATTAATAAGTATTATAATACTGGCATGATAACTGAAACTTGTGTCTTTAATAATTTTTCTTTGAAAATTAAAGATAAGGGATTTGTTTCAGTAGTTGGTTCAAATGGGTCTGGTAAGACAACGATGCTTAATATTATTTGCGGTTCAATCCCAGTTGATTCCGGAAAAATAATTATCGACGATAAAGATATAACTAATAAAAAAGAATATGTAAGGATGAGAAATATTGGAAGGGTTTATCAAAATCCTTCACTCGGAACTTGTCCTTCATTAAATATTTTAGAAAATCTTGCAATAGCAGAAAATAAAAATAAATCTTTTGGACTAGTAAGACTTTATAATAAAGATGATGAAAATAGATATAAGGAGATGTTAAAAGATTTAAATTTGGGCCTTGAGGATAGATGCGACATACCTATGAATTCTCTTTCTGGTGGTCAAAAGCAGGCCGTTGCACTTCTTATGGCTACAATGACTGATATAGACTTTTTAATACTTGATGAACATACTGCAGCACTTGATCCAAAGACAGCCGATAAGATAATGGAGCTCACCGACAAAATAATTAAACAAAAAGGTCTTACATCTATTATGGTAACTCATAATTTAAGATATGCTGTTGAATATGGAGATAGACTGGTAATGATGCATGAAGGCAAAATTGTTATGGATAAAGAAGGTAGTCAAAAAGAAAATATAAAAGTTGATGATGTATTAAAGAAATTTACTGAAATTTCAATTGAATGTGGAAATTAGTTGGTAAATAATGGGAAATAAAAGTAAGATATCTAGTTCTATAGATATAGTAAAATTCCTAATGGCAATCCAAATTGCATTCCTACATGTAGGCATGTTTTTTGGTTTTGAAGAATTTTCCTATAGTTTTATTTATGTTGAATGGTTTCTGATTTTTGCTGGATTTACCGCCGCAAGAAAAATTGTAAGCTATAAAGATAGTCATGATACTTTTTTAACTTCTTGCGATATAATTCGCAGTAGAGTTCTTAATATACTCCCATATTATTTTGTATCAAGTACAATAGCTCTATTATTAAAACTAAGGCTTGGAGAAATCTCATTTGAGAATCCATGGACATACCACATGATTCTTTTTGAATATTTAATGTTATATATAACCACACTTACTCCTTTAAACTTAACTGATGTATCGTGGTTTCTATCTGCCATGTTCCTTTCCTTAATTATTTTAATTCCATTTGGGGTTAAACTTAAACATAAATTTTTTAAATTTGCCATATTTATATTTGTTGTTATTTATTGTTATATATTTTTTAGTGATGGGTATGTATGGAATCCTGCCAAGATGACACCTTTTGGTTTTAAAGGGCTTATTAGAGGTATAGGATCTGTTGCTCTTGGTATGTTTGGATATGAAATTAGTTTGCTATTAAATAATAAATTTAGAAATTATATATATGATTCTATAATAATTATCATAAGTTATGGATTAATATTTTATTATGTATATGTATCAAGAAATGAAACTGCATACTTTTTTTTACCAATCGCATTTATGATATTAATCGCATTACAGATGACAAGCAATGGTTTCATAATTCAGGATTGTCCTTTTACTAGGTTTCTTGGAAAAATGAGTATTGTTATTTATTTGAACCATGTTTATATTTTCTATTGTGTAAAATTAACATCTTTTGCATCAGTAAATGAAAATATTAAGATCAGTTTGGCTTCGTCACTTATTGTTTCATTGTTCGTTTATATTTTTGTTGATTTTTTAAAGTATATAAAAAATAACAAACAAAGCGTTCCTTGCATATAGTAATTATCAATCAAAATTCATATAGTATTTATCTAATAAATTGATAATAAAAATGTAATTTGATATAATACATTTTTATGTTGCTAGTTATAAAGGAGATTTTATGAAAAAGGAAAGATTTTCTTTGCCAATTAGGATTTTTATGGGACTTGGTTTAGGTATAATACTAGGTCTAATATGTATGAAAGGCGGCATGCTTGATAGTGCGCTTAGCCTTGAAGCAGGCAGAGCATATACTATTCTTGCTGATTACATTAAACCAGTAGGCGATGTATTCTTAAATTTATTGAAATTTATAGTAATTCCTATCGTTCTTTTATCAATAATATGTGGAATTATTAATCTTACAGATATAAAACAAGTTTGGAGTATAGGAATCAAGACGATTGTATTCTATTTAATTACGACATGTATTGCACTTATTATCGGTGTGACTATTGCTAGTTTATTTAAAAATACTTTCCCTATACTTGAAACGTCTAATCTTTCTTATCAGGCAAAGGAAGCAAAAAATATAATGCAAGTAATTGCAGACTTCTTCCCAACAAATATAATTTCTCCATTATTAAATTCAAATATGCTACAAATTATTGTAATTGCAGTTTTTGTTGGATTTGCAATTATACTTACAGGAGAAAAAGCAAAACCTTTTATCGCCGTACTTGTATCGGCCAATGATGTATTTATAGAAATTATGGATATGATAATAAAGTTTTCACCTATTGGTGTATTCTGCCTTATCTCGCCTGTAGTTGCATCTAATGGTCCAGAAATACTTGGAAGCCTTGCTAAGATAATAGGAATTGCATATTTATCATATGCCATACACTGCGCACTTACTTATTCAACCATGACATCTATATTTGCAAAAGTATCTCCAGCTAAGTTTTTTAAAGGTGTTGCACCAGCTGCTATACTTGCTTTTTCAACTTGTTCTTCTGTTGGGACGCTACCTGTTTCAATCAAATGCACTGAAGAACTTGGTGCAAAAAAAGAAATTGCATCTTTTACACTTCCGCTCGGAGCAACTATTAATATGGATGGTACTGCCATATATCAAGCAGTGTGTACTGTATTTATTGCACAATGCTATGGAATAAATTTATCACTTTCACAACTTGCTACCGTCGTTATAACTGCAACTATAGCATCAATTGGTACAGCTGGTGTGGCTGGTGCGGGTGTTGTCATGCTTGCAATGGTTCTTCAAGCTGTTGGTCTTCCAGTTGAAGGGATTGCACTTGTTCTGGGTATAGATAGGATATTTGATATGGGAAGAACGGTAGTAAATATTACAGGCGACTGTGCTTGCGCACTTTCTGTATCGGCATTAGAGGAAAAGAAGAATAAGAAATAAAATTATTTTATAAATCCTAAGGT
>JAEEGL011370638.1_pt1 | contig 11566 bp, 9 predicted proteins | sample 9134231 | NCBI WGS metagenome assembly JAEEGL01 (sample SAMN16246548, study PRJNA631951) | gut metagenome | biome: gut microbiome; feature: rumen; material: fiber-attached | host: Bos | place: Iran: Karaj | collected 2018-10 | reverse complement strand
GGTAGCTATGTTCGGAAGAGATAAGCGCTGAAAGCATATTAAGCGCGAAGCCCACTCCAAGATAAGAATTCCCTAGGAGACTCCAGAAAGATTATCTGGTTAATAGGCTATAAGTGGAAGTATGGTAACATATGGAGCTGAGTAGTACTAATAGGTCCATCGCCTTTTTATGTTTTGGACTTAGCTAGCAACCGATGTTTGATTTTAAACATCGTGACGTCATTTAAAATCTTTTGTTGGTATCTTATGGACATCAATAGTAATAATATGACGTATATTATTACAATTTGGTGCCCATAGCGCTGGTGAAATACCTGTTCCCATTCCGAACACAGAAGTCAAGGCCAGTTGCGCCGATTATACTGCTTTGCGGGAAACTAGGAAGGTGCCAAATTATGAAGAGCCACTCCGTAAAGGGGTGGCTTTTTCTTTCCGGATATGCTATAATAAAAGAGTCAAGAGCCGAAAGGAGGGGTGAAAATGGCTAGTACTTTGACTATCTGGAAGACAATACTGTTAGTCGGTGTGATTATTATGGGGGTCTTTGGGCATAATAATGTTTATATACCCGAGGATCAGAAAGAAAAAGCGTTACGTAGTGCGGAACTTAAAGCTTTTGAAGATGAGGCTTGTAAGGTCATTACATACGAGATCCGTTTCGATCGAATTTGGTATGTGGTTTTAGCTACGATAATTTCAGCGTTAACTGTGGTATTTCTTGTGCTAGAGGATTTTCGCTTACTTTCGGCGATGGTCGGAAATGGCACTGCTGGGATTATTTTTGGAATAACAGTAGCAATCGCGGTTTCAATCGTGACTGAAGCTGGTCTTCTCTTCGTGTGTATTAATTGTGAGTATTATTCACTGAAAGAAACAAAGAGGCAATACTTCAGAGAATTTGGTGTTGTTGTCGTAGCTAAAGACTAATAGTTTTTGTTAACCAGACAAAGATCCCCACTTTTTCGTGGGGATTTTAAATATACTTTTCTTATAGAGAAAAATATGTTATAATATTAGTAACCAGAGATTGGTGAGATGGGAGGGATGAAAAAATGTCTGGGAGTTCTTTACCTGTTTGGATGGCTATCTATCTATGTGGTATGCTGTTGGTTGTGCTCATGAGCGCGTTGAACCCTTATGTGCCAAAGGACCAAAAGAAGCGAGCAAAAGAAGGAAAAAGCCGTGTTATCTTTTATAGGACACGTGTTTCAGAATCGTTGATTCTGTTTGTCAGCGCCATAATTATCGTCGCAACGACTGTTGCTTTTGCGATTAATGGTTTTGCTGATCTTGCAGCTTTCTTTGGTGGTGGCGGTCTTTTAGGTATTATTCTGGCGGTTTTATTGACGATTATCGGATTCTTCTTGTTCGAGATGATATTGATTTTAATAATTATCATCGTCGAAGATGTTATGATCGAAGATTCGAAGGACTACTACCTAAAACGCTTTGGAGTCACCCTTGTGGACCTCGACAGTTACTGTAAGAGCATATTCAAATCCAGAAATCCCCGTGATTAATCGGGGATTTTTAAATGTTTTAAAATATAGTATAATTAATACCATAAGGATGAAAAAGAAGATTATTTGGCTTGTTGTTGGCGTATTAATAATAGCGATTGCTATTCCGCTAATTATTAACCAAGCTAAAAATTCAATGCTTAATATTTATGTTGCTCCATCATCGGCTGAAGTTTTAATTAATGGTAAGAGATATCAAAATGGAGCTTTTTCTATGTTTCCCGGAGAATATACAGTCGAAATAAAGGCGGATGGTTTTGAAAGTAAAACTGGAAACGTTAAAATTGAAGCGAATCATAGCGCTAATGTGTTTACGGCCTTAAAAGCTAATGATGATTATTATGAAAAAAATGATAATTCTGATGACTATGCAATCTTAGAAGAGGTGGCAGGTTTTGATGAAGGCGCAGCGGAAGTGTTAAAAAGCATTCAAGAAGCTGAAAAGATTTATGAAAAACTTCCCAAATCATTTAAAACCGAAAGCCGTTATTATTCAATAGAAAAATCAAGCGATTGTGCGAAAAGATTATGCCTAAAAATTCGTAATTTTATTAGTAATAATTATGAAAAGGCTTTGGAAGAAATTCATAAGATGGGTTATGATCCGGAGCGATATGAAATAATAAATATTGACGGGGCGGGGAATAACCTATGATGAAAAAGATTTTTTATTTAGTAGCTTTTGTTATGTCAATCGGATGCGTATTATGTTCGTCTTCGGCTTACGCAAAGAGTGACAATATCTTTACCACGAATGCATCGACTTTTTCAACATTAAGTAAAGATAAATTAAATATGTTTTCGCAAAATAATATTTTGTTTTATGAACCGAATCCGTGTGCGAATACGGTGAGCGCTTGGAATGGCGAAGAGGTAACCTGGGACGACTTGAACCAGATTTCAGAAGGCGATACTAGAGCTTCGATAACCTTGCTTGCGAGTACTTATGGTGAATTAGCAATGGCTTTGCAGGAAGAATATGGTGTTCCTTGGGAATTAGTTTTTATACAGATGGGTAATGAATCTGGTGGTGGCGTAAATAGATCACATAGCGTAGCGATTAATATTCGTGATAAAGACGGAAAGTATAATTTGTTAGGCATGGACGTACCTTCGAATAGACAAAAAAATCAATGGGCAAGCGAGTCATCTTATCCTTATACGGATTACGTCAATGGTTCTTCTCATGAAGCTGCGGAATACGACAGCATTTCGTTGATGATTATCGGTTACGTGATAGGTTATTATCGAAACGGTATTTATGATGAAGCTTTACGATATTGGGGGCATCAAAATTTTGATTTTTGGACTGGTTTTTCAGCGGCGACATGTCATTATGTAGGTACACCGGGATCTTGTACTAGCTCATATTCTGATCCAAATGGTAATGGTGGTTGGTTTTATGGAGTAATTTCAGATGTAGCTAAAGAAAAAGGTTGGCCATCTTCTGAAGAATTTGCTAAACAAAGACAAATTGAACCTGGGGGTAATTGGCCAATTAACGGAGATGCTCGTTTAGCGATTTGGGATGCTTACGGCATAGCCGGTTTGCCTAGCAGTAGTTCAGTAACATCTGCACGTGTACAGGGCGGTATGTCTGCCGGTGATGCTATCGCAGAAAAAGCTAAGGAGTTGGCTTGGCCGGTGGGAACTGATCAAAGCGTTTATTTTGATCCAGGGCCGAATCATACTGGATCATATAATGGTAACGATGCATATAATGATGCCGCAAGGGCTTTAGGTGGGGGTTTTGTTAGTGCTGGTGATTGTGCTAATACTAGTGGTTCTTCTGGTATTTGTTATTCTTGTGCACGTTTTGTATCTCTTACTATTTATGAAAGTGGTGTAGATCAAAAATTTATTGACGATACGAAAGCTAGGGGTAATGATCCTCATATGATCGGTATGGATGAAGGTGAATTGACGTATTGGCTCAATAATTCGAATAATTGGGAAGTGGTTGAGGGGTATGATGGTAATGGCTATGACGATCTAGAACCAGGAGATGTTTTACTATGGGATAAAGACCATGATGGTGGAATGAATGGAAATATCAGCTATCATACTTTTATTTATGTAGGTGATGGCATAGTAGCGGAAGCAAGTAATTCGGATTTTGCACCGTATCTGCATGAGTGGGGTCCTGGGAATAATGGTTATATTGCTTATAGGGCAAAAGGTGGAATTAAAGACAGATGTTCTTCGTTCATTCCTGGTGATTTCGATAACAATATTTTATTGTATGCTTGGCCGCAGTGGAGTTCAGATAGAACGGATGCTACGGATGCATATCAGGAGTTGGTAGATAGTGGGAAATACTATAATGGCGGTGGTAAAACTGACTGTAATGGGTTTGTCACGAAGATGATTGTTGTGAATGAAATTGATCCGAATTATAACTCTGAATACGGACGCTGCAAAAGAACTCTTGAGAATATTCAACGTGATGGCTGGGGTGCAAACTGGGATCTTATATATGGGCCAGGTGACGGGATTGACACTAGTAGTTTGAGGAAGGGTGACGTGTTCTTAAAATCTACCCATACTTTCTTGTTTGTTGGAAATATTGAAGGTTTTGAATGTGATTTAGCTTCGGCGTCACTTGGCAATCATGTTCCTGTTGCTTGCAATGGTGGTAGCAACGCTGCAAGCTATTCTGGTGGTGAATATTATGTATTTAGGAAAACGAGATGAATAAGAATTTAGAAAAACATCAACTAACCGTTCGTTCTATAGTATTTATGTGGTTGGCGATTTTGGCGGTTGTGGTGATTTATTATATTTGTATTAGTATTTTTAGAATTGGAAAAATCGGGACTACTACAAAGTGCGCTCCATATAGTGCGAGCGTCTATATTGATGATGTAAAAGTGGCTAATAATGCAGTTAATTTTATTAAAGAAGGTGAGCATACTGTAACATGTTTTTTGGAGGGCTTTTCTATAGAAACCGAACAAATAAACATTGATGAGAATAACCAAGATGTTTTGATTGCACTATTACCTATTACTAGTGAAGGCCAAAAAGTATATGAAAAGACCCTAAATGACTATGATGATGTTGAAAAGTATTCGGGGAAGGCATTCTTTAATGATGCGAAGCTTAGTGAGGATGAGAAAAAATTATATACCTTTTTGCCATATAATACAGATAGTTTTGGTTTAGGTACTTTCAAAGAAAATGATGGTACTATTACGATTACAATGACGCTTTGGAAGTCTCGATACACACAGATGGCAATTAATAAACTGATTGACTTGGCGAAAGAAGCCAAAGTTTCTATAGCGGAATATGATTTTAGGATTAATGGTTTTACAAGCCAATTAGCAGAGTTTAAGGATAATTCTGAGAGCGATATAGAATCATATATTAGAAACGGTTATCGTCAATTAGATATGGAAATAAGAGGAGCAGGAACAATAAATGACTATGCTTATTTATTAATTGCAGTTAGGCAGTTATCGGGAGATAATGTGATATATCGTGCTGTTTTTAAGGAAAAGGAGGGTGTAATGAGGCTTGTTTCTTCTCCTTACCCAATTTTAACTGTTCAAAATACTCCTGATGTTCCAAAAGAAACGCTAGATTATATAAATAATCTAGCGCAAACTATGACAGACAATACTTAATCTATTTTTCTGTAGTTTCTTCAATTGCACTTAGCAATGAGTCTTCGACGTTTTGCTTCTTCTTTTTAGGAGCAGCTTTTGAGAGAACGATGTCGATTTCGTAGCCGGTTAATTTAGAAGCGAGGCGGACGTTTTGGCCTTGTTTGCCGATAGCAATAGATTGTTGATCTTCGGTAACATAGACTTTTGCCTTTTTGCCGTCGATTTCAACTTTCATAACTTCAGCTGGGCTTAGGGCTTCACGAATGTATTCAGATGCGTTATCACTCCAGGTAATAACATCAATTTTCTCTTTATCACCAATTTCATTCATGACAGCTTGAACACGGATGCCACGACCACCGACGAAGGTTCCGACTGGATCGATGCTTGGAACGGTTGAGGCGACAGCGATTTTAGTTCTGCGTCCAGCTTCGCGGGCAATACCGCGGATTTCAACGGTGCCATTTTCAATTTCTGGAACTTCTTGGCGGAAGAGATATTCGACAAATTCAGCCGAACCGCGGGATAAGATTAATTGTGCACCGCGCTCATTTCGCTCAATATTTTTAATGTAGACTTTGATTCGGTTACCGACAGTATAATACTCGCCGTCGATTTGCTCAGAGCGAGGCATAATACCAGATGCTTTTCCTAGGTCGATACGAACGAGTTTAGGTTCGACGCGAGAAACGGTACCAGTTACAACAGTTCCGACTTTATCTTCAAAGGCGGTAAGAACTGCATCATTTTCAGCTTCACGAAGACGTTGGACAACAACTTGTTTTGCAGTCATAGCGGCAACGCGGCCGAAAGTCGTGACTTTATACTTTTCTTCGACAATATCGCCGAGCTTAGAGCCTTTTTTCGCTTCTTTTAGAGGGATTTCGGTAGACGGATTGTATGCTACGTCGTCTTCAATAACTTCGCGAGCGACAAAAACATCAGCTTCGCCGGTTTTTGTGTTTAAGACGGCACGTACATTCATGTCGCGATCACCGTTATCTTTTCGCCAGGCAGCAGCGATTGCTTGTTCTATAACATCAAGAACTGCATCTTTTGGTAAGCCTTTTTCTTCAGCAATCAAGTCAACCATGGTTGACATCTGCTTTAAATCTAGATTTTCCATTTTACTCCTTTCAACTAAAAAACCGCCTCTATTCCAAGAGTCGGTTAAATCTGTATACTCTTATTATAGCAAACTCCTTGCCAAGGGTCAAGATATTTGTTATAATAAGGGTACTGTTTAAATACTTGTAATAAAAAAGGGAAACGTAAATTAATGAATTTAAAGGAAGAAGAGCGCCGTGCGCGGTTGCTAAAATCAAGAGCAGAACGTCTGCCAGATATTAAAAAGCAATTCGAAGAGGCGCAAAATAGGAATTTTAATTCGAATTTTAAAGCAGGGGGAAAAGATGAAAACTTGGTAAAAAAGTCAAAAAAAGCAACTAAGACTGCGAAAAAAGCTTCTACTAAGACTCCGAAAAAAGTCGATGATGCTGAACAAAGAAAGGTTAAGCTTTCGGTCAGTGTTAGAAAAGGTGATATGGTGCATCATCAGAGGATGCTTTCTCAGGATGTTAATGCTCAAGCAACCCAACACATTATCGGGATTCCGGTAAATAAATCTAAATACAATGGTTACAATGGTGAGCAAGTCACAAATGCTAAATTAAAGACTATGCGACCAAACCCGGATGCAGTTCGTGTAATTCCGATCGGGGGAGATGGAGAATTCGGAATTGGTAAGAATATGACGATCGTAGAGTATAAATCCGAGATAATCGTGATTGATATGGGCGTTTTATTCGCGGGTGAAGATTATCCTGGCGTTAATTATATGATCCCAGATATTAAATATCTCGAAGATAATATGTCGAAAGTGAAAGCTATCTTGTTTACGCATGCTCATTTAGACCATATTGGTGCATGTAGACATTTGTTGCCAAAGTTTAATTCTTTAACTCCGATTTATGGAACGGATTTTACGCTTGGAATGATTAAGAAACAGATGTCAGAATTAGACGAAGTTCCAGATTTGAATTATATAACAGTGGATCCGTTTAAACATGAGAAAATTCAAGTTTCAGAACATTTTAGTGTTGAATTTATTCATACTTTACACTCAATCCCCGGTAATACTGCAATTGTTGTAAGAACCCCGAACGGATTGATTTATTTCTCAGGTGACTGGCGACATGAGGAAAAACCGATGGGTATCCAAACTGACTATGAGAGAATCGACGAGATTGTAAAGAATGAAGGTGTAGATTTAATGTTCAACGAATCTACAAATATCGATTCTCCGGGTCATCATCCTCATTCTGAATATGATGTGGGTGAGAATCTTGGTAAAGTAATGGATCATTATGTGAATGGACGAGTTATTATATCTTGTTTTTCGTCACAGATTTCGCGTATTGAATTAATATTGAAAGAAGCAGCAGCAAGAGGCCGTAAAGTAGCATTTTCAGGTTTTTCGATGATTAATAACGTTGAGGTGGCTTTGCGCGCAAAATCAATTAAAGTACCAAAAGATACCGTTGTAAAAATGGAAGATATTATTAAACTTCCAGATGAAAAAGTCTGTATTGTCTGTACTGGTTCGCAGGGTGAGTTAAATGCAGTACTTAATCGAATGGTGACAGGAGCGCATAAATACATTAAGATAAAGTCGACAGATACAATCGTATTTAGCTCAAATCCAATTCCGGGTAATGAGCCGCATGTTGTTTCTACGGTTGACGGTTTGTTACGAGAAGGGGCGCAAGTAATTCAAAATGGTAAGACGCATTTGACGAATATTGGACCTCTACATCTTTCGGGGCATGCGTATTTTGAAGACCATGTGGATTTTGTAACGCGCCTTCATCCTACTAATTATATTCCTTACCACGGTGAATTCTTTATGTTGGAGCATAATGCAGAAATGGCAGAAAATGTAATAGGTCTGTCGCGTGATCGGATTTTAGTAACTGATGACGGCGATATTATTGAACTTTTACCAGATAAGACGATTCGAAAAGCAGGTAGGATTCCGGTTGGAAATAAACTATATGATGATGCGGATAGGCCGGTTCACGAAGCGGTAATTAAGGACCGAATTCATATTTCGCGAGAAGGCATTTTTGTAATTGTTTTGACTTTAAATAAAAAGACTGGTCATTTAATGAAGACACCCGATATCGTCTCAAGAGCATTTATCTATCTTGATAATTCGGAGGAATTGATTGGAAAGATTCGTCATTATCTGCGTCAAAAAACAGACAAATCGATTTCAACCGATCCAGAAATGAAAGTCTTAAAAGAAGAAATAAAAGAAGACATTACTCATATCCTATTTGATGCAACTGGACATACTCCAATTGTGATACCAGTAATTAATAAAGTTTAAAGCTCTTTTAATTCGTCTAGAGTTTTAAGATCGAATTGGTCCTCAATCGTTTGGTTGAGGCCTTCGATTTTTTTAGAGAATGCTTCTAGCTTTCCGGCTAATTCATCATTTATTTCAGCAATACGATCTTTATAACAATTATCAATGCAGTCGGCGAGAGCTTTAGATTCAGAAATAATATCGTTTAGTGTTTCATTAATTGCACTAACTACCGCGAGAATAGATTCTTCAGAATACTTTTTTTCGTCTAAGATGAGTTTTTCGACCTCAGCGCTAAGACTAGTAAGCTTTTCTCGACTAATTGCATCTTTGTCGCCGTAATTGTCTTTAAAGGTTTTTTCAATATTTGAAACATCCTTTTTTATATTAGCTATTTCGGGAAGAAGAGTTTTGCGATTTTCTAGAAGCTCGATATAACTATGTAGTGATGTTAAATATGATTCTTGTTCGTCCTTAATAAAGAAAAGTGGTTCGATTTTAGCGGAATTTTCGCGGAGTTTAGAAAGATTGTCATTGTATTGTTCTATATTGTTAGTTTGAATTGCAATTTTAATCAGGTTAAGATTTAATCTGATTTGTTCATGGGTTTCATTCGCGATATCAGTTTGACGAGCATATTCTTTTCGATTCAAAGAATAGACTTCGTAGTTAATAAAACCTAATATTGCAGTACAACAAATTATTAATAATAGAATTTTTCCAGGAATAATTAAATATCGTTTCATAGTCCACTTACTACTCTGTTGATTAAGTTAGCATATTCTACTCTTCCAGCCCAGGATAGATGGATGTGATCAGCAACGGTATAATAACCTGGGTTAGATGCTGCGATAGATGCCCAGTCGGCAATATGTACATTAGGATAAGCGTTTGCAACATATTGAAGAGTTGCATTTTGGGCGCCGCGTGGATAGTCGCCACAGTAACCAGTTAAGAATACGAATTGGTGGCCTGGTCCAGCGACATCCATGATAGTGGTTAGAGTATCAGCTCCAAATGCTGAATAGTTAGTAATAAGACCGAGGACGATAATATATGGCAATTCGCCACCGTTATTGGCTCGGTAACTAGCTAGTAAATTAATTGCATCAAACATATTACGTGAACCCATTGCATCAACGAATACACCCGGAACAGTGTTATAAATTGCTTCGGTTGCGCCAAGAACGACCGAATCTCCAATAACCATAACTCGTACGGACGCCAAGCTCCCATAGTAAGTTGGAGTATTATAGTATGCGCGTCCACCTCCTCCGCCACCGCCATTTGGTATATATGCGTATGTTTGGGCTACTACTGGATATGGTTTAGCAAATTCTTCTGAAGCGTCAAAGAATTGCATGACGTCATTATTTAGTAGACTTCCGAAGGAATTAAGCCCAGCATAATCTAAAGCAATTTTATCTGGTTCAGTAGTCTCGGTTTCTTCTATAATAGTAGCTCCTTGTTCAAGGTCTTTTTCGATTGTAGATTTTTCGGGCGCTTTAATTAGAGATAAAACTGGAAGGATAAAACTTAATAATAACAGAATCGTAAAAATGATCTTGTGTTTTTTCGAGAAAGGATAAATTATTTCTTTTAACAAAACTGCGAGAATGATACTAATAGCTATTGCGATGTATGGAATGACATTGAGTGGCCAGAAGCTAAGTAGGCTTGGAAGAATAATATAAAGGCCCCAGTGTAATAAATAAATTGCAAAGGAAAGGGAACCAAGATATTCAGATGCTTTTAAGGACTTTGGAACGGAAGAATTAAGTTTGGTCGATTGAAGTTTAAGGATCGTAATTAATAGAATTACTGTAAGTATACTTGTAACTGGTAATCCAATAAGGAAGGCTTCTTTTGAAGAATAGTGGATAAATGGGGTCATTGCGAGAATGCCTGATAAGCTGAGAATTAAGATAATCCACGTGATCCAACGGAAAGATTTTTGAGGCTTAAATTCTTTGATTGTGGTTAGTATCGCCAGGGCTGTTCCGAAAAAGAAGGCTCCAATGTGTGAATCTGGCCCGAAATAGGCACGGTCATATAAATTATAATAACCTCCATAAACACCCATGAGCGCAAATGAGAGAAGTGCGATAATAAGACAAATTATGAATAGCCAGATTTGAGCGCGTTTAGCTTTCTCTTCTTTCGGTGAAAAGATATTAAAGAAACAAGAAACAACGAGGAAACAGATAATGCAGACCTGTAGTTCGAGCGCAAGAAACCAAGTTTGATTAAAGAGATTAGGAATAAGCGAATTCTCGTAAGTACTTTTAGTTAGAATCGAGGCGATGTTAGTTGAAAAAGTGGCTGCGTATAATGAGTTTTGGCGTGCGTTAGTTAAGAGATCTGGATTTGCAAAATATGCTAACGACAGGGTGATCACCATACAGTAAATAAGTGTTGGTAAGAAACGCTGGAGCCTTTCGCCGATAAACTTTAGAAAGCTTTTTGGTTTTCCAAATTTTTTCTTTTCTTTCTCCTGTGTGCGGAAAAGTTTTTGACCGATTAAAAAACCAGAGATAACAAAAAAGATATCTACGGCTAAAAAGCCGCCTGGCAAAATTCCTGGAAAACAATGGTATACCACGATTAGGATTATGGCAATTAGTTTTAGTGTATCTAACCCAATAATCCTCTTGTGGCTAATTATTAAGCCCATGCTTATATTTTACATTATTTGTGATATTATTGCACTATGAAACATGACGCAATTATTATAGGCGCCGGAATGGCGGGCCTAACGGCGGGGATTTATCTTGCGCGAGCCTCTAAAAAAGTATTAGTTTTAGAAGGAAAAGTACAAGGTGGACAAATAATTAATACGCTTAATATTGAAAACTGGCCAGGGAATTATAAAGTCTCTGGAGCAGATTTAATGAAAGAGATTTATGAACAAGCGTTAGACTTAGGTGCGGAAATTAGATTTGAGAGTGTGGAAACTATTGTTAAAGATAATGAGACATTTAGAGTTGTTTCAGATGAAGGTGAGTATGAGGCTGGAGCGATAATTGTTGCGGTCGGCGCAGAACCAAGAAAGTTAAGCGATTTGC
>JAEEGL011333121.1_pt1 | contig 11566 bp, 20 predicted proteins | sample 9134231 | NCBI WGS metagenome assembly JAEEGL01 (sample SAMN16246548, study PRJNA631951) | gut metagenome | biome: gut microbiome; feature: rumen; material: fiber-attached | host: Bos | place: Iran: Karaj | collected 2018-10 | reverse complement strand
TTTCTTCCTCAGTCATACTTGACATTGAACGGAGATAGGGCTTAACACAATCAATTGTACAGAACTTTAACCCATTTTTAGTTCCATCTGTTGCTTTATCAAGAGTAACAATAAAATGCTGAGTTGGAGTAATCCCAAATAATGGTCTCGTTTTACCTTCCATATCTTCACATATTACCCCATAAGGCAACCTTGCACTAAGGTCTTTTAATAACAAATCTTTTTCTTCTTGTATCATATTCAGTCCTCCTTATAATGTTGATGTATTGTGAACAAGTCCCTTTTCTTTTAATTCTTCTTCCATTCCTGCTTCTTTCATCTTTTGGAACAAGAGTTCACGCTGTTCTTTGGTGGCTGGGTAACAAGGAAACTCATGACTTCCTTCCTCATAAAATTCTTTATTTACACCGCAATAACAATAGGAGTTCCACCTTACTGCATTTTTATCCCCTTGATAAATGCCTATATTACCATACTTATCGACAAGCACATCACCATCCTTTGCATCTTGGATAGTCCAAAGATGAATTTTGTCATTATCAAGGACATTTGTATGATAAACAAGTGCTGTTCCGTTCAATGTTGATAAGGTTAAATAAACCCCTGAAATTTTGTCTATATGATAAACAATATTTTCTTTAACAATCCAATCACCAACCTTGAACTTTGGTTCAACCATATCAGTAGGATTATAAGTCATATCATGAATTTGACCATCGACTTTACTGACATACCAATCAGATGCTTTGAAATCAATAACAACAGGCTTCTGCTCACCTTGCTTTTCAAGCCAAGCAAGTGCCTGCTCCTTTGTTTCATTAAACCCGGGGGCAACTGCACTACCATCTTCTAATCCAAATTTTAACAGAGCAATGAGTGCTTTTCTTATCTTCTCATCTTTACTTTCTCCGAGTTCTGGGAAAATATTAGTAAGAGTATTTTTAAAACATTCTACTCCTATTTGCGAGCCATTACACAAATCTTGTGCAACATCATAGTTTTTCTTTGCTATTTCTAAAGCCTTATCATAGGCTTTTGCTTTCTCTTCAATAGTCATAATTTTATTCTTCTTTTTTATACTAACATTTATAATGATTATCTTCAATGTGCTTCATAAGTTCACTAACAAACTCTTCTACGCTATTACACTTCTCTTTAGTTTCAACTCTTGTACCAGTCCAATCAGTATGTGTAGCAAGATGTTCTACGCAAAATTCTCTAATAATTTCCTCGTTTGTTCTATAACTTTCCATTTTTTATTCTCCTTTTATTTGTTTAACTTATCTGGATGCAAAGATAATATTTTCCGTGTAATTATCCAAATTATTAATCTTAATAAACGTTAAAGAACAAAATTAACTTTGTCTTGGGGATTTTTGCTTGTCCCCAAGACGTTGTTATTCTCGTTAGAACGTAACCACTACCGCCCTATTGTCAGCCATACATTCCTCTTTGGTAATGTACGTTTTGGTAGGATTAACTCTATAAAGCCAATAGTTTGTTCCTTGTACCCACCATTGAATAGTATATTCTTCCAGCACTCTAAATCCTTTCTTGTCCATAACCCAAGCGAAATCGGGTAGTTTTGCACCAAGATATACCGGCTGCGTTCCGTCCCAAGCATACGCGTGTATTGTGCCACCGCAGCAACATACACGAAAGTCGGGGAAGAACTGCTGCATAAATCTGCCGTTGTAAGCATTACTTACCGAGCCACATAGCGCAGTAATTTGGCTCTTGTTGTTTAGACAATCCTCAATAGTGTGGAACAAGATAGTTCTGCAAGTTGTGCAACGATACCAATTATCAAACTGACCATCGTCATCAAACTCAACGAGAGTGTTGCCGACTCCAGCGATGTTCAGCATATAGTAAAGAGCATAGTAGTTGTGATTTGGCTTTTTAGCGGACTTTGTTCCATCAAAGATAGCCTCACGAATTGCTCCGTCATAACGCAAGTAGCACTTGCTACCGATTTGAAGATTTACTTGTAAGATTTTCATAATTCTATTGTTTTAATTGTTTAACGATAGTGCAAAGATAGTGGTTTTCCTTGAATATTCCAAATCTACTATCAAGAAATAACATATTTTAACATATATTCTAATCTATCCTTAAGATTATCCATCGTAAACGAACTGCTCGTTTCTCCACATAGAGGAACTCTCGTTGTCATTGAATACGCTCCAAATCTATTTTGGCTGAATACAATACTACCGATATAATCATTATTCTTATACCTTACAACAAGACAAGTATAACTCTTATCGTCAAGATTTCTCTTACCCTTTTCAAACTTCGCAGTATAGTTTGTACTTGACAAGATATCCTTAGCCATCCTCTCAATATCATCGTATAACCCATCTATTGGCTTATTATTCTTTGTTTCGGCAATCTTTTCCTCTCTATACTCACATAACTCATTGAGTACATCAATAGCGTTAGACAACTGCTCATCGCTCATCAGCCTCTCATAATCTCCGTGATGATTTCTATTTTCGCCATAAGAGGAATAATCGTAAGTATCACTTCCGTATTGATAGAATGTGATGTTAATTCTCGCATCACTTGTGTAATAGTCCTTGACTTCCTTATTGCAAAACCAAATGCTACGAAAGCCGATTTGCGTATTAAACACTTTCTGCAAAGCCTTTGCAAACTTCTCATAGTCGCTACCAAGTGAGAAAAAGCCGTTAAACCCGTCAGCCTTTAATCTATCGCAAACGTCAGCCAGCCTTTCCAATAATTCTGCTCTTTCCATAACTCTTAATTGTTTTAATTGAATTGTGATGCAAAGATAATGGATTTCTCCCACATTTGCAAGAGAAATCCAATCTTTTTTTCAAGAAACGCACAAAGCCTTTCTAAAGTACTCAATATCATCGGTTATCGCATCTTCATCGTATGCGTTGATGTTCTCATCATCTTCTTCGTATAAGCCCTCATCGGCAATATAATCATCCAGATTAAACTCGTTCTCATATAGCGAGAATAGAAACTCGCCCCGCTCATCATAGATGTCCACTCCGCCCATACTGATGTCAGCATCGTAATATTCGTGGAGAGTATAACTCTCATCACTCAACACTAAAATTCTCATATTCTTCATAACTCTAACTTAATGATAAATTGTTTAATAACTTATTTCTGGGTACAAAGATAGCGGTTTCTTTTCAATATTCCAAACAAAAGAGGAATTTTTTTTCAAAAAATGAATTTTACTGATTTGATGTCTCCAAAGCAGTATCCGCTCATATACTTGTAAGCCTCATCTACACCGAAGATTGCGCTTAGTTTAAAGTCTTTAATGCTATTGAATACGCAATAAGCCTTTCCGTAAAAATCTTCTCTTAATTGCGTTTCCAGAACGGAAATGATAATCTTCTCATCTGGATATACCAGATTGCCGTTTCTATCCAGAACATCTACAACCACCTCTGCATATCTGCAAGCGGTTCTTCTAAGTAACTGAATTAAATCTTTCTTTGTCATAACTCTTAATTGTTTATTGATTACGTTGGCAAAGGTACAAAGAATTTTCCAGACTACCAAATATCCAGCCAACTTTTTTAAAAAAAAGTGTTCGTGTCTATCTTTCGCAGACCGACACGAACAAGAGGATTTATCTATGAAAAAAATTAACATTCTCTATTTTTCGTTGCTTTCAGCAAAGGTATCTGCTACCATAAGCAGCATCCCTATAATAACCAATATTTCCATAATATATAAGATTTAATGATTAATATTATTAAAACATATAGCAAGGAATTTCATCACTCACTTTCTTATAACCCTCAAACAATTGGCAGAATATGGTTATATAGCGTTCTTGTTCGCTACCCTCGCTATTCTTCATACAATCGTAATACTTCTCAAGACCTTGACGTCTTGTCATCGTTTCAGTTTGATTATAGCAAGTGATTTCAACTTGCTCGTTCAACTTTGATTGCTTTAATCCGTTCATAATAATATAGATTTAATTGTTATTAATTGATTTCGGGTACAAAAATAGCGGTTTATTTTCATATATCCAAATAAAATCGCAAAAATCTTCAAAAAAATTTTTTTTTCATCATTTTTTTTCGGATTTGTTTGGCAGTCTCAAAAATTCTTATTAAATTTGCAGCCGTTAAACCAAAAAAAACTAAAGATTATGGGCATCAAGATTCAAAAAAACAATTACGTTCAGCCTGCTGAGGTTCGGCAGGATATTTTGCAGGATATTTGTGATATTATCATGAATAGATACGTTAATAATAATAACGGAATGTCTTTTGACATATCCAGAGTGAGAACCCCAGAGTTATACATCTTCGCCCCAAAAAACAGCGGTGATATATACTTCACAAGATTCGAACAGAATGATAACGACTGGCGCATCATCGGCAGAGTAAGGACTTGTGAGATGGAAGAAGCGTTCCAGATTCTTCAAGATAACGGATACTTCATCTTCGAAGAAATTCGGACTGATGAGATTGTTTACTTCTTCTCCAAGAAGCCGTACTTCAAGAATCAGTATGCGAAGCGACAACACTTCAAAGTGTTCATCGACTGAGCCACCTATCTCCGTGAACTCCCGGGATCAAAGTTCCGGTAGCGGAGCGGGAAATCCAAGTTGTACTTAATTAAGTCTATATATTATTAACTATAAAAAGAAAACATTATGTACGGATACGCAAAGAGTGATTATTGCGACAACGGCATCTGGTGCGTTGATGCTTATGAAAGCGAGGACGCTTATCTTAACGATTGTGACGGAGTCTCCGTTGCGGAGATTGATGAGTTGTCTCTGGAGGTAACTTATACGATAGAGACGGCGAAGATCTCCAGATCCGTGAGAAAGGCGGTCGCTGATAAGTTGATGGATATCCTGCTCAGGAAGCAGGAGTCTGGCAAGTGGTAGCCAACTTGTACTTATTTAAGTCTAATTGTTTGTTTGATTGATTAACTGATGGAAAGGTCTCACATTTGACGTGTGAGACCTTTTCTTTTTCCAGATGATTAATCTATCATCCAGATAAAAAGAAAAGCGTGACGCTTGATTATGCGCGCCACGCTTACCCATCTTGTACTTATTTAAGTCTAACGTATAGGAACTTCTCTCCATTCACCATCCTCAAACAAGTATGCGTATTCACAGTCTATGTGACTGACAACTCCATTGATAGTATCCGCTTGTTTCGGCTTAAGATACTTCCATTCCTCTCCGCTTCTATCAGCGTATCTTCTTATAGAATTCTTATCTATTGAAGAGCAGTCGCCAGAAAGAACGATGTTAAGAGCGTCCTTATAAGTGTTCCAATGTCCAGAGAGTGTTCTAAGCATCCAATCTGGATAGCCGTCCCAATGAACGTAGATACCCATATACTTCCTACCGATGAGCGTTGGTTCGGTCAAATTGACGTTACCATTTTCTCCGTAGTCGTTCCAATCATTCAAGAATCTGCCTTTTACGCTAGAGTCTCTCTTAGCCTTTGGAAGATTGTTAAGACCGCTTGACATAGTCTTTCTCAAATCACTTTCTTTAACCTTTACGATTAATGCGCAATGTGTACTCATAATGTTATCTCCTTTCTATTTAATTGTTTTTACCTACATACTTAAACGTGTGGATGCTTGAATAGCAGTCGCTACCATCCTCTTCCGTGATTACTTCACGCTGATGCTTATATCCGTTCTCTTGCATGATGTGTGCCAGAAATAGATGGTCGTGCTTCCAATCACCCCATTGAACATCAAACTCAACGACTCCGTTGTTATAAACTCCCCATTCGTAGAAGAAATCATGTTTCTTCATGATTCTTTGAACATCTTTCTCAATTTCACTTGGTGTCATAATTCTTTATTGTTTTTAATTGTTTAACGTGTACAAAGGTACAAAATATTCTGGAAACTACCAAACAATTTCCAGAATATTTTTCAAAAAAATTGTTATTCTACTTTAAGCCAATAAGAAAACAAGTTTCTCTTTGCTCTAAAGTAGTCTGGTGTATGTCCGTATCCGTCAAACATCAACCAGTTACCAAAGTCTTCCAATAAGTCCTCAAACCATTGGATACTACCCTTTCCTAATTGTGAATACGGCTTGCTACCGATGTAGTAAACGTGAGGGCTTGTAAGTGACGTGATAGGGTTTCTATCTCTTGTCATAACGTACACTCTCTCTCCGTTGTTGAACGACTTTCTTGCGCTTGTCTTATTCACTCTAACGTAGATTTCTCCGTTTCCAGATACGATTTTGTCTTTCATAACTCTATTGTTTTAATTGTTTAACGATGGTGCAAAGATACAAAATAGTTTTGATATATGCAATAAATAAGCCAATTTTTTTTACAAAAATCTCTCAAGATATTCGTATACTGAATTGTCGCTATTGAAAGCGAGGTCGTTGCGACCGCACCATCCGATACATTCAGCCAGATTCACATCGTATACGAGGAACTTAATCTGATTCTTGCCTACCAACTTAACTGACAACACGGCACATTCGGTCAGCCTATCTCCGTCCAGAACTACCTTTGGAGTGCCGAGAACATCAGTATCACTACAATACCAATATTCGTGAACGTCTTTTCCGCTCTCTCTTAGAATACTATGAACGAAATCAATCTTACCACCTCTCATGGCGATGATATCTCTCGCCTCTCTCATGTTGCTTAATACAATCTTACTAACGTTTTCCATAATCACATAATTTAATTGGTTAAACTTTCTGGGTACAAAGATAGTGGTTTATTTTCAATTTTCCAAATGTTTTGAAGATTTTTTTCAAAAAAATGAAAAAAAAGGTGTCGTAAGTGAACGTTGAGCGGACTAAATCTTTTCCGTCGGCTCCCATAAAACACGTCCATCGTTACGGCACCATGAAAGGAGGAATAACATGAATAAATATTGTTGGGTGTGATGGATTCGAACCACCGAAGCCTCATAATCGAAACACTATCTCTCACCGAGAAGCCCATTTGCCCACTCTGGTAACACCCAAGATTTAACGTTGCAAAGATATATTCTTAATTTGAGAATACCAAATTCTTTAACACTTGTTAAGATCTTTACTCCCTCGCGCGCACACGCGCACGCGTATATATTAATATTAATATATTTATAAATATAAATATTATTAATAATATTAATATAAAAAGAAAATATATAAAAGAAAAAATATATTAAAAAAAGATCTTTTTTAAATTAATATATTAACAATATATTACGCGCGCGCACGTAAGGGACGCTCCCTTTCCTTACTTCAGCATTGATAAATCAACGTCCTTTCCGTCCATAAGTACTCGAAACGCTAACGGCTTGCTCGTATACTTCCTAACTCTTGATACCAGAGTATCCACTACCAGAATATCCTCAATTGAGAACGTAAAGCATAAATCACCATTTTCATCCCTCGAGCCGCACGTCTGCAAGTTGTTAATTCCATTCATACACCCGCTGAAAATCTTCTCTTTCGCATCGCTTGCGTTCTTAAACTTATTCTCTATATCTATAATTCCTATTAACATCATATTCAAAATCTCCTATTAATTAAAACATTGAAAAAAATACTTCCTCTACTAAATCTTCAATACTCTCATCATCCACGTCGCTTTCAAGAACGTTGAACTCGTTAATCTCAATCTCCAACATCTCTCCGCTTTCGAAATCCCAGAAAGTGAACGAATCATCATCCTCATCAAAATCCCACTCTCCAAGAATACTCTCGTACTTCTCCTTCATAAACTTGTCCGATAAACTCTCCTTCATCTTTTTAGCAGAATTCCTATCGTCGAACACATACTCCAAATCGTTGTCGCCACATTGACTATCGTAGCGAACGCTTACACTAAACACACTCTTTTTCATGTTTTCTTCTCCTATAAATTAAAAAATCGTTTTTAAGCCCTTGTTTTTTCCTTTGTGAACAACTTATCACCTTTCGGTAGAAACGCTCTCAGAATTGAAATGTGAACGTCTGGGAGTCATTCTACTCCACGAGGTGGTTAAGATTTAATTACCTCTATCAATTCACTTTTGTCAAGTACGTTATAGAGAGACGTGCTATTGTGCCTCCAATGCAGTCTGGCTTTTATGGTAACGTCATCGTAATAGATTGTGAGCAATGACGTTTTTCCGTTCTCCTCATCCTGCATATTGAACTTCTCTATCGTAGGACATCTATCGGTAAGATGCTCCGCCAACTTTTCCTTTCTCAGTAACATAGTGTTCTTGAACACCTTTTCAACTGCGTGAACTATCGCTTGTAGACTTGTCATATCGTTATATTTTTTATAGTAAAACAAAATAATAATATCCGTTTCTGCAATCACCCTCCGCCATAAACTTCACCATCACCTTGATGAAATCTTCAAGAGAGTATTCCAATTCGTTGGCGATTTGGTCTTTAAGATATTCGACGTCGATATCCTCGCTCACCTCCAGACCATCCTTGACCTTTCTCAAATCCTCGATACCTTTCTTAAGGCTCTCAGCGTTTACTCTCAACTCAGCGCAATCACCATCCTCATCATTTACAAGATGATGTTCTACGAACAACGCATCCAAGATGTCGCTAAGCGTGTAAATACCATAGTTGAAAGCACTGGTTTTTCCGTACTCAACTTCTCTTTTCTTCATAACTGAAATAAATCTTCCCATAATTCTATTGTTTTTAATGTTTAACTTTAACGAGTGCAAAGGTACAAAACTTCTACGAAATATCCAAATATTTTTCAAGGTTTTTTTAAATTATTTTCTTCTAGCCGTAGATAACTTCCCCAAAGACAGTACATTGGAGCCAAGCATCAGCGTCATAGTAATCTTCGTTTTCATCTATGATGTTAGCGTAGTTGGTAGGATACTTCAACATCAGGATAATGAATCCGTTGATTACGTCATCCAGAGATATCTTATAACTCTCCTCCTCCTCAACATCATCGACGAAAAGATATCCGCCTTTGAGCAGGACGTCAGCCCATACGTCTTCCCTGCATTCGTTATGTTCCCTAGCGTATTTAACAACCTCCTTATCGGTATCCTCATGAACGCCCACTCCAGTCCAAAAACTTGAGAACGTTGCGGTAGATAGTAGATTCACCAGAAACTCCTTGTCGGATACAATCTTCTTAACTTCCTTTACTAGATTAATTTTCTTCATAACTCTTATTGTTTTTAAATGTATTGCAAAGATAATAGATTCCCAGCAGATTTCAAAATTCTAAATGTTAAAAACGAAGCGGTCAAGTGTTAAAAGATCTTAACCGCTTCGTAAAACCAATAGAATTAATCAATTATGAAATCGCTATACTCTTCCAGAAACAAATCGTATGCTTCATCGTAATCTTCTTCCTCTTGTCTCTTGTTGAATACGTCAGTCTTATCAACATCTTCCAGAACTTTACCGCCTACTACCTTGTAGTAGCCTACTAACTGACCGAATTCCTCAACGTAACCACCATAGAACGCAAGCGTAGGGAACAACTTGCTCAAACGTACAAAGAACTCAACTGATGGAGACCACGCAGTCTCAACGCTCATTTCAAGCACATACTCATCTTCGCTTGATTGATTGACCATTATTGTATCAAATTCGCTATCCCACTTGCAGCCAAAGAAAGCGCAGTTGTAGTCATACCAACCGACTACTCCGTACTCTTTCTTCTGCTTTGCAGCCTCATCAGCAAAAGCATCTTCGTGGTTTGTAGTGTCAAACTTCAAGAACGTATCTGGAATAGGCAAGAACGTACTGAAACATACACCTTTCTCCACCTTGATACCCTGTTCAACACCGCCCTTTTCAAAAGGTTTGCCGTCACCCATACGGAACGTACCCTTTTCGCATAAGGTCTTAACTGCATCCTTAAGAGTAGCCAAATCAGCGTTATCAGCAGATAACTCATCTACACCGCTATTCTTCAGTCCTAAATTAATAAGGGAAAGAATATCCTTTGCACTACCCTTAACTGAAATGTAATTGCTTACAATGTTTGCCATAATGTTTCCTCCTTTTAAAAGTTAATTGATTAATGATTTCGGATGCAAATTTAGCAATAAGTTTTTATATATGCAAGTATTTTACCAAAAATTTTTCATCTTTTTTTAATTTTTTTTCTAACTCGCTGATTTTGAGGAGGGTTTTTAATAGCCCTCCTCCTTAAAGTTAGGAACGATTTCTTTCATTCCAGAGATGGCTTTCTTGTCGTTGGTTACTCCGATTCTATCGTAAGCCCATCTTCCGATAAACTCGATACCATCACCATCCCTAAAATCACCACCGCCCCTGCCGTTTCCGTCAGCGCAGAGCAGGGAAATTGGGTGAATAGTCCACTCCTTCTCAACGTGCCTTGGCAGGACTACATATTCTTTCTTAGAGTAGTTTACTGCGTAGCGATAGTAAGGTATAGCGTTATACATACGTTCGTATTCAAACTTTGGCAGAGAGGATACCAGCGCCTTATAATCATCGGTATCTTCAAAGTTGTGTGCGCAAGTATACATATCCAAGTTGTCGTTCTTATGATAGAACGTTTTCTTTTCATCAGCGTAATCGCCAACGCATACGAAAGGATTTCCGTAGAATTCGGTAGCCAGAAGATGTTCAATCTGGCGCATCAGCGTATTGCCGATATAACTGAACTCCATCAACTTCGCTCCGTTTTCAAAGTCATACGGACAAAGAGAAGCCTTAACTGGCTGCTTTGCGGTTTTCCAATTCTTTTTCAAAAATGTGTTACGATAATACTGTCCCATAATGTTTCCTCCTAAATTTTAATTGTTATTAATTGATTTCGGGTACAAAGATAATATATTCTTTTCAATATTCCAAATTTTTCCACAACTTTTTTCAAAAAAAAAATCGATCCCGTCTATTCATCACGAACTGACGGGATCTTTCAGTATTAACAATTAAACTAAGAATTATGATGTATTGCCAACTACCCATAAACTAAAGATTCATGGGCTTGCCACAAAGCCGTTAGGCTTCGAGCGTTTGGGTGGCTGACTGCACCCTGCCACTTATGGGCAGTTCACTGCTCGAAAGTGGGTGGTAGAGTCTCGCCTAATGAAACTCTATATATAAATATTATGAACAATTTATCCTCTTGACAATACTTCAGCGTTATTCTCTCCGAATATGCTGAACTGCCTGATATCAGCGCTTTCAGCGATCTCTCTCGCCTTATCCATAGCCTTGCCCTCATCTTCAGCGTCTACGGACAATTCAATAACTGCGTTATAAGATAATCTAATCGTAAACATAACTATCACCTCCTCTACAATTTATCTGGCGTTATTTCAACGCCGTCTCTAAATAATCTATTAAACGTAAGCAGAACGTGTATCGGAGTAATTTCCTCAACGCTGGAAATAGTACCTACGTAATCTATCACCGCATCGGAAAACTCTTTATTATCCTTTACACACTTCAGTATCGGATATTCCATATCCAGAACTGATTCTCCGTCTTTCTTATCCGTGTTCTTGATATAGTTTTTCCTGCTGGTATATCCAACCGCATAGCCATCGTATATCTCGAACGGAGTCGGCTCCTTGAAGCCCTCAACGTTCAACGTCTCTGACG
>JAEEGL011264978.1_pt1 | contig 11566 bp, 9 predicted proteins | sample 9134231 | NCBI WGS metagenome assembly JAEEGL01 (sample SAMN16246548, study PRJNA631951) | gut metagenome | biome: gut microbiome; feature: rumen; material: fiber-attached | host: Bos | place: Iran: Karaj | collected 2018-10 | reverse complement strand
GCTTCACGACCAAGATTTTCTTTTTCAAGGGCTGCTGCCACGTCTATATCTTCAGCCTTCATAAGCCTTATAAATACGCGTTCTTTGACCTTTGGAATCTTCATTCCAAAAGTATTTTCACCAGCTGCTCCATTAGCACTATCAGAGTCATCAACTGCTCCTGCATTCGCGTCTTTTTGATTTTCCTTAGCAGTTCTTTCTGCCTGTGAAGGTCTTAAATATTCCGGGGCAAAAGAGTCTGCATCTACAACTTTACCTTCACGCATATACTGAGCTGCTACTGCGCAAAGAGCTGCTGCGTTCTGACGATCCTGTGATACTGACGCTACGCTAAACGGAACATGGAGCTTATGTTCAAGGGCATCAAGGTATACAGGCACGCCGTCTCCCAGTATCGTTACAGGCTTTCCCTGTGCATTAAGGTATTCTGCGATCTCGTCTATTGAAGCACACTTTTGATCCAAAATTGTCTTCATTACATATTTGTAAAGGGATGTGTCTTCTCTTTTTTCAGGAACAAATGTATATACGCCGGTGTAGACCTGAGACCTTCTTGCGTCCATCATAGGGCAGATGAGGCGCTCTACTCCGTATAAGTTATAGGCCATGGCATCCATGGTAGGTACTGCGATAAGCGGGACACCCAGCGCAAGGCAAAGGCCTTTAGCTGTTGCTGTTCCAATGCGAAGTCCGGTAAAAGAACCAGGGCCTGCTGCTAAGGCTATGGCATCTATACTCTTAAGATCCAGATTCGTGAGCTCTTTGATCTTCTCGATCATGGGCATAAGAATCTGGGAATGTGTTGTTTTGTACTGGATCGAGAACGTTGCAACAAGGCGGTCATCTTCGCAAACGGACACTGTTGCTGTAAGTCCCGATGTATCTATAGCTAAAATCTTCAAGGTTCATATCCTTTCATCGTCAAAACTGAGTCATACTGATAAGCCTGTAATCAAGGCCCTTAGACAGGTCTTTTTCTATACGTATCTCTGTATAGTGTTCAGGCAATATCTCTTCTACGAGGTTAGCCCATTCCACAAGGCTGATGCCGTTTCCATAGAAGCAGTCTTCGTATCCGATTTCATCCATTTCAGACACATCACCTATGCGATATACATCAAAGTGATAGAAGGGAATCCTTCCTCCTTCATATACCTGAAGTATAGTAAATGTCGGGCTGTTAACAGGCCCTTCTATTCCAAGCCCCTTGGCAACTCCTTGTGTAAAGACGGTCTTGCCAACACCAAGGTCGCCGATCAGTGTATATACCTGACCCGGCTGGGCATTTTCTCCTATTCTTTTTCCAAACTCAAATGTTTCCTGTGAGGAATTGGTTTCTATTTTTGTTGTATTCATATTTAACCTCATGTCGCGAGCAAAGCGAGTGACTAATGGTTGAAGTGGTGGAGCTCGCGACACCACTTTGTGAAGTTTGAAAATTTTATTTTCAAACTTATCCTGCTTTATAGTTTATGTTCTGTAAATACCTGGCTTTTTCTGGTCAAAGGTCATTCAAACTTTTTATACTAATATTGTAGTTTTCTTTAGCTTTTTAAGTCAAGTTGAGTTAATATGTATCTATGGGTAAAAGATTACACACTATCGATTCTATCAGGGGTTTAACTCTCATTAGCATGATACTCTATCATCTTTGCTGGGATCTTGTATATATTGCAGGGATCCGGCTTGATTTTTATACCTCTAATACTGGTTTTATCTGGCAGCAGAGTATCTGCTGGTCATTTATTCTGATCTCCGGCTTTTGCGTAGCCATATCCAATCATCCTATAACAAGAGGTCTTATTGTCTCTTTATGCGGGCTTGCAATTACAGTCGTAACAAGTATTTTTCTTCCGGAAGATATAATCATCTTCGGCGTTCTGACTTTTCATGGAAGTGCGATGATAATAACAGGACTACTTCTTCCTATATTAGAGAAGATACATCCTGGTATTCTTCTTTTCTTTTCAGCCTTTATGTTTGCAATAACAAGATTTATCTCATACGGATACATTGGTTTCCCGTGTGCAAATGTTATCACCCTTCCGCAGTCTTTATATACAAACTATCTGACTACATATCTGGGATTTCCATTTCCGTTTTTTTATTCTACAGACTACTTTGCGATCCTGCCCTGGATATTCCTGTTCTGGTGCGGTTTTGCAATCTGCCGTCTTTTAAAAATGCCTAAAAAAGGAACGCTTCTTTTAAAGCGTCCCTTCTATATACGTATTCCCGGTATTTCTTTTATCGGAAAGCACTCTCTTGTCATCTACATGCTGCACCAGCCTGTGCTGTACGCACTTGTGATGCTGTTCGTTCCGGGAGCAGTCAATTAATCTTCGTAAATAAAAGAATCGAATGAGATCTTTGTATCATCGCATACCCTTGCGAAGATGTTAACGCTGCGGTTCATAACGTGTGTGATCTTGTCATCATCAGCTGTTACGATAAGACCTTTACGATCCTGCGTAAACTCAGCTTCGCCAAAACCTGTGATCTTCTGCATTTCTTCCATAGCCTTAGCTGCCTGCTCTTCTGTAACCTGCTTTGATAAGTTATATTTTCTTTTCATATTGAAACCTCTTTTCTTTATAATGATCGGAATTAGAATATTTTTTCGCTATTGAATTATACTAGTTATAGTGAAATATCTCAAGTGAAAAAACTCTTATCTCTCCCCAATCCTCTTACTGTTATGCATATGTCTTTTTACATCGTACATTCGCTTGTCTGCAATAAGGTACACTTTCTGAGGGTCGTTCTTATCCCCTTCGTCAAGTTCTGATCTGTAAGCATAGCCTGCTGCAACGCTCTTTCTAAATCCATAATCAAGAACATCCTGAACTCGTAGTTTTTCTGTAAGATCATAGATATAGCTCTCAACCTCTTTAGGCGTAGAATTATCAAGGACAGCCACAAATTCATCACCACCTATTCTGGCAACAAATACATTTTCCGGGAAGGTTTCGACCATAGTCGTTGCAAAGTCTGCTATATAGGCATCTCCAAATGCGTGCCCCAGACGGTCGTTAACATCTTTTAGCCCGTTAAGATCCATAGATATCACGCAGTAATCTGCATCTGATCTTTTTAGTTCATTCATTCGTTTGGTCCACATAGACCTGTTAGGAAGATTGGTAAGACCATCTGCATATGCAAGGTGAGTAAGCGACTCATTTTCCTGCTGTTGAGCATACATTTCCGTAATATACAAAAAATAGTTAAGAAGATACAGATAGACATACATCATGATGCCAAGCGGCAGGATATTATTGGTCAATGCATTTCTGTTAATGATGTTCCTTTTGTATAAAATATGGACTATCAATTGCAGCATCATAGATACTCCAAAAAGGAACAAGCCAAGCTCCTGTGTCATAGCAGCTTTGGGAAGGTTACGCTTTTTTACATCATCGATCATTACTATTATGGTAGCCACAAAAGTAATAGCGCATATAACATAATATGCAGGAAGCGTCCTGTTCATGTGAACTATATCCATAAAGTGGAATATTATAAACACCATAGTCACAACCGCAAGAGACACTGCGGCTATATTGTTTTTGCTATATGTATAATGTTTTCCTATGGAGGCAAAAATGAGGGCAACAAGAGGGACTATCAGAAATATAGCCACCATCTCCACAGTTACAAGATGCGTTGCATCAACGCAGAGCTGTGCTATACCATAATAGCCTCCCATCCATATGCCAAGATCAAGGAAGAGTATCGATGTAAACAACTGGCTGAGAATATTTGGAACTGCATAGCAAAACATTAGTGTTATGAAGATAAAGCATATTCCAAATACTATAAGAAAACATGCGCAGGCAATAGGGAATAGTCTTTCTCTTATATAACTGCTTCGTACATCATGATAGGATCCAAATACCGGAGGATCAAAGTTGTTATATGCTCCTTCTTCTGATATGAAAAATTTAATCTGAATCCTGTTATCGTCAGGTTTAATGGGAACCGGGATAAAAAAACGTCCGCCGCCAACAAACTTATGCTCATTATAGCGGTCTATCCACATGGAAAAAACGCGTACGGTTCCGCATGAAACTTCTATTGCGCTATATCTTGTAGTTAAAAGGATCGTAGGTATAGAAACAGACTCATCATCAGGAAGCTCACAGGATAATGTGATCATATCCCTTTCATGTAATGAGCTTAAAACTTCTGAAGCCTCATCAACACTGGCACCTTCAATATGGACATCGACTGTATCAATGTCCCACGGTCCATCAAGCGTAGTAAGTTCTCCTTCTGGTTTATATGGAAGGATATACCCTATCAAAGATAATATAACGATAAATGTGACAATACTAAGTGATATGAAAAAAATTCTTTTCCTCATAAGCATGCCCCCTCCTTATGATGAATTTTCTTCATCTCATACATATTTTTATCAGCTTCCATGTATATGTCTCTTGGATTTATATTTCCGCTATTACTGCTGCATGCATATCCATAAGAAAAAGACAGATCATATGCTCTGTTATCTTTGGCATTACGTTTTTCTATCTCTTTTACGAGTCTTTCCATGGCACTCTTACATATTGATTCAGAGCCTTTCTTGTATATGGCTATAAACTCATCTCCTCCCATCCTTCCAAGGAGATCAGCATCGTTAACTGAAGCTGCAAAAGCATCTGCAAATTCTTTTATCAGGGCATCGCCCATATTATGACCAAGGGTATCATTAACCGTCTTTAATTTATCAACGTCTATACTTATAACAGAAAAGCCTTCCCTATTTTTTTTCTTAATAGATGCAAGCTCAAGTTCACACCTGGCTCTGTTACTTAAACCTGTCAGCTCATCTGTATAAGCTATGCCTTCAAGCTGACGATTTTGCCTATCCATACTGATATGTTCGATAGAAATAAAGAAATAGTTTAAAAGTATAGCCAGAACAAAACACAGAGAACCTATTATGAAAAAGGTTATCTCTTTATTCATTTCATAATTAACGCCCGTGTTTGTCTTTATAAGATATAGAGCCATATCTATAAAAATACACACAAGGTAGATAAGAACGCCAATAAGAAAGACAATAGAGGAGATCAGACTTTGACTGTTTACAGCGCCCAAAGTAACATCGTCATTCTTTTTGGACTTAAGCGTTCCATATATGCTTATTATTAGTCTTCCTATAAATAGTATTCCTTCTACGAAGCCTATCGCATGAATCACTGAAAGATAATTGCAGATATGATCTATATTCAGGCAATGCACAACTGTTGTATATATAACGAATAATGCATCAACTACAGTGCACAGATAAAATATCCAGTTCCTGAAATAGGAATTCGAAGTGATAAGGAATGCGATTATGGAAAGCGGAATAAAATACAAAGATAAATACTCAATAAATGTATAGAACCTGTCTGCATCTGAAATAAAGTGATACAGATCGTTAAAGTCCAGTATATATGTTCCCATGTCAAAAGAAATATTGGCAGCAAAAATAAGAGCTATACTTCCTTTGTGATATACAAGCATATAAAGGGAAGTTATAAACATCGCAAAACCGAATATACAAAGGAAAGTACCTATAAGAAGGGGTAATCTCTTATCTGCGATAATAGATCTGTATACGTCTTCTATATTGCCGAAATAAACCGGAGAAAGTCCTGAAAATGAATATACTTCATTAGGGATCAGTACGATCTTTAGTTCTTTGCCTAGGCAGTCAGCAGTAACCGGGATCACATTATAGTGTTTAGGGCACATCCGGCCGCTTTCCATAATGTCCTTGGCAAATGTATATTTTAGTTCGCCCCCTATATATACTTCCACGCTGCAATAGTAGGTTCTAAAAACAATAGCTGCCGCTGGAATGCGGTCCCTGGGGATCGTATTTATCATAGTAACAGGCTTATAATTGCCCGCTTTTCCAATATTTATATCCCATAAAGAAACATCATGAAATTCCAGTCCTTCATTCTCATTAACTACGTCCCAACCTTCTGAAAGGTTATAATAACCATATTGTACCTTTGCATCAAAAAAGGAGCTGTTAAATCCCATTAACAGCAGGATAATGAAGATCATAGTAATTGGTATAAGCCAAAGTCTTTTCAGACTGAATTCATAATTCTCCATTTATGCCCCTATAAATTTATATAGTCTCCATATATTTATCGACAAAGAAGAGTATAAAAATAACTATCAAATATATTACTTTTAAAACGTGTGTGATATTATATACTTAACAGTATTCCGATTGAAAGGAGACGTATATGCATGTATTTCAACCTATAAGTGTTCATGATGTTATGCAAGGTCCCTTTAATTTCGCAACTGATAATATGATGCTCATCACTGCCGGAGCAGAGGGAAAAGTTAATTCGACTACAGCTTCCTGGGGATGTATTGGATTTTTATGGGATAAATATATAGTAAATCTGTATCTTCGTGAAGAAAGGTATACCAGAGAGCTTATAGAGGCTTCAGATTACTTTACCATAAGTTTTCTGGATCTTAAGGATTACAAGCGCGAACTAAAATTCATGGGTATGGTCTCCGGCAAAAATGAAGACAAGATCAAAGGCGCACGCCTTACGATAAACTACGATGAAGATACTCAGGCACCTTTTATAGATGAGGCTTCCAATGTTATCATCTGCCGTAAGGTACTAACCCAGAAGCTCGGCGCTGATTCCTTCAATGACAAGTCTCTTTTAGACGAACAATACAAAGACAAAAACGCCGGTTTTCATACGATGTTCATTGGCGAGATTGAAAAGATCATGATCAGATAAACGCTCGCCGGTAAGCACATAACAAAAATATGAGGAGCTATCTCACTACTTAAGCGAGATAGCTCCTCTTTTGTATTAGGAAATATATAGGGAATGTTAGTAAGTTTTTGGGTTACTTAATAGATCACTTTATCGCTCCATCAACCATACCCTGAACGATCTGTTTCTGACCGATAAGGAATACGATGATCATAGGAATGATAGCAAGGAGTGCTGCTGTAAGGATCATACTCCAATCCTTAACATAGGATCCTACGAATGCCTGAACTGCTACAGGAAGTGTCTTAACTTCACCGTTAAGTCCCAGCATAAGTGAAGGAAGAAGGAAGTCGTTCCAGATCCACATACCATTGAGGATAGTAACTGTCATGATTACAGGTTTAAGCATAGGGAAAATGATCCTAAAGAAAACCTGCTCAGGAAGACATCCATCAATATATGCTGCCTCTTCAAGCTCAAAAGGAATACCCTTAATAAAGCCGTTAAGAATAAATACTGTCATAGCTCCGCCAAATCCGCAGTATGCAAAAATGATACCTGGAATAGACTGAAGCATAGAAATATTAATAAACTTACCTACATCACGGAATGTAGAAATAAGCGGAAGCATAACAACCTGGAAAGGAATGATCATTGAAGCTATGAAAATAAAGTAGATAACATTAGCCCATGCCTTTTTGTTGTTACGGCAGATAACCCATGCAGCCATTCCACCAAACATAGCAAGAAGTACAAGTGATATTACTGTAATGATCGCAGATGTACCAAATGCATTCCAGAACTTGAAGTGATCATTATTAACAACACCATCAAGGTTTGAAATAAACTGCTCAAATGAAGCTCCCTTAAATCCGATAGGATCTTCTGAAATTGCTGTATTGTACTTAAATGAGTTTATTACAACAAGGAAGAAGGGAAATAAAATATATAATGCAATGCAAACAGCTATAACGAACTGTATAGCAAGTGTAGATTTCTTAGGCTCTCTATTCATTACATTTCTACCTCCTTCTTATTTGATATTCTTACCTGAATAATTGATACAGTGGCAAGTATTATGAAGAAAAGTACTGCCTTAGCCTGTCCAAGTGAATAGCTTCTGTCGTTGATAGCTGTTGTATAAATGTTAAGAGCTATCATCTCGGTTCCGTTTGAAAGGTACTTACCCATGAAATCAGGAATTGATCCTTTACCACCTGTTAATGCAAGGTTAACGTCAAACTGCTTGAATGCAGATGTAAGTGTAAGGAAAGTACAGATAGTAATTGTTGAAGCGATCATAGGGATCTTGATCTTGAACAGAGTCTGAATTGCATTTGCTCCATCAATAGCTGATGCTTCAAGTACATCTCTCGGTACTGTAGTAAGACCAGTAATGTAGATAAGCATGATATAACCAGCATACTGCCAGATATATACGATTATGATCGCCATAAATGCTGTGTTGGAGTTAGCAAGCCATGACCATGGCTGATTAAATATCTCTGTAACAACATTAGCAAAAATGAACTGCCAGATATAACCAAGTACGATACCGCCAATAAGGTTAGGAAGGAAATAAGATGCTCTGAAGAATCCAAGTCCCTTGATCTTAGTTGTACATAAAAGTGCAAGTAAGAATCCAACCAGATTTACAAGTATCATATTGAATACAACGAAAAGAAACGTTAACAGGATAGACCAGATAAAGGCTGGCTGATTGAACATTTTGGCATAATTCTCAAAGCCTACCATTTTAGTCATCTTAATACCATTCCAGTCAGTGAATGAGTAGTAGATACCCAGAATAAGCGGAATGATAACTGTTACTGCGAAAGTGAAAAGAAGTGGAAACAGGAACAATACATTGATTATTGTTCTGTGATGTTTAAGTGTCGGAAAGAAATAAAGTCCGGCGATGATAAGTAACACTCCTACAACGAGCAGTGTCCCCCTTGCATCATTCTTTACTTTCATAATATCCATGTAAAGAGATGCTACGAACATAACAATTCCTGCCAGCAGACATACATAAGATGTTATTCTTCTTACTGGTGAGAGTATATTCATACTTTCTTTAACCTCCTTGGTCCTTTTAAAAACATAAATTTTAGTTCTACGCTTTATTACCTAATAAAAATCTTCATGACTTCTACTTATCAAATAATATGTTTCAGTAACCTTTATTTTGTAATAAGGCCCAAAACTGTCTACGTAAAACATCCCCTCGATTAAACCCAAATACCTAAATACAAGCTTCAATCCATATGCCAAAATGGGACGGCGGAATAGGCCGCCGCCCACTTGGCACAAGAAATATCTTGTGATAACCCTTTCACAAAGGATTTATTTGCTTATTCAGCATAGTAGTCAGCAATTACCTGACCGATTGTTGAAACGAATCCGCTCTCATCAAGAGATCCCTTAGCATAATCAGCGAATACCTGACATGTGCGGTTCTCAAGACCGGACTTCTTAAGGAATGTGTGCCATCCAGATGTCTTGCCAGCCTGCATGTAGCTGATTACAGAAGCTGCAAATGGATCTGAAGGCTCATACTTGCAGTTATCGAATGGGCTGATGAATCCAGCGTCATTTACAAGAATGTTCTGAGCTGAATCGCCTGCGCACCAGTTAAGGAATGCCTTAGCTGCTTCTACGTTACCTTCTGAGTAAACTGCCCAGTAAGATGAAGGACCAGCAATGATTGTATCCATGCCATCTTCAAATGCATAAGGAGCGAAACCTACCTTGAATCCTGAGTAGTTCTCGTTAGCTGTAAGAGAAGCACCGATCCATGATCCCTGTGTTACGAATGCATACTTACCAGCTGCAAAGTTGCCAACCTGGTTATCATATGTTCCGTCTACAAGAAGTGCAGGATCAGAATACTTATTGAACATTCCGATGAATTTTGCAAAGTTTGTCATACGAGATTCATCGATCTTACCACCATCGTTAAGAAGGTCGATGTATGTTGTGTCATCAGCTGCAAGACCTGAATCAAGGTACTGAGCGAAGATGTGTGTACCTGTTGACCAGCCAAGGTTGTTAGGCTCTGCGCAATAACCGATTACAGCTGTAAGACCAAGTTCATCCTTCTTGCTGTCGATTGTTGCAAAAGCTTCTTCATAAGCTGCTGGGCTTGTAAGAGATGCAGGATCTACTCCAGCTGCCTCAAGAACATCAGCGTTGTAAGCGATAGCTGTTGCCTCAACCATGTAAGGGTAACCGATTGTTCCCATATTCTCATCTACATACTCATACTGAGTATTGTCGCACCATGCTTCTCCTGAAAGATCAGCAAGATAGCCTTCCCAGTCTGCGAACTGGTTAGTCTCTGATACGAAGATGTCAGGCATGTTACCAGCCTGGAAGTAACCCTTAAGAGCGTCAGATGCAGATGTATCGCCACCGATTGACTCAATCTTGATCTCGTTGCCTGTCTCTTCTTTGTACTTAGCTGCAAGTGCCTGGAGCTGTGTATCAACTTCAGGTTTTCCGTTTACAAGACGGATTGCGTCGTAAGAACCAGTAGCGTCAGATGAACCACCCTCTTCTTTGTTCTGCTCACTACCTCCATTGTTGTCAGATGAGCTGCAGGCTGTCATGGCAACTGCCATTGTGCCTACCAGCAGGGTTGCAAGTAACTTTTTCTTCATAAGAAATCCTCCTTTATATTTGGCATAATCACGAATGATAACGTTTCATCATGTCGTTTTTATGCAAGTTCATAAAATTATAGTAACATATCCACTAAAATATACAAGTTTTTAGAGAATTTTCGCTAAATTTTCGACGAAATCACTATTTTTTGATAATATTATCAGCAACCAAAACACAGATTATCGTCATTTTGTTATAATTTCGTATTCCATCTTGTCAAAATCCGCTTTGAGCTGTGCTGTATGTCCTTCGTTTGTCCAGCATATTTCAAGGGTTGAAGCGTTACACTTAAACTCAAACTTAGCATCAAAGCCAAATGCAGGAAATGTATTACGGAGTTTCAGCAGCTCAAGCTGTTTTGCAACAACAGGTTGCTCAAGTTTTTTCGCAATCTCATCAGGAGAAATATTTGTTCTGTTAATTTCTTTATGTCCACCTGCACCTGAACGTTTTACCGCATCATAATCATTCTTACCTGCGAAAAGATCAAGGTACCAAACCTGTGGCTTACCAGGCATGAACATCTGGATCGCTCTTGCCATCAGCATCTTCTTGTCATCTTCACCAAGTGCGCTGTAGTAAGTTGCGTTAACCTGATAGTACATGTTCTTTTTGCCATGAAGATCTTTTACAAGGCCGCCTCTTCCGACAACAGTGTCGATAAGATTCTGGATCTCTTCATCTGAAAGGATTCCTTTAAGATCAAGAAGCGGAATACCATCATGACAACCAAGCATGTTTACTGTGCGGATCTTGTCTGTATAAAGTTCCTGCGCCCAATTCATAAGAGTTGTCGCATCTTTTTTCTCAATAGCATCTATTAAGAGTCCCGGAAGGAAGAAGTCATAGGTCATATAACCCATGTCTGCAACCTGCTTGTAGGTCTTTTCACCATAGCTTGCATGAATTTCAGGAAGAAGTGTTACTCCATATTTATCGGCAAGCTTTCTTACCTTAGCAAGAACATCCCATGTGTCAGGCTCGTTAAGGAAGTTCTTCTTACCAGGTTCCTTAGGTGCATATGCAAATGCGTCAAGACGAACAATCTTAGCGCCATACTCTGAAAGAGTTTTGAGAGTATTATCGTAATGCTCCCATACAAGATCTGACTTGATATTAAGATCCATCTGACCAAGATACTTACGATT
>JAEEGL010490668.1_pt1 | contig 11566 bp, 10 predicted proteins | sample 9134231 | NCBI WGS metagenome assembly JAEEGL01 (sample SAMN16246548, study PRJNA631951) | gut metagenome | biome: gut microbiome; feature: rumen; material: fiber-attached | host: Bos | place: Iran: Karaj | collected 2018-10 | reverse complement strand
TGACCTAGGGGGTTGTAGAATCCCGGCAACCAGCCGGGGTAACTACAAAGAAGAGAGAATGCAGAGAAAACTACCTAGAAGAGAGAATGTCGGGGGAAATGCCAAGGATCTTTTCTCGAAGCTGACGCTCCGAGCACCTAACGAAAAAGAATGTGCCGGCAGGATGGCGTGATAACGTCATTACGCGATAACGACATAACGACCGCGACATGACGAGAGGGCGCTAGTCGGCCTAGTCGGGCTAGTCTGGCTAGTACACTGCCCCGGGGGGGCAGACCCAGATTCAATCAGGACTAAAAGAAGAAAGGACCCTGCAACCAGCCGGGGTTACTACCAAGAAGGGGCTGAGAAGCTTTGTTTACTGGGGCTCAGAGAAAATAAGCGAAAGCGAAAACGAAAATAAGTATTATTGCTTCTCGCGGGAATGGCAAGAATTTAGGTAGTCCAGGAGATGCAATTGAGGCCGCCGCCGCGAAGGAGGAGAGTTGAGATATCGACCATGCGGATGTTGGATATAGGAACATGGAAATAGTTGGAGATCTGTGTGCAGGCCAGCTCGTCTTCGGGCGTGTTGAGACATGGAAGAATGAACTTGTTGTCGGATTGGAGGAAGTTGATATAAGACCAGTTGTCTTTGTGGGGATGAGGAACGGAGAAATGGAGTTCGAGGACTTCGAAATGAGGTTTGAGAGCGTCAAGGAGTTGCGTGCGGAACGATGGGTTGACGTCGCAGTAATTGGTAAGGAGGACTTGGTTGTAGCCGAGGTGTCTCACCACCCCATCAGCGTGGCCATAAGGCTCAGAATGGTCCCAGGGAATGATGACAGGTTCGGCCTGAAAGGCTAACTCTGTACGGCGAAGAACCTCTCTTCGAGAAAGACACGGGTTTTCGCTGAAGATTTTGTCCGTAAGAATGACTTTACTATCACAGAGAATGATATTTCCTCCGTCCAAGATAAGGTTGGCATCAACATACGGAATGGAAGATGGCGAGAGCGTATCTTGCCAATCGGTGATGAACTCAGGCTGATTCCGGAGGTAGTCGGGCGCGTACGTGTATGATATATAACGTCCTTTCGGAGAGGCAATGGGCATGAAATCGCGCACCCAGATATCACGGGTGTTGGGGAGGAAGCGATAGCTGATCTTGAGGCTATTGAGCGCCTCAGACAGTTTCGGCCAGCATTTGTATGCGGTCAGGTGTTTAGAGAAATAAACGTTAGTCATTGCAGTTGAAGATGGACCTGATGATTGGTTCCATTCGGGTATTTAATTCGTGGACTGAAGTGGAAGTGGCAAAGGCGTGAATAGCTTCTATGCGGAGTGCATTGGCGGGATGTGTGTTACCGAGCCATCCGCCATCCATGAACAGCAGTGCATGGCAGCGATTTGCCTCAAGGAACAGAGACGTGGGTACGCCGAACTTTTGGATGTCAATGCCACCGATTTCTTTATAATGATAAGAGACTATTGCTTCTAAATCATTACAAGCGAGGTAGCCATAGCGGTCCGCTTCCAATTCAGACAGGAGCTTAAAGACATGATGCAGATGTGCGATGTCTTGAGGGGCTTTTTCGTCTTGAAAGTGACTTTTGTAGAGGAAATTGATCCACCAGCTATGCATAATCAGATGTCCCAATTCATGACCGATAAGGAAACTCAACTCGCTATCTGACAATTTGTTTACCGCTCCGGAAGATATTCCGATGACACTCGGATAGTCATCATTCCCTCCTCCTGCACAGAAACCTGTTATATGAGCACGATCTTCGATACAAAACTTGACATTCTTGCGCACGTGCAGGCGTTCCTTCGTTGTTTGGCATAGTTGGTAGAGTCTTGGGGTTGTATCCGGTTCGATAGGGAAACTAAACCCACTCTCGTGGTAGTAGATAAACTTTTGCTCTTCTGCCACGCTGTTGAGTTGGTCAGAGTTGTCTGGTTGCACAATTGCTAATAGTTTATTGTGCAATGTTTTTCGTTGCATAATAGTTGGATTCATACTTTATCTTTTTTTGCCGCAAAGGTAAAGAAAAATCCTGAGAGAGCCAAATTTTTAACGTTAAAACGGGTTAAAAGTTCTGAAAGAGTTATTTACAAAAAAATGAGACCCGAAGGTCTCAAATTTTATGGATTTATTTCTTTTTCTTTGCAAATTGCCATTCGAAAGGACATTTTGCATATCTTCTCCCAGAGGAAGAAAAAGATGGTTCTCCGACGGGATTCTTTTCCCATTCTTCTGGTTTGCCATTCACAGGTCTATAGTCGGGAACGTTCCTCCTCCATGTGCGAGCAATATCATTTTCATTTAATGGATTCTCTCCATCGCACCACTCTATCCAATCGGTTTCGACGATGGGAATTCCTGCCAAAAGCATATCGTCATAAATATCTGTTGAATTCTTCACATGGAGTTTCTTACCTGCTCCTTCCCTGTTAAGATACTCTACATCGTACTCTCTGATTAAGAAAGACGCTCTGTAATGTTCGCTTTGATTCTCAAACGTCACATCTATCCCAGATGTATGAGGATTAAAACTGCCAAAAGTGAAATATGGTAATTCAGAAATTCCTCTTATTGAAAAATAGTCTTTATGCTGGGATATTTTTTTGTCATTAGTATGATACATTATGGGGTCTTTAAAACGTCCAGAACCCTCTTCATGATAATAAAGCTCTATTGCTGTTGGATAGATATTACGAATGGAATCGCCCTTCGTAACCTTGAAATGCCCAGCAAGTATGTATTTAGCGCATGGAATAAAGCACTCTGCTATTACATCAGCATAGTTTTTACGATTATTCGGTGATGGGAACTTAGCTTCTTTTCGCTTTCCCTTAAATAACATGAGATGTTCTTTAAATCGATTTTCGTTTTGCATATTCTAAAAAGAATGAAAAAATTATATATAGCGACTATTTTAACAGTTTGGTGATTTGGGCGGCGGGGGCGTGCGGGAGGATGGAATGGAGGTGGCGGGTCATGAGAGCCAGAGAATCTTCGGGAGAGCAGTCTGCAGTACAGGACTGCTTGCCGTAAAGGCGCTCGGGAGTGGTGAGTAAGGACCATCCCCAGCCGTATTCGTTGTTGTGCTTATCACGCGGGTAAACGAAATCTTCCGTGACTACGCGAGTAGCCATCTGCAGGCGAGTGACATAGCCGTCAAACTTGCTACGCATCTTAGGACCGCTGAAACCACACGCTGCACGTAAATCGCGGTTGATGATACTATCCTGCTCGCAGAGGGTCTGATAGATGATGGCTTCAATACTGCCATTCTCGGGCATAGGATAGAGGCTACGGCGATAGTTGCAGAAATGTGGCCACCAGAATCGGCTGATAAACCCGGCCTTGCCATTGAAGAACTTGCCATAGACACAGTCGCTTTCGTTGATGATGATTCCTTTCCATTTCCACAAGGGCCAATCCCATCCTCCGTCAGGATAGACAACATAACGACATTCCGCGTCAGCCATCTCCTCAGCCGAATAGCCAGGGATGCCGCTGACCAGAAGTGGCAGAAATCCGAGTTGTCCGATGAGTTCCATCATCTGCTCGCAACTATGTATCCGATAACGAGTCATACGGGGCTTACAGTTACTGACAGTTGATTGTCTTGATGACCTTGGCGGGGTTGCCGACAGCAATGGAGTTGTCGGGGATATCGTGTGTGACAACAGAACCGGCCCCTATTGTGCAGTTGTTGCCAATAGTTACCCCGGGAAGGATGGTCACATTGCCACCAATCCACACACTGTTGCCAATGGTAACGGGTTTGGCCCACTCCTGACGTGTCAGGCGTTCGGCAGGATTGGTACTATGGCAAGCGGTATAGATATTGACATTAGGGCCCAGAAAACAATCATCACCGATGGTGACATAGGCTTCGTCCAGGACGATAAAGCCGAAGTTAGCGAAGAATCGTTTGCCAACACGGATATGTGTACCATAGTCACAAAAGAAAGGCTGATTGATAAAAGTGTCCTCATCTGCCCGGCCAAGCATGTCACGAAGCATGATGTTCCGTGCGGCAAAATCAGTGGGCAGCAAGTTGTTATACTGCTGGCAAAGCACTTTTGTGTGGTTGAGAAGTGCCAGTAATTCCTCGTTGCAGGCATCATAAATCTCGCCCGCCAACATTTTCTCTCGTTCTGTCATTGGTCAATAATTATGGCTGTTGGGAAGGTGGAAATCAAATCGTGTCACTACCCTGCTCCACCGTCCTTATAGCCGAGCAAACGTTATTCGGATTTGGACTGCAAAGGTGTTGTACCATTTGCTGGTGCAAAGGTACTGCTTTTTTCTGACATATGCAAGAAAAATTACGAAAAAATGGCTCTACTCTTGCATAATTAAAAAAAAAGCAGTAACTTTGCAGCGTCTTAGCATGAAACAAAAATACACATGATATGAAAAGGAAATTATTTATTTTGACATTGGCAGTGGCGGCCGTGTTCTGCGGTTGCACAGTTTTGAAGCAAGCAGTTGCGTTGAAAGATTGCAAGTACATGTACAGCAGGATGTCGGATGTGACGTTTATGGACATGAAACCGGCAGAGTTGGCCACTTTTGCCGGCGCGGCCAAGTTGGCAATGGGTTTGATGGGCAACCAGCCAGCTCCATTGGGGTTCACGATACATCTGAAGGTGATGAACCCAAATCAGACGACAGCCGCTATGGAGAGTTTGTACTATAAAGTGAGCCTTGACAGCGTGGAAGTGGCAGAAGGCAACAGTATGGAGCCCTTCATGGTTGTGGGTGGCGCAGAGGCTGATTTGCCACTGAAAATCAACACGGACATGAAGACCCTGTTGCAATCGAACAAGCGTGCCACGGTGACAAAGGTGATTCGTAATCTTGTGGGTGTGTCGAACGAACCGACGGATGTGACGGTCCAGCTGAAGCCTACTATCCGCGTGGGTAACGGACTACTGACATCGCCGGTGTACTTCCCTATCAAATTTGTCTATAGTGGCAAGAAAGGCAATACTCAAACTGCCACGAACTGACAAAATGGCAGAGATGATGCCTTTGGCACGAGGTTTGAATGAAGTTTACCAGCCAATTAGACAAATGGACTAATGGGCCAAATGGTTTTTTGAGACAAATAGAAAAACAAAGAATATGCAAAAGATTCAACCATTGGCAGATCGTGTTTTGGTAAAACCGGCTGCCGCAGAAGAAAAGACTGTTGCAGGAATCATCATTCCTGACAGCGCAAAAGAGAAACCGCTTCGTGGCGAGATAATTGCTGCGGGCAAAGGCACGAAAGATGAGGAAATGGTGCTGAAGACAGGCGACCAGGTGCTGTACGGCAAGTATGCAGGTACGGAGCTTGAGTTGGATGGCGAGAAGTACCTGATTATGCGTCAGAGCGATGTGCTGGCCATTGTTGGGTAATCGTTAAGGGTTAATGGTTAAAGGTTAAAGAATTATGGCAAAGGATATTACATTCAATATTGAGGCGCGTGAGAACCTCAAGCAAGGCGTGGACAAATTGGCAAACGCAGTAAAGGTGACTCTTGGTCCGAAGGGTCGCAACGTGATTATTGAGAAGAAATACGGTGCTCCTCAGATTACGAAGGACGGTGTAACCGTAGCAAAAGAAGTTGAGTTGGAAGAAGCCAGCGAGAATCTGGGAGCCCAACTCGTAAAGGAGGTTGCCAGCAAGACCGGCGATCAGGCAGGTGATGGAACCACCACTGCAACCGTTTTGGCACAATCGATTATCGGTGTGGGCCTGAAGAACGTAACTGCCGGTGCCAATCCGATGGACCTGAAACGCGGTATAGATAAAGCCGTTGCTGCTATTGTTGCCAATATCAAGGAGCAAGCTGAGGTTGTAGGTGACGATTATGACAAGATTGAACAGGTTGCCACTGTGTCTGCCAACAACGATGCCACTATCGGCAAACTGATAGCAGATGCAATGAAGAAAGTGACAAAGAATGGCGTAATTACCATTGAGGAAGCAAAGGGCACAGACACTACCATTGATGTGGTAGAAGGTATGCAGTTTGACCGTGGTTATATCTCGCCTTATTTCGTTACGAACACTGAGACGATGGAAGTAGAGATGGACAAACCGTACATCTTGATTCACGATAAGAAGATCAGCAATCTGAAAGAGTTGCTTCCTGTTTTGGAACCTGCGGTACAAAGCGGTCGTCCATTGTTGATCATTGCCGAAGATGTTGATTCGGAAGCTCTGACCACGTTGGTTGTTAACCGTTTGCGCGCTCAATTGAAGATTTGTGCAGTGAAAGCTCCGGGCTTCGGTGACCGCAGAAAAGAGATGCTGGAAGACATTGCCATCCTGACCGGTGGTACTGTAATCAGCGAAGAGCGTGGCATCAAGTTGGAGCAAGCTACTCTAGATATGCTTGGAACAGCCGAGAAGGTGACTGTGAACAAAGACAACACTATCATTGTGAACGGTGCCGGTGACAAAGAGGCTATTGCTCAGCGTTCGGCTCAGATCAAGGCTCAGATTGGCGCAACCAAGAGTCAGTACGACAAAGAGAAGTTGCAGGAGCGTCTGGCCAAGTTGTCCGGAGGTGTGGCTGTTCTGTATGTAGGCGCCGCTTCGGAAGTGGAGATGAAAGAGAAGAAAGACCGTGTGGATGATGCATTGAGTGCTACGCGCGCGGCCATAGAAGAAGGTATCGTGCCCGGCGGTGGTGTGGCATATATCCGCGCACAGGCTGCATTGGACGCAGTAAAGGCTGATAATGAGGATGAAAAGACGGGTGTTGAGATTATCCGTCGTGCCATCGAGGAGCCTCTTCGTCAGATAGTATTTAACGCAGGCAAAGAAGGTGCTGTTGTTGTACAGAAAGTACGCGAAGGCAAAGCTGATTTCGGTTACAATGCCCGCAAGGATGTATATGAGAACCTGCTGGCAGCCGGAGTGGTTGATCCTGCCAAGGTATCTCGTGTAGCATTGGAGAATGCAGCTTCGATAGCAGGTATGTTCCTGACAACCGAGTGCGTTATTACTGAGAAGAAAGAGGAGCATCCGATGCCTCAAATGCCCGCAGGCGGCATGGGTGGCGGCATGATGTAATCATCTCATAATGAACTTTGGCACGGTTATTGTTCCGATTTTAGCGACATTATTATAGCGCATATGACGAACAAAAACTGGCTACTAACATTGTTTGGACTGTTATTGGTATCCATGCCGATAGCAGCCCAAACTCATACTATACAAGGCCATGTGGTCAATTTGGCCAATGGTGAACTGCTGGAGATGACGACGATTCGTCTGTTCTCCTACTCTGCTGACGGCAAGGACTCTACTCTGGTACATGGTGTACAAACGGACATGAATGGTGCGTTTTTCCTGAAAGCGCGCAATGGTTCATACGGGCTGATAGTCTCGAATGTGGGTTATTTCCCGAAGAAAATAGCCGTTCGCGTGGATGGTAAAGACGTAAACCTGAGAAGTATCGCACTGAAGGAGGATGTACAAACCTTGGGTGAAGTTCAGGTGCGCGGAACAGCAGCAGAGATGACTGTTAGAGGAGATACGCTGGAGTACAACGCTTCCGCATACAAAGTGAATGAAAACGCCATGGTAGAAGATCTGCTGAAGAAGATGTCGGGCGTGCAGGTAGATGCAGACGGCAAGGTTACTATCAATGGCGAAGAGGTGAAGGCGGTACGTATTGACGGTAAGAAATTTTTCGGAGATGACGTACAAATGGCCACCAAGAACATCCCTGCAGACATGATTGAAAAGGTGCAGGTGATAGATGACAAATCGGACATGGCCAAGCTGACCGGCATAGAGGACGATGACACTGAACGCATTATCAATCTGACACTTAAAGCCAACAAGAAAAAGGGTATGTTCGGCAATTTCAGCGGTGCGCTGGGTGCGGATGCGTTGGGTGATGATCAGAAGAAACTATTTCATTACAACTATCAAGGGACTCCGGCAGAGAAGACCGCGCAGTTCTTTAACGAGGATTTTCGCTACAATGCCAACGCGTTCATGAACCTGATGATTGGCGAGAGTCAGACCACGATTATTGCCGGAGCAAACAATACCAATGAGTTGCGAACAGGGCGTGGCCGGGGATTCAGGATGGGAAACAACTCCGGTATTACGTGGGGTGAGAACTTGGGCGTAAACACCAATGTGGCCATATCTCCGACCTGGACGTTTGGCGGTGATGCCTCGCTTACCCATAACAAAAATTACACCCTGACAGATTCGGAAAAAGAGCAATATGTAGAGAGTATGACCTACAACAACTCGGATTCCACCTATAAAACTTCTCGCGCTTGGGACACTCGTGTGCGTTTGGAGTTTGAGTGGAAGCCCGACACGCTGAACACCATGTTAATCAAGCCGAACATCTCCTATACGCATTCGCTCAGCAGACAAACAAACGATTTCCTGTACATCTCAATTGACTCACTTATGAAGGATGTATATGATACGTTATCCTTTGGTAATCAGCAGAATGACGACCATTCATCGGAGATAAGCGCCAAGTTGCAACTAATCTACAGCCACAAGTTCCAAAGCAAACGCGGCAGAAGTCTTTCGGTAGATATGCAAGGTGGGCTGACCGACACAGAGACCGGCTCGTACAATATAGCCTTTGGCAGTATAAATCCCATCAATCAGCATCAGGAGAAGTTGTCCAACTCGTACAACTACAGCGCAAAAGTTACTTACATCGAGCCAATCTACGGAGTTAATCATTTCCTGGAAACCAGCCTGTATTTCGGGCAGACATTCCGCACCAGCGACAAGCGTCAGTTTAACTACGATGAAGCTACAGGTGACTACTCTACCCAATTGGATACTACGTATTCCAATTCTTTCAGGAACAATTACTTCAATGAGTATTTGGAGATGAACTACCGTTTCCTGAAGGATAAATTTGACCTAACTGTTGGTGCGCGTGTCAATCCGACGCAGACACATAGCACCACAACATATGCCGACGGCTACAAGTTTGACACAATCAACAGTGTGTGGAATGTAGCACCGAGAATGACATTTAAGTACAAATTGGGTAAAAAGGAGTTTGCCCGCATTATCTATCGTGGGTTCTCCCAGCAACCGTCAGTCAGCCAAATGGAACCGGTACGTGATAACTCGAATGCAATGTCAGAAACCGTAGGTAATTTGGGGTTGAATCCAGCCTTCCGCAATATCATTCGTGCTATGTATTCGCGCTACAATCAGGATAGACTGTCGTCGCTTACTACCGGTGTAAGAGCTAATTTCACTAAGGATGCCTTGGTTAACAACACGATATATGACAACACAGGTAAGGCATACAGACAAACCGTCAATGCCAAACAAACACCGTTTGACGTGGGTGCCGATCTGATGTACAACACACCGGTTGTAAAGAATCGTCTGCATTTCTTCACACGTACAGAAGTGGGTTATAATCAGCGACTTGCGTACGTAAGTCACACCAATGGAACGGTGGACCCGAACAATATGTCGTTGGGCGATGAATCGAAGACCGGTAACTGGCAAGTCCGTGAGAATCTGAGTCTGCGTCTGTCACATGACATTGTGGATTTTGGTGTTCGCGGTGACTTCACATACTCTCGTACCAATAATAGCCAGGCCTCAAATATCACCAACACCATCAACTGGGGCGTAGCGGCTGATTTTACGTTCCATTTGCCGTACAACTGGGCAATCTCGACAGATATTGGCTATAATGACAAATGGGGATACAACCTTAGCGGTTCGCTGTCCGAAATCATGTGGAATGCCACTATTGAGAAAACCTGGAGTAATGCAACGTTGTCGCTGAATATGAAGGATATTCTGAATCAGAAGAAGAATATTGTAGAAACGGTGGGCGAAAACTACATTCAGTATCAGCGCTTTAACACGCTTCCGACCTATTTCACCCTGTCGTTTACGTACAAATTGAACAAAATGGGTGACATGAAAGCCAAAGGCAAGGGTGCGTTTATGCAGGAGATGATTGAGAATGGAGGCAAAATAAAACCGGGCAGCGGTCCTATGATGCCGCCACCCGGAAGATGGTAAAATAACCAGAGTAATAAGCGTCTGAGAAATCGGACGCTTTTTTATTTCATCATAGCATCGGCTAGCGCTTCAAGTGCAGGAAGGTCGCTATCGTGCAGTGAACTCTTGATTGTTACAACCGGTTCTACTATGGTAATGTCCTTCATCTGTTCCAGCATTCCATTGATGATGCGTCCGGCTTGAGGAGCCCACGAACCATTCTCAAGAATTCCCACAGTACGGTTTTGGTACAATTTCAGTCCAAGCTCGTGAAGGAAAAGATGCATCGGCGGGAAAATATCCATGTCGTAGGTAGCACAGCAAAGTACCATTTTGCTCATACGGAATGCATCTTCAATAGCTTCCCCCATATCATCGCGCGTCAAGTCGGTAATTGCCACTTTAGGGCAACCGCGTTTGCGAAGCATATCAGCTAACACTTCTGCCGCATGACGAGTGTTGCCGTGAATTGATGCATAGGCAACAAGCACACCTTCGGTTTCCACATCGTAATGAGCCCAAATAGTGTACAAGCGAACAGCTTCTGCCAGTTTCTCTCCATCCAAAACCGGTCCATGCAAAGGAGCAATGGTCTGAACATCAAGTTTTGCAACTTTCTCGAGCACACGTGTGACAGGCTGGCCGTACTTGCCGCAGATATTGAAGTAGTAGCGACGAGCTTCACATGCCCAATCGTCAGGATCAGCGTCATAAATGCCGAATTTGCCAAACGCGTCTGCAGAAAACAATGTTTTTTCTTCAGGCACATACGTCATCATTACTTCCGGCCAATGAATCATCGGGGCTGCGATGAAACGAAGGGTCAGACCGCCCAGGCTGATTTCATCATTTTCCTTGATTATCTGTTGGTTAGCCACTTCTATCCCAAACTGCGTCATAAGTTGGAACGCCTGCTTGCCGGCAAGCACAATTGTTTCCGGATAAACCTGAAGGAACGCTCCGATAGAGCCACTATGATCCGGCTCCATATGATGAACCATCAAGTAATCGGGTTTCCGTCCATTGAGGACCAACGCCACATGAGTAAGCCATTCCTGCGTCTTGCGCGGGTCAACGGCATCCATTATGGCTATTTTCTCGCCAAACAGTACGTAACTGTTATAGCACATGCCTTCGGGTACTTCATATTGACTTTCGAAAAGGTCTAAGTCGGCATCATCACAACCGACATATTTGATTCTGTCAGAATACATATTTTATGTGTTTTTGATTATTTCGTATTGTTAATGGCCCTTACGTCTTGCATTATCTGCTGACGAAGCGCTTCTATATTGTCAAATTTCTGTTCGGGACGAAGATATCTCAACAACTTGACGATCAGATTTTTACCATACAAATCACCATCACAATCAATGAGATGCAGTTCTATCGTCACTTCTATCCCCTGAGTGGTAGGGTTATTACCGATATTCAACAAGGCATCCATTTCGTTCACTTTGCATACATAGACTCCGGCTAATGGAATCAGTTTTTCTTCGGGTACAGAAAGATTGGCTGTCGGGAAACCGATTGTTCTGCCTATTTGT
>JAEEGL016589972.1_pt1 | contig 11567 bp, 10 predicted proteins | sample 9134231 | NCBI WGS metagenome assembly JAEEGL01 (sample SAMN16246548, study PRJNA631951) | gut metagenome | biome: gut microbiome; feature: rumen; material: fiber-attached | host: Bos | place: Iran: Karaj | collected 2018-10 | reverse complement strand
CCGTATAAATGCTTACGTAATATCTTCAGAAAAACCGGACGATTGATATTCATGATCCCATTCAGAAACCTGAGCCTGTCGTAAAGATCCGCTATTATCTCATCGATCGCCTCCCCGGCCATCCTGTGGTCCGAAGCCTCATAAAAAGACAGAAACAGCAAAAACATTTCGAAATTACCGGACAGAGTATTCTCTCTTCCTCCCAGATCAGGTGCCTTTGCTTTCAATTCCGGCAGTATCTGCTTCGCCAGCTTAACGATCTGTTCTTTTTCGCCCGGAAAATGCTTTGTCAGATATCGTATTATTGCCTTGTAAACCATCTTTTCCATATCTCATTCCTTGCCCAAAGTTTCTTTGCTTTTCGTCCAGTAAATGAAAGCTGTCAGGAAAGTCAGACCTTCTCCCATACTTTCTAACGCACCATAAGCACCTTCGGCTGCCGTACCTTTAAAGATCAGTTTCCATACCAATCCTATGGCAAACGCTCCGAGTATACCGACAAGAAACATTAACCTCGGAAGTTTAAGTTTTCCTGAAACCGTAGCAATAAAATGGACGAGAAATTCAAAACATAAAAATAAGATCAAAACAAGATTGACAGGCGCCAATATATCGGACCAATTCTTACATACCCGGGCAGCCAATTCTGCAGATCCGCCACATCCTATAATCGTTTTATATGTGATCGGCAAAAGCGAACCTAACGCGAAATGAAGATATCCCGTAGAAACCACACCTACTCCCATAAAGACGGCAAATAAACGAAGCAATCCGCCGCATGTATCATCTATCATCTTCTTAAAACTGAAATACGCGGGGATCATTAATGCCATACCGATGAAGCCGAAAACAGCTGACAAAACAAATCTCCACATGGATACATCAAGCCACAAAGGATCGATCTCTACACCGGTATTTCCTTTATAACAAAATATAAGGCAGTCTCCCGCCATAAAAAACAGTCCGCCAATAACTCCCAATAAGGATCCGGATTGATGTTTATTCATACTGTCCTCCACTTATTCTTTCACAATTGATCCAGGCTATGATCTCTTTTTCTGATGACTCAAAATAAGATAAATTATCCTGTGTATTTCATCATGGTCTGCTACCTCCTGTTTTCTTACATCATTTTCTTAACTTTCTAAAACAACGAACATATCCAGGCTGCAAGGGCTGAAGCAGCCGGAAATATGACCAGGAGCTTAAGCAGCTGGCTCTTTATGTTATATCCGTATTTTCTTCCGGTATATACGCTCTCAACCTCCGGATAATAAAACTGGAAAAATTTATATTTCATAAGAAGGAAATAATCAAAACAGATCATGTCATAGATCTTATAGACAGTGAATATCGTTACAAATCGCAAAAAGAATTGAATGAAAGTAAAATCACTTCTGAAACCGTCCCAGATAGATATCACCCCGACGCCGGCGATCATAAGAAAGGAAAATACCATGAGCGTCCATCCGACAGCCCTGGCGCCATAGAACAATTCCTTCTCCCGTGGTTTTACGACCTCCTGCGCTTCTTTAGGCGCGGATGAAAAGAACTTTTTATCCTGGATAAAAGCTATGGCCGAAAGAAGCATTAAGCTTATCGCCGCGCAAAATACGATTGACAGAAATACAGTTAAAAGCATCTTGCTTTTCTCCTCTCCGATAAAGGCGCGTCTAGATCACCACTTCCCACATCACGCCCATGTTTTCAAAGCCTTCAGGCGGCATACAGCCGGGACAGGCAGCTTTGCCTGTCCCGCAGCCACTGCAGCTATTACAGGTATGTCCGCAGTTATTCGATGCAGAAAAACCGACCCTTTTTATCATTCCCATCCGTTCAAGGAAATCAATATCTCTCTTTATTTCTTCCACGCCGGTATTCATCTCTATCGCCAGCATCTCGATAGTCCGCGATCTGCCGTCTTTTAAGAGTTCCAATAATCTTTCCATTTTCTTTTACCAGATAAGCAGGCCGATATAATATGCTATTCCTGCCAGCAAAAGAGCTACAGCAGTATAGTAGAGCGCGATCCTTGCCGTCCACTTAACGGAATGCGTTTCCTGATATGTTGCTGCAAGAGCAACGATACAGGGCATATTGAAGGTCATGGCAAATATGAGCGCAAGCGCCTCCGGTTTGGATATATTAGTAAGCAGAAGTTCATTAAGATTTTCAGCCACAACAGCGCTTTGCATTGAACCTACCGAAATAGTACCGCTGCCGCTGTAGATCGTGCTGAGAACACCTAATGCTCCCTCTTTTCCAAGGCTCGATGCAATAAACGCCATGAAGGTCTGCCAGCCCATTCCAAAGAGTTTTGTAACAGGCTCGATGGCATGTCCGATCTTATACAGTATACTGGCTGTTACATCCCCTGATGAAGTATACGAAAGAAGCCAGAACGCCAATGCAACTATCACAACCACCTTAAATGATCTTAAAAATGTATCCTTTGTACGGCCGAACACATATCTGAAAAGTGCTCCCCACTTGGGTTTATGATAAGGAGGAAGCTCCATGATCATACCCTGACGGTCTTCTTCCTTGACCAGTGAACGCCCGAATATCTTTGCTGTAATCCACATATGAAGGACCATGACCAGAAGAATGACTGCTATGATCACGGGCACCCACGCACCGAAGAAAATGGTTGAAAGCATAGGTATTACAGCCCATGCTGCGCCGCAGGGTACTGCCCAGGCCAGTGCAATGGTAAGAACTTTCTGGCCCCAGTTGTCTATTACCCTGGTACCGGCTGCACCTCCCATCGTACATCCGAAGCTGATAAGAAACGGCATGACCGACTTTCCCTGTAGTCCGAACTTGGCCATGGTATTATCAAAAACATAGGATATACGTGCCATGATACCAACCTCTTCCAAAAGGCCGAATACAAGAGCTACTCCGAAAACAAAGCCAAGCATCTGAACGATAAATGACAGAGAACGGATCAAGACATCACAGATGATCGCTGCTATAAAGGCAGGGCAGCCTATATTCAAAAGAGCTTCGCTTAGCGGATCCGGTATCATGCCGATGACCGATCCGACTCCCATCAATGGAAGCGCGGGTATGAACGAAGCGATCAGTCCCAACAGGATAGTAAGGATAACTACCGGTTTGCCCCATATACGATGTGTTATGATCCTGTCAAACTTTCCCAGAGATACCTTCGTTTTCTTTGTCTTAACCGCATCCGAAAGAAGCTCATCGATCCATGCGAATTTTCTCTCGCCGGTATGCAAAACGCCTTTGTCTGTCTTCTTCAGCTCTGCTTCAAAAGCTTTCAGCTCATCCCCCGAAAGAGACGCCTTGATCTTTGCGATCACCGGAGCATCTCCTTCTACAGCTTTTGCTGCAAGCCACATAGCCGAATAGCCGGGAATAACCTCCTTCTTTATCAAGGCTTTTATATTCACGTAGCTTTCCAGTTCCTCATAACGCTTATCAAGAAGCTGCGTATCGAGCGCTGTTTTATTCTTTACCGCGCTCTCCAAGGCTTTATAAAATCCGTCGTATGATTTTTTGTCCGGCGCTGAAAATGCTATCACAGGTATACCCAGTTTCTTCTCAAGCGCCGCAGCATCAACACTTTTACCCTGCTGCGCAGCAACATCGCTCATATTAAGGAGCAAAAAACAAGGCAGCGTTATACCGGCATAATCAGCCAGCATATACAGGCTTCTCTCCAGCTGCGAACTGTCTGCAAGTATACATACAACATCTGCTTTTCCTGATGCTATATAATCACGTGTTATGATCTCTTCGTCCGAGTTCGCCGAAAGGCTGTATGTACCGGGCAGATCCGCTACCAGGTAATCCTTTCCGTTATGGGAAAATGTTCCTTCCTTCTTTTCTACGGTTTTTCCCGGCCAGTTTCCCACATGCTGCCTCAAGCCCGTGAGCGCGTTAAACAGTGTTGATTTACCCGAATTAGGCTGACCCAGCAGCGCGATCACAGTTTCATTCTTTTGTGTCATGCCAGGCTGCCTCCTTCCACTTCTATAAAGTCACATTCCTTTCTGTTAAGCGCGATCATGGTATCCCGCGAATAAACAAGCAGCGGCCTGTTCTTTTCGTTCTTAATGACCGTAACCGTGCACCCCGGTGTAAGTCCGATGGAAGTGATCCTGCTTATAAAGCGCTGATCACCGTTAACGGATGCAATTACTCCCTCTGCATCCTTTTTCAGTTCCGACAGCTTTTTCATAATTCTTTATTGCCTCTCTTGTTGTAATTTTATTTTTGTTCTATATGACAGTCGATCATCGTATAGCCCGCCTGAGCCGTAAGGCTTATAAGGTCACACTCCTTTTCCTCATGCTTGGAAAGCAGGCGCAGTTGCTTCTGTCCCACATCTGCCACGGCCCATCTGCCCTCTGTTTTGTTAAAAGTATTTTCAATGCGGCGGGCGCAGTTTGAGCAATGCATACCATCAACACTCAAAACATACTTATACGGATAATGTGTTTTGTTCCTGTCTTTGACCCTGACCTTTTTTGCTGCAGGCTCTTTGGTCCCGCAGCATGAGGATCCGAAGCGTATCCTTTTTACCGTGCCATATACCGCGATGGCTATGACCACTATAAGTATTATCACTATCAATACATTCTGAGCATTCATCCTTACTGCCTCTTTTTAATCCAAACGATAAGGCCGCCATCCTGAAGATGACGGCACAGACCGTTTTTTTGATCTACTTATAAAAGGAAAGGGGGATATTATTTCTTTACATTGAATGCAGCCATGCCCGGATAAACTGCAGCATCTCCAAGCTGTTCCTCAATGCGAAGAAGCTGATTATATTTGGCTACACGCTCTGAACGTGAAGGCGCTCCGGTTTTGATCTGACGGGTATTAAGCGCCACAGCCAGATCCGCAATAGTAGTATCTGCGGTCTCTCCGGAACGGTGGGATGATATTGCGGTGTAACCATTCTTATTTGCAAGCTTTATAGCATCCAATGTTTCTGATACGGAACCTATCTGGTTCAATTTGATCAAAATAGAATTAGCGGCCTTGTTTTCAATACCTTTGGCCAGTCTCTCGGTATTGGTAACGAACAGATCATCACCAACAAGCTGAACCTTATTACCTATCTTCTCTGTCATCTTCTTCCAGCCTTCCCAGTCTTCTTCGTCAAGGCCGTCTTCAATAGAGATGATAGGATACTTATCTACCAGGCTCTCCCAGTGGGCGATGAGTTCGTCGGTTGTGAAATCCTTTCCGGACTTGGGCTGATGATAGAAGCCTTTGCCCTTCTCGCTCTTCCACTCTGATGCAGCTGCATCCATTGCTATCATGAAATCCTTACCCGGTTCAAAACCGGCTGCCTTTATGGCTTCAAGGATCTTCTCTATAGCTTCTTCATCGCTCTTTAAGCTGTTGGGTGCAAAACCTCCTTCATCACCAACTGCTGTTACATCATTCATCTTTTTGATGAGTGCCTTAAGATTATGGAATACCTCTGCACACCATCTTAAAGCCTCCTTAAACGAAGGAGCACCGACAGGCATTATCATAAACTCCTGTGTATCTACGGCGCTGTCTGCATGCGCACCACCGTTCAATATATTCATCATCGGAACGGGAAGATCAGTTGCCTGAGCTCCGCCAAGGAATCTGTACAGAGGAATATCTAATGATGCCGCAGCCGCTCTGGCTACAGCTATCGAAACAGCCAGTATCGCATTCGCTCCAAGTTTGGATTTGTCTTTTGTACCGTCAAGCTTTATCATTGCTGCATCCACGGCATAGGTATCAAAAGCATCCATTCCTATTATTGCCTGTGCAATAGGTCCGTTGATATTATCTACCGCTTTGCTCACACCTTTCCCAAGATATCTGGATCTATCTCCGTCACGAAGCTCAAGCGCCTCAAATTCCCCGGTAGATGCCCCTGAAGGTGCAGTCCCCCTTGCAACTGTTCCGTCTGCAAGAGTAACCTCCGCTTCTACGGTCGGATTTCCTCTGGAATCCAGTATCTCACGTCCAACAACATTTTCGATCTCAAGATAATTCATTACCGATCCCTTCCTCTCTCTGCTTTTTTCATGAGGCGGCTCCCGGAAGGACATAGGCATTTCCGGGAGCCTAACATGATCTATCCAGTTAGTTTTTCTAACCGTTAGTAAGTATATGCTAACTCCAATTATTTGTCAATAACTTTTTTTATTCATTTAAAACCCATAAATACGACGTTTCTATTTCTCCGGTAACAGATCTGTCATACTCTTAAGTCCCAATGCTACGGTAGAGCCGTTGTGAAGCAGGGCTGATGTTGCAGGGGGCAGGATCCCCGCTACTCCCAGGACTATAAGCGCAGTGTTGAAAGATACGATAGTCCGGTAATTGAAACGTATGCGTTTCATCAGCATCGCGCTGATCTTTCGCAGCGTCACGATAGCTTCAAGATTATCGGAGCTTATGGTTATATCCGCTATCTGTCTGGCTATCTCTGCTCCGTCACTTATTGCTATTCCTGCATCTGATGCCGAAAGCGCCGGTGAATCATTGATCCCGTCACCTACCATTATCACACGCCTGCCATCTTTCTTTGCTTTCTCAACATATTTAGCTTTATCCTCGGGAAGCACCTCGGCATAATACTCAGTAATGCCTGCCTGTGATGCGATCTTTTTAGCCGTTCTTTCGCTGTCGCCGGTCATCATTACGATATGTTCAAAGCCCAGATCCCTGAGCTTTTCGACAACACTTCCCACTTCTTTCCGCATGGGATCCTCTATCAGGATACATGCACAGAGAATACCATTCTTGGCAAAATACAGATGTGAATACTCATCAGGAAGCGAGTCAAATGCTTCCCGCCTGTTTTCAGGCACGCTAACGCCCTCATCTTCCAGCACAAAATGATAGCTTCCTATCACAGCTTTTTCACCATTTATCTCTGATGCTATCCCGTGCGCCACGATATACTCAACCTTTGTGTGAAGCTCATCATGGACAAGCCCCTTCTCCTGCGCCGCATCTACTACTGCCCTTGCCACAGAGTGCGGGAAATGCTCTTCAAGACAGGCCGCCTGCCTTAACAATTCATCCTCTGATTCGTCATTAAACGATATCACTCTTACCACTGTAGGCTGAGCTTTTGTCAATGTGCCTGTTTTATCAAGAACTATCGTATCTGCCTCGGCTACGGCTTCAAGGAATCTTCCTCCTTTTACCGTTATATCATATTCAGACGCTTCCTTTATCGCAGACAGTACAGATAAGGGCATGGCCATCTTAAGAGCGCAGGAATAGTCTACCATCAGAACAGAAACCGCTTTTGTGATATTACGACTAATCAGCCATGTTAATCCCGAAGCCGCAAACGTATAGGGAACCAGCCTGTCAGCAAGTCTCTCAGCCTTGCTTTCAAGTGATGATTTGAGTTTCTCCGATTCCTCGATCATCTTTACTATCTTGTCAAAGCGCCCGCATCCTTCAGTCTGCGTGACTTTTATCGTCAGTTCTCCTTCTTCGATCACGGTACCTGCAAACACGCTCATGCCCGGATCTTTATGCACTGCTACGGATTCTCCGGTCATTGAAGACTGGTTTACCATAGCTTCTCCGCTTACTACTTCCGCATCGAAGGGGATCATATTTCCCATTCTCACCACAACGATATCGCCGCAGTTTATATCCGATGCATCTGTCAAAACCTCTCCGCTGTCAGTCTTCAGCCATACTTTATCAATGTTAAGCGACATGCGTCTTGCAAGATCATCAACCGATCGCTTATGTGTCCATTCCTCCAGCATATCCCCTATCTTAAGCAAAAACATAACGGATGAAGCTGTTTTATGATCACCCGTAAGTATGGCAGCCGTTATTGCAACAGCATCCAGCATCTCCACCTGCAACTTTTTGTTCTTAATAGTTTTCAGGCCACGCCACACATACTTAAAATCCTTTAATATCACCCAAAGTATCCTAAGGGTCATAGGAAGTATCAGTCTTTTCCCGTAATGCAGGATAACATATGTAACGATCTTATCATAATAACGCGTCGAAAGCTCCCTCCCCGAGTATTCAAATACCCTTTCCGGAACCTGCGCCTTATCAAACGAAAAGCCCTTTATGATATCTATGGCTGCGGATCTGTCGCAGCTGTATCGCACAACCGCATCCGCCGTCCTCTCATATACCTTAACCTCATTTATGCCATTGCTCTCTTTAAGATAGTATTCGAGAGTATCCGCCTCACGAAAAGAAAAACTTTTCATTGGAAAATGGACCCTGAGTCTGCCCGGGATCTCATGTTTGATCGTAAAATTCATTTTTGTTCACTTCTTTCTTAAGACTAAAGCTTATTCTTCGCTGCCATCAATAACTTCGGCTTCCTTATCTTTCTTAGCTCTTTCTTCGTTGATAGCTTTAGCTTCTTCATAAATATCCGTACAGTTTTCCTGTAATGTTGTTACCTGCGAGATAACAGAATCCTTTACGCGGAGAACCCCTGCAGTACAATGCGCATATAGCTTCTTTGCATCCTTTGATGACAGAAGTTTGATCCCCTCCAGTCCGAAGAGCGCGCCCAGAACGAATAATCCTACACCTTTAAATTTCATTGTCTTTTCCTCCTGTTATATTTTTTATCCTTGATCTATGCAGCAAATAATACGCATAGGTTATCAAAGCGTTTCATTTGTCAGCTAACGCTAACCCAGTAACGTTAACTGACGTAATAAAAAAGAGCCTTACGGCTCTTTTTACTTATTGATCTGACTGATCATAATTTTTATTTTTTCTGCTGCCAAGCTATTATCCCCTGTCATTGTCTGCAGTTTCCTGTATGATATCCTCGCGGAGCATTATGGTAAGCGCATTTACTTATTACTCTTACTATATTTATCCCTGCCAGTCACAGATTATCTCAACTGCGTTAATTTGTCAACAGTTCGAATGCTTATCATCCCAGTGCCACATCCAGCGCCATCATAAGACTGAATCCCGCAGCAAATGCTACCACGCCGATATTTGAATGCTTGCCTGCAGACATCTCCGGTATCAGCTCCTCTACCACAACATAGAGCATTGCACCTGCAGCGAACGAAAGAAGATAAGGCATTGCCGGAACTACCAGTCCCGCTATAAGCACGGTAAGTCCGCCGAATACAGGTTCTACCGCTCCTGAAAGTACACCCAGTCCGAAGGATTTAGGCTTGCTCTTTCCCTCAGCATAAAGAGGCATTGAAATGATCGCACCTTCCGGAAAGTTCTGTATCGCAATACCGAGTGCAAGTGCAAGCGCCGCCCCTGCCGTGATATTTGCAGATCCGCTTGCAAAGCCGGCATAAACGACTCCGACAGCCATGCCTTCAGGTATATTATGAAGAGTCACTGCCAGTACCAGCATCGCGGTACGCGTAAGATTACTTTTGGGGCCTTCTGCCTGTTCGATCCCAATATGCAGATGCGGAATGATATGGTCAAGCAGTAGCAAAAACAGTATTCCCACCCAAAACCCGATAAAGGCAGGCAGGAAAGCAAACCTGCCTTTATCCGATGACTGTTCTATTGCCGGAACGATCAGACTCCATATTGAAGCCGCTACCATCACTCCTGCAGCAAATCCTGTCAGCGCGCGCTGCACGCCGGTTTTCAGATCTTTTTTTAAGAAAAATACACAGGCAGCTCCCGCAGCCGTACCTATAAATGGAATAAGTAAACCTATCAAAACTGTATCGTTCACACTTGCGCTTCCTTCCCCGGGAGCATTTGGATCCTTCTACTCCCTGTTCTTAAGTATCTCCGCAGGCGAAAATTTGTCAAGCCTTTTCACAAGCAGCGTATTGATCAAAAAGTATAATATCATGATCACAACATACAGTATCACATAGAATACCGGCGGCGTCTTTACATTAAGCCCGCATGCCACATTTGATATCATAAACGGAAACATCATGTTCATTATCTTCTTTGAAAGCGGAAGCACTATAAGCGCTCCCAGGGCAACGACATAAAAGTTTCCGTCAAGATAAAGTTTGCGTATCTCGCCTTTCCTGTATCCGAACACCTTTATCAGCGATATATTCTGCGCACTTCTGTCGACCATCACTTTCATCATCAGATACAATACCACACAGAATATTACTGCCGAAGCAAATGACAGCGTATAGATCATAGGCATCATAAGGGATGTAAACACCTCTGATCCTTTTACCACATCCGACCTTGACGTTATGGAATAAAGCCTGCCCGGGTCGATATCCAGCTTCTTATCGCTAAAGAGCACATTGTAGTAATCTTTTGTTTCTCCCATCATCTTACGCATTTCATCTATATCCATAAAGATAAAGAACGATGACGAATAACTTGTTATATCTCCTACAGTAAACGCATATTTGATCTCTTTCTCTTCGTCGGTAACAACAAATTCCTCCCCTTTCTTTAAGCCGAATTTCTCGGCAAATGCCGATGAGACGATAACATCCAGTTTGCTGTCTGAAGGTTTCACATCAAAATATGGATTATCATCATCTATGCCCAGTATCGTAACATCGAAGTTAAAGCCAAAGGTCTTTTTCTTACATGTATATGCATAGGCTGCCTCAGCTCCCGCAGGCGCTTCTTTTTCCGGATACTTTAAGGTATACATGTACTCAAACTTTGTATCAGCTGCATAATCTTTTGCGATGTTTTCGCACAGCGTATAACAGTTTACTGCCATCATGAATACCAGCAGCGAAAGAAACATTCCCAGCACCACTGCTATGGTCGAGCGCATCTCTCTTAACATCTGTCTTATCCTGAATGCACTTATAAAGCCCATATTTCCAAGATCAACTTTCTTTATCCTTCCCTGCTTTGCTTCATTCCTGATAAGAGAAAGTGCCGGCCGGTTCAGCTTGCTGCTTATGACCAGTACGTTGACGATCACAGCTGTCAGCGGCGGAAATACCAGCGAATATACCCACAGGTACTTAGGAACACTGAAGCTGAAAACAGGTATAGAAAAATACATATATGAGCTTTCCGCTATCATAGGCGCCATTACTCCCGTAGATGCGATCAAGGCTCCGGCAAGTCCCGCAATGAACGTGACTACGACCGGCAGCGATATATAATGCATCAGAAGGTCATTCTTTGTAACGCCCATGGAATACAGCGTTCCTATGATGCTGCTCTCGCTTTCTATCGAATGCACTACAAATACCGATATAACGTATGCCATAAGGATGAGCAGGATGATCCCGGCGATCACTCCAACCTGTATGTCAACTACCTTATCGCTCTTTGTTGCAAATATCCTGGGATTATCCGACTGCTTAAGGAATGAAGTAAGGTCCGATAATTCAAGATCCAGATCCTCTATGGCATCATTTACGGAATCATCAAGTTCCTCTACAGCATCTGCCATTTCATCCGTTCCGTCCCCGATCTCGGTAACGGCATCGGTATATTCCGTCAGTCCGTCCTTAAACTCCTTAAGCGCATCAAGCTGCTCCCTGACTTCTGCAAGCGCCTGTTTCATTGCCTCTAAAGGTGCAGCATCTTCCAGTTCTGAAAGTCTGCTTTTGTAATTTACTTCAGTAAGTTCCGTAGTTATGCCATAGCCT
>JAEEGL015271575.1_pt1 | contig 11567 bp, 7 predicted proteins | sample 9134231 | NCBI WGS metagenome assembly JAEEGL01 (sample SAMN16246548, study PRJNA631951) | gut metagenome | biome: gut microbiome; feature: rumen; material: fiber-attached | host: Bos | place: Iran: Karaj | collected 2018-10 | reverse complement strand
CAACGCTTCTCAGTGCGACGGCAAGTAATAATTATACGATGGATACGAGCAGCGAGGCGCTTGCTAGTTACGTGACGAATGTTTCCTTTAATGTGAAATCCTACAACGATATGCCAGTTCCTTCTGGCGTCTATATGCAACTTCTTCCATTTGCGGTACTAATTGCGCTTGGCGCTATAGGAGGGGTGCTGGTTGTGCTGCATAAACGTAAACAATAACATCGGTCAAAATACAACAAACTAATAGAAAGGAAAACAAGAGAAATGAAATTATCTACAAAAGTAACGGTAGCGGGCGTAGCAGCAGTAGCTGGTGTCGGTATCTTTGCGGCTGGCGATGCAAGCGCTCTTACGATTAGTAACTGGAACGGTAGTAGTCAAGTTAAGATTAACCGCGAAGTTACGGGCGTTTCTAACCCAGTAACTAATACTTTCGGCTACACTGTTACGCAGGATTCAACTGAGCCAAGTGGCATGACGGCATCGAATTTGCCAACAAACCCATCGGTCGTATTCAATAATACTGGCGTTACTTCAAATAAGGCTACGAGCTATATCACTTATGATCTCTCGAACGTTAACTTCTCGGATATTGGTGATTACTACTTTAACGTAGTTGAATCAAGCTCAACAAATGCAGCAAACTATCCACTTTCGACGGATAAGACATATCAGTTTATCGTTTCGGTTCGCAACAATATGACTGGTGGCGTACCAAACGATACTTACAATGCTACGATTGTTTATCGCCGCTCAACTGCTACGGCTGGTAGCTGGGAAAAGTTAACGGCTGATACCTTTACTTGGACTTCGCAGGCAGTTCGCACGAACATCCAGCTCGATCAGGTCGTAAAGGGCAACATGGCTAAGAAGACGGATTGTTTCAAGTATACAATCTCGATTCCTGCTCCAGCAGATCATAGCATTGCGCTAGCAAATGATACCTATAACATTACGACGAATAGCAGCGTATGTTCGAGTCAGTCTGCAACCAATATCAAGGTTGGTAGCACGGCTACCGTCTATATGCAGCATGGTGATTCAGTGACAATTGGTAGCAACGGTACGCTCAACCAGATGCCAGTTGGCCTCCCATACACGATTACCGTCGCAGATAAGAAGGGTTATGACAGTACTTACTTTGATGGTTCAACGACTGACGCAAGTAACGTTACAAAGACGACTGTTGCAACAACCGCTTCGACTTACAACCAGAACAACAAGACAACTATTACTAACAACAAGAACGTCGATACGCCAACGGGTGTTCTCATGAACCTCTGGCCATTCATCCTCTTGGTACTTCTTGCTGGTGCTGGTACCGCCTTCTTCGTAGTCAAGAAAAAAGCAAACGAACAAGAATAATAGCTAAAGGCAACTAAAAACAAACAAAATGTCGAAACAAAAATTGGCCGAGGTCGCAGCAAAGCTGCGGCCTTGGTACGGATTAATCGGTAAAGTAGCTTTTCTACTTGTAGCGCTCTTTATCCTATTTGGCGTAGTGTTTGGCTTCCGCCGAATGTCGGATATTGCGATGAGTCCAATTGTGAACGACGGAGATTTGATGTTGTTCTCGCGAATAGGTAATGACTATTCGGAGAACGACGTCGTTATCTACGAACATGATGGAAAAACTGCTGTATCGAGAGTAATCGCAAAAGAAGATCAAATAATTGATATTAATGAAGACGGTTATTTGACGGTTGATGGCTCAATAGTATCGAAAGGCCCTGTTACGACAGAGATTGATACCGCCGGGACTCAATACGGTTTGCCATATAGGGTACCGTCAAAGCAAGTATATCTGCTTAATGACAATTATGAGATGAAGGAAGACTCACGCTCCTTCGGTGCGATTTTCGTGGAAAAATTACAAGGTAAAATAATCTCGGTTCTAAAAGTTCGAGGAATATAAAAAAGTGACAAAAACAAAAATAGTACAAATTATTAGGGGATTTTTGGAGCGCTTTACCGAGATTTTAACGATGTCGCTGTTTTTGATACTGCTACTTGTGGGAATATATGCATTTATTGATGCAGGTAGCGTAACGCAAAGCGGTATTATCGATAAAGAACTCCTTGCGGTGGCGCCAGAGTTTAGTGATGATGGCGAGAATCCGCTTAAAGATGTTCAAGGGATAAATTCCGATATTATTGGCTGGGTGAAGATATATGATACGGGCATTAATCATCCAGTTCTATATAGCATGAATAATACGGATTACTTGGTGCGAAACTATAAGAAAGAATATTCAACGGCAGGTAGTGCGTTCGTAGACTATAGAAATAATAAATTCGATGATGAGTTTACAATTGTCTATGGACATAGGATGTCGGATGGATTGATGTTCTCGGATATTACAAAGTATGTCGATAAATCTTACTTTGACTCGCATCTGACGGGCCGGTTGTGGACAGAGAAGGGAACGTATGATCTGAAAGTCGTCGGATTTGGCGTTTTCAATGTCGGAGAGTCGAAGATATACGATCTTGGTTCGTACCAGTATAATAGTAAGGCGGCGTATGATGAGTTGGCGCGCTCATTGTCATTCAAGAGCCAATATAGCTTTGAGGAGGGAGATAAGCTGTTGCTGCTCTCGACTTGCGATAATGCGGGGCGGCATAAACGTGATGTGCTGCTGCTTAAAATGATTGAGAAATAATTGATTGTTTCTAGCAAAAACCGTCCTGTTTGGGCGGTTTTTGCTTGCATTATTACGCGTTTATGCTTATACTAGAAGTAGTGTAGAGGTAAAAACAAAAATACTGCGGGAGATTAGGATAATTATTGGTGAGGAATCTCCATAAATCGGTTTTTGGCTTGATTACAGAAAAACGCGACAAAGTTATTTTGTGTGGCGTTTTTGGTTTTGTATTCATGCTTGTCTTTATGATTCTTGGCGGTAAAGCCCAGGCAGATTTGCAACCAATTAAGACAATTGAACTAACCTCTCAGAATACGAGTTATGCAAATAACCAGCCAGGTGCCTGGAAAATAGATAAGAGCGCCGAATGGATAGGTGAGGGCAAGGCGAGGATTACGTTCGAGGTAAATACTATACCTATTGCTGAAGAAAGACCGAAAGACGTGTTATTGATACTCGATAATTCTGGCTCTATGGCTGGCAATAAGCTCGAGAAAGTAAGAAGTGACTCGAAGGAACTAGTGAGCTATTTGCTTTCGTCTAGCAATAATCGAGTGGCTTTGGTTACATTTGATACTACGGCGACGGTTCGTTCAGACTTTACGAACAGCGAATCTACGATTATGAATACGTTGGATAGTATGCTTGCTTCTGGGGCGACGAATTATTATGATGCGCTACTAAAAGCGGAGACTATTCTGGAGCACTATTCATATAGTACTAGCAGAGATTTAGTTGTCTTATTCCTTTCGGACGGATATCCTTGCGAAGACACTCCTAATGAGGTTTCGGAGTATAAGTACTTAAAGGACATGTATCCATATGTTTTCACTAGTGGGGTTCAATATGAGATGGGCGAGGTTATTCTCGATCCGCTCAAAACGGTGTCAGATGAACAATATGTTGCTGATATGGATTCTTTGAATAATTCATTATTCGATGCGGTTTCTACTAATGTACGTCGATATGACAAATTAATCATAACTGATTATATTGAGGACAATTATTTTGATACCATTGTTAGTGTTAAATCGAGCATTGGAAGCGTTTCCAATGATATGGATGGCACCACCCCTAGAGTTACGTGGGATTTAAGCAATAAGTATCGTTGGGGTAGTAAGGCATACTTGTATATCGATGTTAGTCTCGGAAGCAATATAAGTGATGATTTTGGCGGTTTGCTTCCGACCAACAAATACGAAAAAGTCGAAAGTAGTGCATTGGATATCCCTGATGAAAATATTGTTAGCACATTGTCGCCATCGTTGCTATTAAATTATTCCGTATCATACGACGGGAATGCTCCGAGGGGGTGCTCTGTGGTTGGAGATGTCCCATCATCGAGAAAATATAAGGTATTTACTTCGATTGAAATAAGTCCAAATACATTAAGTTGTGAGGGGTATTACTTCAAGGAGTGGAAAGTAGTCGATACTGTTTCGTTTATTAATGATGACTATTTCATTATGCCAGAGAAGAATGTGACTATTAAGGCGATTTGGGAGAAAATTGATATAGAAAAGACTACTGACGGCGTAGTTAATCAAACTGATAATGCAGAGCTCGATACGGGTTCGGTCGTTAATCGAAAGTTAATGAGGCTTGCTGGTTCGTCTTATAGCTATGATTCGCGTATTGTTGGCATAAAGATGGCGAATGAATTACCTTTGGACTTTATAGAATCTGCCGATAATACGATTTCCTCAAGCGATTCTAATGGAAAAATATATGCATGGTTTGATAGTGGCGATGGTTATATAAATATTTATACAGCCAAATCGGGCATACGGTTGAATCAGGACTCTAGATCATTATTTAATTCGATGAGTCATTTGACCGATATATCCGGAATAGCGGATTGGGATACATCACACGTTGTAGATATGAGTTATTTATTTGAGGGATGCAGTAGTTTGTCCGATTTGTCGCCACTAAAAGAATGGGATACTTCTAATGTTGAAAATTTGCAGTATGCATTTACCGGTTATTATCACGATATTGAAATTAGCGATTTGCGTCCACTTCAAAATTGGGATGTGTCGAAAGTGAAAAATATGCATATGTTATTCGATGGAGCTTATCGTGTGACTGACTTGTCGCCTCTTGCCAATTGGGACGTATCGAGTGTAACTGATATGAGCGGAATATTTGACGACATGCGTTCAGTTACGTCGTTTAGGGGATTAGAGAATTGGGATACTTCTAGCGTTACAACTTTGAGCGGCGCCTTTAGGGACATGAAGTCGCTTACAGACATTAGTACGTTGTCTAATTGGGACACCTCGAGCGTTAGTACTCTGAGCTCCCTGTTTTATGGTGCAGAATCTTTGTCGGATGTGTCAGCGCTAGATGGATGGGACATGAGCAGTGTCACTTATCTTTCTAATATGTTTGATGGTGCCTCTTCAATAGAGAGCGTATCCTCGATTCATTGGGATGTGCCAAATTTGCTGTATATGAATGGGATGTTTAGGGGCGCCAGTTCGTTGCGTGACATCTCGAGCTTAGCTACTTTGGATACTTCTAAAGTAAAAAGCTTCTCAAGTGTATTTAGCGGTGCTAGATCTCTTGTAGATATTTCTCCGTTAAGCAGCTGGAGTACGGCTAGCTTAACTAATATGGAACAACTATTTTACGATGCATCGTCGATAACGTCTCTTGATTCGTTGGCTGGATGGGATGTATCGAAGGTTACTACTATTCAGAGAATGTGCGCGGGCGCATCGTCGTTAACCGATATCTCTGTAATGGCAGGATGGGACGTATCGTCCGTGGAGACTATGTGGCTTCTATTTGCGGGTGCGAGTTCGCTAGAAGATATTTCTGCGTTGCGTGACTGGTCTTTCCCTAAAGTTACTCATTTAGGTGATGTCTTCTCTGGAACCTCAATTTCAGATCTGTCCCCAATTGCGGGATGGGATGTATCCAATGTAAAAGTCTTCGATTCGCTATTTGCTAAGAATACTAGCTTAGTCAGTGTTGCTCCATTGTCGGGCTGGGATACTTCTAGCGCTACGGATTTTGGCGGCTTGTTTAATGGTGACGAGAATTTAGTGGATATATCCGCTTTATCGAGTTGGGTAACAGATTCCGTTGTACAGATGGATTACATATTTGCTAATACCGCAATATCGGATCTTTCGCCGATTTCCGGATGGAATACTGGAATAGTTGATTACGCTCCGGGGATGTTTAGCGACATGCCGAATTTGGTTGATCTTACGCCAATTGCGAATTGGGATGTTTCGGCTATCAGGTCGTTTGCTCGTATGTTTGAAAATGACGCTGCAATTACTAATTTGAGGGTTTTGGATGGATGGGATGTTTCTGCATCGATTAACTTCCAGTATATGTTCGATGGTATTCCGGCTTCGGTTCAGCGCCCGTCTTGGTTTAATAATTAACTTATTCCGGGTGACATGTATAAGAAAACCCCGCTCGCGGCTGCTGAGCGGGGTTTGTCGGCGGATGTTGCTGGCCGACGGAGTTGTTTAGTCTAGATCGGTATTCCTATAGGTTACAAAACGGAATGGTAGGCCCTGGTGGTGCATGATGTGGGTTTGTTCGATGGGCACCCAGTTGTCGAGATGGTCGATTCTGGGGAAGAACAAATCCGAGTTCAGCGTCACGGTTTCGACGCGCGTTATAACTGCGTATCGGCATTGTTCGTATAGTTGCTCGAAGACGCTGGCGCCGCCAACGATATAGAGGTCGTCAGACGGAAATACTTCTAACTCGGCGATACTATGAATAATAGTCGCGTTGTCGCGCGTAAAGCTTGTATTGCGAGTTAGGATGACGCGTTTTTGGTTAGCGTCAAAGTATTCTTCGGCGTAAGGAATAGTTTTTCGCCCGTAGACGATGATATGCTTCTTCGTTATTTCGTTGAAGTAAGCTTGATTAATCGGTAAAGGGTAGAGAATATCGCCGTTTTTGCCGATGGCCCAGTTTTGATCAACTGTTGCAACTAAAAACATAGTATCACCTCCTCTCTATCTTGGAGTTGATGACCTAGACTAAAAAGATGCGTAGCTTATTGCTACATTTTTAGTTTATTCGTAGTTATGCCTCTGTTGCAAGCATGAGGGCAATAATGTGTGCGGAGGTAGTGCGTTTTTCGTGATATCATAAATATATGACAAAAGCGGAGGAGATACAGTTAAAGCCAAGTGATTTTGTGCATTTGCATAATCACACGCATTATTCGCTCCTCGACGGCCTGACGAAAGTTGATGAACTTGTGAATCTCGTCAAAGAGACGGGAATGGAAGCGGTGGCGGTTACCGACCACGGTACGATGTCTGGCTTGATTGAACTCTATAAGACTGCTAATGATGCGGGCATTAAGCCAATTTTGGGTCTTGAGGCTTACGTTGCAGCGCGAAAGCTCGAAGATAGAGACCCGGCTTACGATAAGGAGCGTTTTCATATTACGCTACTTGCGCAGACGAATAAGGGCTTTGAGAATCTTTGCCGAATGCTAACGATTGCGGAGATTGATGGTAAATACTATAAGCCGCGTATTGATCACCGCGTGATGGAAGAATATAACGAAGGTGTTATCTGCCTATCCGGTTGTGCGGGGTCGGAAATTTCGACAGCGATTCGCAATGACGACCTTGATAGGGCACGTGAGCTGATTAAATGGTATGCGAAGACTTTTGAGGGGCGTTTTTATCTAGAGATGCAAGACCATGGCCATCCGGATTCGCCGACACATTGGGATGTCCAGAATAAGATTAATAATCAGCTGATGAAATTCTCGAAAGAGTTTGATTTGCCACTGGTTGTAACATGCGACGCGCACTATATTAAACACGAAGATCAGGATGCGCATGAGGTGCTACTTTGTATTGGCACTGGTTCGCGTATTACTGATGAGAAGAGGATGTCGCTCAAAGAGTTTCAGCTTCACGTAATTACGCCGGACGAGTTGTTGCCGCGCTGGCAGAAGACTTGCCCAGAGGCGATTCTTAATACAAAAAAGATTGCTGATTCGTGTAATGTGACGATTGATTTGGGGCGGATCTTGATTCCGAAGTTTCCAATTGATACGGGCGAAACGGAGAAGCAATATCTAGACAATATGGTGTTTCGTGGTCTTGCGGAGCGGTATGGCTATCTTTCGAAAGAAGAGGCCGCAAAGAAGAGTGTAGAAGAAATACGACCGCTGCTATCGAAGGAAATCTTGGAGCGCATCGATTATGAGCTTTCGGTCGTCGATAAGATGGGGTACAACGGCTACTTCTTGATCGTACAGGACTTTATTAACTGGGGTAAAAATCAAGGAATTATTTATGGTCCAGGACGCGGTTCGGCGGCAGGTTCGCTTCTGGCATATGCAATTCATATTACGGATTTGGATCCGCTCAAGTATGATTTGCTCTTTGAGCGCTTTTTGAACCCGGATCGTATCTCGATGCCAGATATTGATACGGATATTCAGGATAACCGCCGCGATGAGGTGATTGAATACTGTACGCAGAAGTATGGCAAGGGTCGCGTGAGTAATATTGTGACCTTTGGCAAGATGATGGCGAAAAACGCGGTACGTGATGTGGCACGCGTGCTTGACGTACCGTATGCGGAAGCGGATAGAATAGCGAAGCTTGTGCCGGATCCAGTGATGGGACATCACGTGAAGCTGAAAGATGCAATCATAAATGAGCCGGATTTGAAGCATGAGTACGAAACGAATCCGACGGCGAAGGAAGTAATTGATCTTGCAATGAGACTTGAGGGGACGATCCGATCACATGGTGTGCATGCTTGTGGTGTCGTGATTGCGCCAGATGACTTGGTGAAGTTTATGCCGCTTGAAGTTTCGGCGAAGGGGCCGCTTGCAACACAGTATCCTGGTCCGCAGGTTGAGGAACTGGGGCTTCTCAAGATGGACTTTTTGGGCCTATCTAACCTTTCGGTGATTCAGCAGGCGCTGCGTATTATCAAGAAGGTCCATGGCAAGACGATTGACATGAATAAGATTCCGCTAGACGACGATAATGTCTATGCACTTTTCCGCAGAGGCGATACGACGGGCGTATTCCAGTTTGAATCGGCGGGAATGAAGCGGTATTTGCGTGAGCTTCAGCCGACGGCGTTTGATGATCTTATCGCTATGAACGCTTTGTATCGTCCGGGTCCGATGCAGTTTATTGAGAGCTTCATTAAGCGCAAACATGGTGAAGAGCCGATAACCTATCTACATCCGGGACTAGAAAATTCGCTCAAGAATACCTATGGCATTCTTATCTACCAGGAGCAGTTCATGCAGGCGTCGAAGGAATGGTGCGGCTTTACGGGCGGCCAGGCGGATACTTTGCGTAAGGCGGTAGGCAAGAAGAAAGTCGACCTCATGAATAAGATGAAGCCGCTGTTTGTCGAAGGCGCGGTGAAGGTTGGTGGTGCAACAGAAGAAATCGCCGAGACTTTCTGGAGTCAGTTGCTAGATTTCGCGAACTACTGCTTTAATAAGAGTCACGCGGCATGTTATGCGCTAGTGGCATATTGGACGGCTTACCTCAAGACTTACTATCCAGATGCATTTATGGCAGCGCTCATGACGGCGGATATGCGCTGGACGGATCGTCTCGCGATTGAAATGACGGAATGTAAGCGCATGGGAATCCCGGTACTCGGGCCAGATATTAATGAGTCTTATGCTGACTTTGCGACGGTCGGTAAAGAGAAGAAGGTGCGCTTTGGTCTTGCGGCGATTAAGGGTATGGGCAAGGCACTTGCTGAGGAAGTTATCGAAGAGCGCGATAAAAATGGGCCGTTTAAGTCGGTCTGTGACTTTGCGAAACGTGTGAATGCGACGAAGTTTAATAAAAAATCTTGGGAATCGGCGATTAAAACGGGCGTATTCGATCGGTTTGGTGATCGTTCAGATTTATTATTCAATCTTGATAAGATTCAAGCCTACGGTAACAAGATGCAAAAAGATGCTGCGTCGGGGCAGACGGATTTGTTTGGTGCGATGGGTGCGGCAGCAGAAATACCAGAGGTAGAAATACAACCAGCGCCAACAAAATACACCGAGAAGGAAATGTTGATGTGGGAGCGCGATTTGATGGGTCTCTATATTTCGGCGCATCCGCTTGATAAATATGACACCTATTTCCAAGAGCAGACGATGCCAACTAATGAGATAAAACCATCACTCGATGGTGCGTCGGTGATTGTGGGTGGTTTGATCACGAATGTGCGAACTCTGATTACTAAGTCTGGCTCGAAGATGGCCTTCGTGAAGATTGAAGATAAGTTAGGTGAGATAGAAGTGACGGTTTTCCCACGTACCTTTGAAGAGGTGGGGGCTAAACTGATTGTTGATACGGTAGTAAAGGTATCGGGGAAGGTGAATGCGCGTGATCGTGATGGCGTACTGACGGATGAAGCGAAGATTAATGCTGAGGAAATAACAGTTATTACTGATGAAGAATTAGATAATTATGAATCAACCGGTGCGACTTTGAAGACGCCGACGAAAGGTGTTGCGTCGTCGAAGCCGCGCGGTAAAGTGGCGGCAACATCGGTAGGTGGTGGCGGAGGAGGCTTTAGGCACTCGGCCGAAAAACCGGCGACGCATTTTAAGACGTCGGAGAGCGACGTAAATGCGCAGCCTTTGAAGCCTAAGAAATTGTTCGTGCGTATCGAGGACTCGTCTAATACGAAGGCGCTTCTTGATATGAAAAAGATGTGCGGTACTTATCCGGGCTTGTCTGAGGTGATTCTAGTGATTGGGCCAGATAAAAAGGCGATGCGAATGCCGTTCAAGGTTGAGCTTGAAGACGTATTGCTGTCCGGACTTCGTGAGCTATTTGGCGAAGAGAATGTAGTAGATAAATAATTCGCTAAATGTGGGCGTTTTTGCCGGAGTAGTTGTTGTAGAGATTATCGTGAATTGTAGGGTGGCCGATTTTGTTGGCAGCCTTTACGACTTCGGTAATATCGTCAGTAATCGTATAGATTTTGCGGTCGTTAGCCTTGATTAGCTTCATTTTCTGCATTTTAGTTTCGAAGAATTTGTCGAGTGGTTTCCAGAAGCTTTTGCCGATGAGGAACATTGGCATCTTTGGCATTTTGCCTTCTTGCATGAGAATGAGAACTTCAGAGAATTCATCGAGCGTGCCGAAACCGCCAGGGAAGAAGACATAGACTTTGCTTGAGATAGTAAGCATGACTTTGCGCGCGAAGAAATAGCGGAATTCGATAGTATCAGTGACGTATGGATTAATATGCTGTTCGTGAGGGAGCTGAATGTTTAGGCCGATACTGCGACCGCCAGCCTCGTAGCATCCTTTGTTTGCTGCTTGCATAATGGCCGGTCCGCCACCAGTAATAACGGCATGGCCGTTTTGAGCGAGTAACAAGCCGAGTTGCTCGGCGAGTTTGCAATATTTGTCGTCTTCGGGAAGACGAGCGGAACCGAAAATTGTGACGCCTTGAGCGTATGTGCGAATTTTGGCTAGACCTTGTTCGAGATCTTTGGCATAGCGAAGGGAACGACTGACGTCTTCGGAATCAAGTTTTTCGTTGGCAATGGCATCGAGCCAGTTAGTAATTGCTTCGTTCATTAGCGAATCTCCTGTATTGGCATATCGTGTAGTTTTACTCTTTGGTTAATGATTCCGTCTTTGCTGCCGATATGCTGTACAACAGAGGTGGAATTGGCGCTTGCGAAAACTAGAGAATCTTTGAACGGTTTGCCGTTTGCGTAAGAGGCAAGGAAGCCGGAACCGAAAGCATCGCCGGCGCCAGTGGAATCTTTGATGACGGTATCTTCGTAGAGACCGAGACGATATATTTCATTGCCATCGGTCGCGATAGCGCCTTGGCTACCATCGGTGATAATGACATTCGGTACATGATTATGTAGATTTGTTGATGTTTCTACCAGGAATTCGCCTTCGAAGATTTGGCT
>JAEEGL014464099.1_pt1 | contig 11567 bp, 6 predicted proteins | sample 9134231 | NCBI WGS metagenome assembly JAEEGL01 (sample SAMN16246548, study PRJNA631951) | gut metagenome | biome: gut microbiome; feature: rumen; material: fiber-attached | host: Bos | place: Iran: Karaj | collected 2018-10 | reverse complement strand
CAAATATGGCTCATCAGCACCCGCACCTGACTGGTATAACATTTTTAAAAATCTGCCAAGTGACAGGAATTTACGGTTTTAAGTTATGGGTGAGCGGTGCACGTCGGGAGCGCCAGCAAAATGTCCGAGCATAAATCGGTCCCGCCGTAGTGTGTTCGAGCAGCTCGCCTGATGAGGCGAGCGTCGCGAGTTAAAGGCGGGCGATTTTGAATATGCGAGGACATATTTTGCGCCAGCGCGGAGACGTAGCGAATCCCATACTTAAACCGTAAATTCCGTCACTAAGTAAGAAAAATTATAATATATACTACTTAGTTTGATTCATGCTGGCAAGCGCATCCCGTATCTTGGTGACGATGTCGCGGATACGCTCGCTCTCCATCTGCATGCTCACGGGATTAACGATCATTCTTGCCGATAAAGGACAAATCTCCTCCAATACCGTAAGTCCGTTCTCTCGAAGAGTAGAACCTGTCTCAACGATATCCACTATCACATCGCTCAATCCCACAAGCGGTCCTAACTCTACGGACCCGTTAAGCTTGATTATATCAACGGTCTGATGCTTTTTTTCGTAAAAATATTCACGTGCGATCCTGGGATATTTGCTTGCAACACGAATTCTCTCATGATGCATTAATAGCTCGGCCGCGGAAGCGGGACCGCATACACACATGCGGCATTTTCCGAAGCCAAGATCAAGCACCTCGTATACATTCCTGTTTTCTTCAAGTATAGTATCACTGCCCACTACACCTATATCGGCTGCACCGTATTCAACATATGTGGGTACATCGGGACCTTTTGAAAGAAAGAATTTAAGCTTAAGTTCTTCATTTACAAAGATAAGCTTTCTGGAGTCTTTATCCTTCATTTCTTCACAGGTAATCCCGACATTTTCCAGTATTTCCATTGTTTTATTTGCAAGTCTGCCCTTGCCTAAGGCAAAAGTCAGATATCTTTCAGAATTCATGACAATGTCTCCTTGCTTCTTGCATTCAGCGCAACCTTTGCACCGCTTTTTCTTAGTTCAAATGCCTTATTTAAAGCCTTTCCGTACTCCTCAATATCGTCCGGATTATAAATTATGATCGTTTCATCATCCTTGTAAGGGATACTTATCTTCTGGGAAAGAAGTGCTTCAAGAATATCGTCTATTCGCAGGCAGAATCCAATGGCAGGTGCATTCTTCCCGAAATGAGCAAGAAGGTTATCGTATCTTCCGCCCTTAACTATCGGTTTTCCGATACCGTAGGTAAAGATCCTGAATATAACTCCGGTGTAATAGTTATATTTGCTTAGCATTCCGAGATCAAAGGAAACATACTCCTCCACACCGTATTTTTTTAATACTTTATAAAGTTCTTCAAGCCTTGAAATAGCCTTTGCGCTTCTGGATTCCGGAAGGTTTTCTTTTGCTTTGGCCAGAGAATCAAGATCAGGGAATGAATCTGCAATACCTAAAAGCTTTTCTTTATAGGGAGATGCGATATTTTTTTCCTCAATAAGATTTTTTGCGGTAAAATTGTTTTTTCCTGATATAAGGCTTCTTAGCTCAAGCTCTGTCTCCTCATCGACTCCGGCATCTTCACATAAGCCTTTGAAGTACTCCATATGACCGATGCTTACTCTGAAATCTTTGAGGCCTACTTCCTTAAGAGAAAGAATTGCAAGGGCGATAACTTCACCGTCAGCATATACGGACGAGTCACCGATAAATTCGGCTCCAAGCTCCGTAGCTTCCGAAAGCTTTCCCTGAAGCGAATCGGTCCTGGAAAAAACATTTCCAAGGTAAGAAAACCTTAATGCACCGGTACTCTCACGAAAATACTTTGCGCAGCATCTGGCAATTGAGGGAGTAAAATCCGGTCTGAGTACCAGCGTATTGTTTTCTTTATCAAAAAACTTATAAAGCTCGTTGCTTGGAATCGTACCGACTTCCTTTGAAAAGACATCGAAAAACTCAAATGTAGGTGTCTGAAACCTGTTGTATCCGAAGGAATCAACTACCGACCCTAATGTTTTCTCAATATATTCCTTATCAAAAAGTTCCCGTCCGTATATATCCCTTACACCTTCCGGCGTATGTAATAACTTCTGATTCATACTTAAACCTCCGAGTAGTACGCTTTAGCGTGGTAGCGTGCTAATATGGTAAATCGATAAATTATTGATAGTATAATAGGAGCAGAATAAAATGTCAAGCATCAAATATTCTTAATTACGGTCTGTCATTTAAATCCTGCTGAAGCTTATCCAGATAAGGAACCAGCACATCTCTTTCTTTGGGAAGGATATAGTCGGGATTTAATTCGTCGAATCTGAAGCTTTTTCGGTCTCCCTCCTTTGCTCTGTCCCAGAAAAACCTCAGCATTTCAAGAGGCAGGTAATACAGTACGTCCCGTCCCGTAAAATATATAAGAAAAAATGCAATGCCACCCTGCTTTTCAAAATTGATCATGAAATCAACCTGATGTTCATGTATGTTCTGAAGAGCAAATGTGTCCGTCGCACATTCTTTTGCGTCAAAGCAAACCGGTAGCCCCTGCACCGCTCCAATGTAGTCAACAGTACTCTTTTTGTCAAAATAAGCTAATGTTATATGCCTTGTCTCTTTGTCGATATTAATGGGAGTAATCGGCGTGGGTATTTTCTGTACCAGGGCAAGTCCGCTTTCAAGATATTTTTCATTTGTTCTGTTTATCATGTCCTCGAGGGCAGAACCCCTAAGGCCTCGCGATTTCCAGGTTGCCATATTTTTACTTTCTTGAGAATAAAAGTCCGAAGGTACCGGGACCGCAGTTTATCGAGATAGCGGGTGAAGCTTTCTGCAGGTAAACTTTTTCAAATTTTACGATGGAAAGCACTTCGTTTTTAATCTCTTCAATTTCACTGTTACTTATTCCGACATAGGTAATAAACAGTACTGATGTGTCGATTTCCGAAGGATTACTCAAAGCTTTTTTGATATATGAGCTTTTAACATGCCTATAGCTGCCCACAAGTATTCCGGCTACATTCATAGCACTGTTTTTCAGCTTGATCACGGGGTGAACCATGAACGCATTACATATTTTGTGTATTTTCTCGGAAAGACGTCCGCTTCTGTATAGATATTCTGTGCTTTCGACTATAAAGCTTGTCTGTATCTTGGCACGTTTAAGCTTGGTTTTTCTGATGACTTCGGAAATATCAAGTCCGGAATCCATTGAAAGCTCTCTGGCATAAATGGCAAGCAGTCCCATTCCGGATGAAAGATGTCCCGAATCAAGTACGGTTACATTATTAAAAGAAAGCGCAGCTTCCGAAGCGTTTTTGAATCCCTTACTTGAATTCTTTGCCATCGTAATATGTATGATGTGATATGCCTTTGACAGCTGAAGTGCAAAGAATCTTTCATAATCCGCAACATCCGGTGCTTCACTTCTTGCGTTCGTAACCTTTTCTTCAAGATATCTGATAATGGAGTCTCCGTCGGCTTCAAGACCGTCTGCAAATACAGCGCCCATCATATGCACATTATAAGGAAGAATTGGTATTTTAAGCTCATTGAGGATTGAAACCGGAATATCAGCAACACTGTCCGTAGTTATAAGAAGAGGAATCTTGCTTCGTGTCTCGTGAACAATCCTGTAGGAATCAAGCTTCGCAGCTTCGTTTTCCCTGATGAGAATCAGATCGGCGGGTATCAGCGAAAGAAGTGTTTCCTCGAGAAGTTCACCGGAAACAGGCTTCAAAAGATAACCGTCAAAACCTTCCTTCCTGTAGAGTGCCTGATTTTCGCTTCCTGCGTTTGCGGTCAATACGACTATCGGTGAATCCTTGCACAGACCACCCTTTTGATCTCTTATAGCATGCATGCATTCTATGCCGTCCATACCTGGCATAAGATGGTCCATAAGAATAACATCAAAATGCTCCTGCGCAGTGAAATGAAGGCATTCCTTAGCATTTAAAGCAGTCTTTATCTTAACTCTTGTATCTCTCAGAAGCTTGGAAGCAACAAGGAGGTTTGTCGTATTATCATCGACAATAAGAACCTTAGCCTCGGGTGCTTCAAAGCTTTGGTGATATATATTAAGCTTTTTATTATTATATGTTTTCTCGGGATCGAATTCGCCTATCTGTTTTGAATCAACGATCTGCTGCTCGATTGTAACGGTAAAAATGGAGCCCTTGGTATATACGCTGTCAACAGAAATCTCTCCGCCTAAAAGTTCGGTGAGCTGCTTAACGATCGAGAGGCCGAGGCCTGTTCCTTCGATGTATTTGTTTTTGTCTTCTTCCTCACGTCTGAAGGCATCAAAAAGATGCGGAATGCTTTCTTTTCGAATACCCATTCCGGTATCTTCTACCATATATGTCACTATTGCACTGTCATGATCTGTAAGCTCACAGTGTATCGAAAAAGTGACCTTACCTTCGTTTGTATATTTTATGGCATTATTAAGCAGATTAATAAGGATCTGCTTTATTCTCACATCGTCCGACATGAGCTTTGCTGGTGTGAACGGATCGATATCAACAGTGAAGTTAAGGCCTTTTTCATTGGCTTTTGCCCAAACCATGTTTACGATATCGGAGAGCATTTCACCTACATCATATGGACTTTTTACGATATCCATTTTTCCGGATTCCATTTTTGACATATCCAGGATATCGTTTATAAGGGACAAGAGCATTTTCGACGCAGACTGAATATTTCTTGCATCATCCGCAACTTCCTCGGAAGTGTTTTCCCTGAGGATCATTTCGTTCAAACCTATTATGGTGTTGATAGGTGTACGGATCTCATGGCTCATATTTGAGAAAAACCTGTTCTGAGCCTTATTCAGATTTTCAATCTCCTTCTTCTGCTTTTCGTTTTCAAGAATGGTATTACGAAGAAGTTTGATCTCTATCTCCGACATGATGATAACTGCGGCACTTACGATAAAGAGAACGACAAAGCCGACAATGAATTCCATCATCGTAGACATGTTGCTGTTGTTATTATCGGGACTTACACAGTAAACAAAGTGCATAATGGCAGCCATTGATCCCGTAAGTATATAGAGCAGATATTTGATCCTGCCTTTAACCAGAATAACGATATACAGGATCGTGGAAATGAACCATATTGAAGATCCGATTCCAAATTGATCGTAAACGGAAACGGCTTCCGTGTCGATCATAAAGATCTGGATCAGCGCAATAATAATGCTGAATTTCTGCACCTTTCTGGTTTTTACTGCTATGATCGTGAGAACGATACTTGATATAATGGCGATAGCTAAAAGGCCGTAATCCCAAAGATGATCGGTGATATGTCCGAGCTTTATCAGATATATGGTTTCAAGTATTATGGTATAGCAAACTTTTATTACAACATTAAGGATCGTAAGTATAAGGAACAGAGTTAATTCCTGATCTCTTCCGATCACGGGTGAATCATGGTTTTTTCTACTCATTGTCACCCTCTCTTTCCGGAGTAAATTCCATAGCCTCTTCTGAAGGGGCAAACTCCATTACATCATCATTTTCAGAACCGGTTTTGTCATCATTACCGTCATTTTGGTTCAAAGCGTGAGAAATAGTGTCCTTAACCTCCCTGTAAAGCTTGAAAAGATCATCATTGTGCAGAAGAAGGTAGGCTTTGTTTTCATCTTTTGCGGCAATCTCAAGACCGAGGGCGGTTTCGCTTAAAGGAAGTGCACCGATAAGCTTGGCGGTACTTTTCAGAGCATGGACTTTAATGTGATAGTTCTCCCAGTCCTTGTTTTCGTAGTAGCTTTTAAGCTCAGCTTCTTTCCATTCGTATCCGCTTATAAATTCCTTTAATATCGAAATATAGAATTCCTTATCATTTTTACAGAATTTAAGACCGGACGATACCTCTATACCGCCCTCGGTAAGCTTTTCCATTATCTCTTCGCAGTTATCCTCGCTCTTAGTCCCATTTTGAACAGGAGTGGGAGCACTGTTTTCTTTGGCTTCTGCCTTTTTACCCGAGAAAATATCAAAAATGCTTAGTTTGTCTTTATCATCCTGCAGATAAAAATCATAAACATCACTGTCAGCACCAACATAAACAATGGCTGATTTTGGAAGAACATGCTTGAGTACACGCTCGAGTTCAGTTATTTCAATGGGCTTAGGAATAAAGCCGTCAAAGCCTTCGGAAAGAAACATCTCCTTTGCGGAGCTAATGGCATTTGCGGTAAGAGCAACAACACAGAGATCCTTGCCTTTTTTGAGTGCATTTGTCTTAAGCTTCTTCATGGCCGTGACACCGTCCATTCCGGGCATCATGTGATCCATAAATACTATGTCATAGTCTTCGGCTTCACATTTCTCGATGGATTCAGGTCCGCTTGAAGCGGTGCTGACGCTCATCTTATAGCCTTCAAATATTCCTCTTGCAACAAGAAGGTTCATCGGCTCATCGTCAACAACAAGAGCCTTCAGACCGGGACATGTCATTATCTCGGAGTTCTTGTCTTCCTTGAAATCTATATTGGAATTAAGGAAATTGGCAACCTGTGCGCCGTAAAAAGGTTTTGAAACAAGCGAAAGTGCGGGATTATAGCTTCCGTCAAAGCCGATATCCGCAACAAGGGCTACATTCATTTTTCCGATAAGGGAATCAATGTATTCTCTGTTTTCCAGATATTCTCCGGTTCCAACAAATAAATGAGTAATCTTTGTCTGAGAAATAAGTCTTTCAAGCTCTCGTTTAGATTGAACTCTGTGGAAGGATACATTTAGCCCGACTGACAGATGGGTGATCATATCCATATAGTACTGTCTGATCTCACGGTTTCCGGTTGTCATGAAACCGAGGAAACCTGCAACAACACAGTTTTCGCTGTCCTTAACGGAAAGACAGCTTGAAGGATTGCTGACCTCCTGGGGAATGCTGACTCTTACAAGAGTGCCCTCTCCGGGGACGCTCTCTATGGAAATAACACCGCCCATAGCTCTGGCAAACCCATTGACAATGGGAATTCCGAGTCCGAGACCGCCGGCATTTCTGGACCTTCCGGAATCAGACTGATAGAATTTCTCATAAATATGTTCTATTTCATCTTTAGACATACCGATTCCGGTATCGGAAACATCGATGATAAGATTTATCCCATATACTCTTTTCACGGAATATATATGAACATTGACACCGCCTTCATTGGTAAACTTGAGGCCATTGCCTATCAGATGACGCAGAATCTTCTTTATCTTTGTTCCGTCACCAATAAGCTCGGAAGGAATATCAGACTCGAGGTCAATTACAAGGTCAAGATTGTCAAATTCTTTAAGTGAGAGTGATACAAGAAGATCGTTTACTATTGAGCTGATCATATATGTCTCGTTGTTTATCGAGAGTTTTCCCATATCGATCTCGGTAAAGTCAAGAATATCACTTATCTGCTGTGCCACCCTGTGACCTGCTTCCGAAATGGCCTCAAGGTTCATGCGTGCCTTCTTTGAAAGCTCTTCTTTTTCAAGCACGTTAGAAAGTCCCATTACTGCGTTAATGGGAGTCCTGATCTCGTGTGAAACATTAGCGAGGAAATTATTTGCTCTTTTGTTTTCTTCGCTGAGTTTCTCTATTGTTTTGCCGTATTCATGTTCGGCGTTTTTCCAGGCGTTTGTGATGTTTACGGCAAGAACGCTTGTCAAGGGGATCAAAAGAAAATGCAGAACGATCCGCGTTACATACGCAGATGAAAATTCAAAGGTTCCGGCAGTTATAGCCGTGATTATATTCATTATAATTCCGGAGGCACCGACGATTATGCCGGATATGATCAGAAGCTTTTCGTTCGTGAAAGAAAAAATGATGATCATTACAAGAATAAGTGCAGTACATTCGAAAATTGTATCGCTTCGAACCGTGTAATAAAAGACCATAAACATGAACAGTATCGAAGTATAAATAGTCTGTGTTCTCTCACTTATCTTGTGGATGATGTATATGATCCAGCATGCAGCGGTACAGCCTAATACGATAGGAATGATCCACAGCTCCCATCCCATTATGCGATTCATTACAGTTATAAGAACACTGATAAGTGCTGTAGCAATAAGCAGTGTTATATGCGTGATTTTTTTAAGCTCTTTTTCCCGGCTGATGTCCATCTGTGAAACCCCGTGCCTTATAAGAATATTTTAAACATCATTTTCTTTCATTGTGTAATCTTTGTCTTCGTCGATCATTGCCAGCATGATATCGGCAAATTTAGGATCAAACTGGGTACCTCTGCCCTTTATTATCTCATCTCTGACGACAGACTGAGGTAATATTCCGCGGTAGCTCCTGTTACTACTCATGGCATCATAAGCGTCTGCAACGGCGATGATACGGGCTTCCTCAGGTATTTCTTCTCCTTTTAGCCCATCCGGGTAGCCTGTACCGTCATATTTTTCATGATGCCATTTAGCTCCGACTATAAGTTCGGGTTTTTCCTGAATTCTCTTAAGGATGCGTGAACCCATGACAGGATGATTTTTAATAAATTCAAACTCTTCGTCCGTAAGCTTTGAGGGCTTATTGATCACTGCATCTGGAACGCCTATCTTTCCAACGTCATGAAGAAGGCTCATCATGTAGATATCATCGAGCTTCTTTTCACCGTATCCGTATCTTCTGGCGATCTCAAAGGCATAATCCGCCACTCTTCCGGAATGACCTTTTGTGTATCTGTCTTTTGCATCTATAGCTTCCGCAAGAGCCTGAATTACATGTTTAAATAGTTCGTTATTTTCCCTTGTCTTTTTCTCTATCTCATAGCTTAAGTTTTTCTGAAGCGTAGTGAGATCTACAATATGGCGTACTCTCTGAAGCAGCACATCGGGAACAAAGGGTTTTTTCAGATAATCCATGGCTCCGAGAGAAAGCCCTTCACTCTCGGATTCTGAGGAATCATCGGCAGTTAAGTAGATAACGGGAATATCCGATACGCTGTTTCCCATATTTCGGATCTTCCTGAGCGTTTCGTAGCCGTCCATTTCCGGCATCTTTACGTCAAGAAGGATAAGGTCCGGAATGTTGTTCTCAAGAAAATCTATAAGAGCACTTCCCGATCTTAAGGCTGTTACAAAAAATCCGGCTTTACTTAAGATGCGCCCCGCTATCTGCAGATTGGTGGAATCATCATCCACAACGACAATCTTTGCCTCGCCCTGGGGACGTCCTTTCTCGGTAACACTTCCGATATATTCGGCTTCATATGTGATGGAAACGGATTCACCGTAAAGCTCATGCCAATTTTTAATGATATTACCGATAACCTTTTTAATTGCGGCTTCATGAATATCCGTAAGGAAAACAAAAAACTGGTTTATTCTGTTTCTCATGAGAAAATCCGATTTTCTCAGTGAATCCTTAAGATAATCGTCAAATCTCTCACAGGTGACTGAAAAATGGCTTTCATCCTTACAGGATATATCATTAAGCGTAAAAAGTACTTTACATGCACTTCTCTGGTTTCTTGTAATATAGCGCATTACAAACTGATATACATAAGAAAAACCGTTCTTATCAAGCTGATAAGCGGTATTAGGGATATTTCTCTCTCCGAGAATTGAAGAAAGTGCACCCAGATTCAGCTCATCACTTTCACCGTCGTTATTTTCGTCCGGAAGCTCGTTAAAAACATAGGATGTACGTTTACCGTTCTTTTTAGCCTGGTAGAGTGCTTTGTCTGCAAGCTCTGTGAGCTTCTGATAATTGCGGCCGTATTCGGGTACAAAAACAGCACCTATGGATGCACCAAGAGGTATTTCAAAGTTTTCACCCATAAGCTTTTTTGCTTTATCCGTGATCATGCGGTTCATAATAAGGCACAGATCGGATACGTCTTCAATTGAATTTTCTTCGGGAATATACGCTATAAATTCGTCGCCGCCAATTCTTCCGATAAGAGCAGGTTCGGGAATGCATTCCCGCAGGATCTTTGCAAATCCGGAAAGAACGCTGTCTCCCATGCTGTGACCGTAGATATCGTTAACCAGCTTAAAGGAATCAAGGTCAATCATCATGAGACAGCCGCTTCCTCTGCTGATCTTTTCCGGAAAAAGATTACCCACAGTCGCTTTGTTTAAGAAGCCCGTAAGTTTGTCCGTCGTAGCTTCGATCTTGAGATCTTTTATGCGGTTGCGGTTTTTGAGTATACTGTCAATCCTGTGGAGAAGAACTTCGGGAACAAAGGGCTTTCGCATGAAATCAGAAGCACCGGCATTAAATCCAAGGTTCTCGTTTCCGGAATTCTCATCTGCTGTAAGGAAGATGACGGGAACTTCTTCAACGCCCTTTTGTTTTTCAAGCTCTCTGAATCTTTTAAGAGTTTCAAAGCCATCCATTACAGGCATTTTTATATCCAAAAGAAGCATATCGGGAAAACCGTGCTCAGAGCAGTAATTCAGAAGTGCCTGTCCCGACTTTAATGCCGTAACACGCATGCCGCTCTTGCTAAGTATATGACCTGCAACCTGCAGATTCATTGTATCATCGTCAACAATGATCAACCAATCAGCCATTATTTTCTCCTTGGTTAACTAACAGTGATATAAGCTTGGAAATCTCTTTCGATCTGGGCAGTTCTATAGTATTATCATCTTTTTTGAATTCCGAATCGGAAATCAAAGGAAAATCTTTTGGAAAAATTACTTTGTAGGCCTGAAGCAGCTGATATTTTAGTTTCTTCTCCTCAGGCTCATAGCCGAAATTCCGATTACCGTTTAAGGAAATATATTTTTTGTCACCGTAAATCGGATGACCGAGTGCGGATAGCTGGGCTCGTATCTGGTGCGATTTTCCGGTGTGGAGCTTTACTTCAAGAAGCGTGGCTTTATTTCCGTAATTTTCTATCGGTTTAAAATCCGTTTCGATATAAACGCCTTTTAATTCTTCTGTTGAAAGGCCTTTGTCGGTTATATCTTTGTTTATTATGCTTACTGTATTACTCTTTTCATCCTTTATCAGATAACCCTTTGAAGTAAAGCTTTTATCGATCCTTCCGTGGCATACAGTAAGATAATACTTCTCAATCCTTCTGCCTTTAATGATTTCGGTAAGTTTTTGCAGCCCTTTCAAAGAGCAGCCGCAGAGCACAAGTCCGGAAGTGTTTCTGTCAAGCCTGTTGCAAATTGAGGGTTTGAAGGTTTTAAGTTCTTCTGCTATTATGACCCGGTTATCTAAACAGAAGTCAACAAGGTATTCATTCAGTGAGTAATCATTTTTTTCCGCTTTTTGTGATAACATTCCAGCGGGCTTATCGAATATTATGATATCCGGGTCAGAGTAGATCTTAACGGGACAAAATACGTTTTTTTCGGCTGCCTTACCGGTCTTGGAGTTGTCATTACTGATCGGCTCCGATGAAAACTTTCTGAATGTTTCGTCGGAGAAAAAGCTTTCAACACTGTCGTTTTCCGAGAGAATCTCAGATCCGGATGCTTTCTTTCCGTTCAGTGTGATATTCTTTTTTCTGAGCATTTTATAAATAATGCTTTTGGCAGCTCCGGGCAGGTATTTGGCAAGAAATTTATCAAGTCTCTGCCCTGCCTGATTCCTGCCGATAATTGTT
>JAEEGL013663510.1_pt1 | contig 11567 bp, 16 predicted proteins | sample 9134231 | NCBI WGS metagenome assembly JAEEGL01 (sample SAMN16246548, study PRJNA631951) | gut metagenome | biome: gut microbiome; feature: rumen; material: fiber-attached | host: Bos | place: Iran: Karaj | collected 2018-10 | reverse complement strand
ACCTTGCACTTGCGCCCGTCCACATAGAGATACATCCAGCCGCTGTCCACGAAGAAGGTCTCGAAGCCGTCCTTGTGGGCGTGGCTGAAGGCGGAGGCTTCATCCGGGGTCTGCTCCGGGCGCTTGGCGCACATGATGGAATCGGTGACGGAATACTCACGGTGGGGACCCTCCGCCATGAGGATGGTGGACTGGTATTCCCCGACGTATCCGTCCGGGGAAACCTGCTTCCAGGGGATGAGCCAGCTGGAGTCGTGGTCGTTCAGGTCGATAACGATTCTTTTTTCCAGGATCATGGTATTTCTCCTTTCAGACGGCGTCCCGGATGAACGCCGGTAATCTGCCTGTGCCTGCCCTGAGCCCGGCCTGCCGCCGGGCTCTGTCCCCGCCGCTTCATCGGCTGTTTTTCCGCTCCCGCCAGGCGTCGATCTCGCTGCGGATGGAGAGCATCTCGTCCACAATCAGCACCGCCGAATCGGGCCGGACATAGTTGAGATACTTCGTCATCCGCTCCATGGCCCCGGGACTGCCCAGGTGCCGCGCCGCGGCCTCCCCCAGCTCCGCCGGGAAGCCAAGCTCGGTGACGGCCAGGATGAGCTCGTCTCTGGCGTCCGCCCATGCCCGGTTCACCGTGCCTCTCCTGCTGCCGCGCGCCGCCGGTCTCTACAGGACATAAGCGGAAATGAGGGCGCTCAGCTTCCGGATGTCCACGCTGGAGCGGAAATCGAAGGTCAGCTTGGCCCCGCTGGCGAAGGCGAGGACAAGCTCGCTGTCGATATCCAGGACCCCGGCGGTCTCCACGCCGAAATACTGGACCTTGGAATAGGGATAGGAATAATAGGAGGTCTTCTTCCCCGTGATCCCCTGTACGTTGACAACGAAGATCCGCTTATTGGTGAAGATGACCTGGTCGCGCACCGTTTTGAAGGCGCTGACGGGCTGTTCCCCCTCCACCAGGAGGTCAAAGACCTCGCTTCTGATCTCATCCGGGCCGATCCCCCTGAGGTTCAGGAAATTGGACTCTGCGGCGATCCCGGACGATACGGTCGGCATAACGTTCCCCCCCTGCTCTGAAATTCTCTGTCTATTGTCGGATCACACATCCACGATATCCCGTTTGACCGCGGAAGTCAAGACCCTGCCCGCGTCCCGCAGTTTCGGTTTGAAAAGCGGCGCGGGATGCGGTAGGATGGCGGCGAATCAAATCGCGGAGAGGATGCGGCATGCTCAGACGAATCGACGCCGGCGGCGTCACCTGCCCGGAGCCCCTGAGCGGCAGCGGGACATGGACCAAACCTCCGGGGACCTCTATGAGGCCGGGGAGCTTTATCGGGCCGGACAGCGCATCCGGCGCAGTCCTCTGCGCCTCGTCCCTATGCCGGACGGGCGGCAGCGGCTTCTGACGGAGGCATGACGCGCCCCGGCGCGGCGCAGCCTCAGCGCTTCATACCCGGCATGGGCGGCATGGGCGGCATACCCGGCGCTCCCGGCATGGGCGGCCGCATGGGGGGCCTGGCGCTGGAATGATAGCTGAAATAGCGCCCGTGGAGCCCGTCCCAGACCCGGTCACAGGCCGCCAGGGCCTCGGGGCTCAGGGGCTTCTTCACCGCGGCCAGGCCGATATTCTGCACCACATGCTCATATTTGCTGGCGCCCACGATGATGCTGTCCACCGCCGGGCGGTTCAGCAGCCACTGGAGGGAGAATTCCAGCAGGCTCATGCCGCTTTCCTCCGCGACGGCGGTGAGACGCTCCAACGCATCCATGTTGGCGTCGAAGATATAGCGCATATTGTAGCCGAAATTGTCCTTCAGCCGGGAATTGTCCGCCAGCTTGTCCCGCGTGTGCTTTCCGCTGAGGAGGCCCGCCGCGATGGGGTTGAAGCAGGTCAGGCCCATGCGGTACTCCTCCAGGAAGGGGATCATCTCGTCGTCGATGCCCCGGGTCAGGAGGTTATAGACGCTCTCGCTCACCACCGGAGGGATGGCGCACATCTCCCGGGCCTTGTGGATGAAGGAGCAGCACTGCCAGGCGGCATAGTTGCTCAGGCCCCAGTAGCGCACCTTCCCGCTGCGCACCAGGCCCGTCATGGTCTCGATGACCTCCTCCGCCGGGGTGTCTGCGTCGGGATGGTGGAGATAATACACGTCGATATAGTCGGTGCGCAGGGCCCGCAGGCTCTCCTCCAGGCCGGAGATGATGTGCTTGCGCCCCTGGCCGGACTGGTTGGGCTTCATTCCCCGGGGATTGGTCACCTTGGTGGCGATGACGGCGTCCTCCCGCTTTCCCTCCAGTGCCTTGCCCAGGATCCGCTCGCTGCTGCCGCCGGTGTAGACGTCCGCCGTGTCGAAGAAATTGACCCCCTGGTCCATGCAGTAATCCACCATGCGGATGGATTCCTGCTCGCCGGCCTGGTCCCCGAAGGTCATGGTCCCCAGGCAGAAGCGGGAAACCTTCAGCCCCGTTCCCTTCAGACAGGTGTATTCCATGCTTGCTCTCCCCTTTCTTTTCTATCCGTTATGCGTTTATTTTACCGAAAACCCCGGCTCTGTCAAGCGGCCTTGCCCCCACAGGCTTTTTATGCTATGATGGGAGGGTGGGAGCGGAAGACCCGGTCGGGTCCATCCGGCGCCGCTTCCCGCTCCGGGGCAGCCCGGCGGGCGGGAGAGGGACTTCATCGGCATCGGCTACGTCAGGAGGAAACGGGATGAAAACAGCGCAAATCACGGTCACCAGCCTGGGAGCAGGCATGGAGGAAGCCCTGAGGGCCACCGAGCGGCTGGGAGAAAGCAGCGGGCTCTCGCGGAAGGCAAATCTGCGGCTGCGGCTGCTGTCGGAGGAGCTCCTCGGCATGATGCGCAGCATCATGGGCGAGGTATCGGCCCAGTACTGGGCGGAACAGGATGCCCGGCGCTATGACATCCACCTCGACGCGGAGGTCACTCTGAATCAGGAGATGCGCCGGCAGCTGATCGCCGTATCCTCCCGGGGGGAGAACGCGGCGGCCAGGGGCTTCATGGGCAAGCTGCGGGATATGATCGCCGTCGCCCTTCTGCCGAAGGAGGCCGGCCCCTCCATGCTCTCCCTGGGGCTCATGAGCATGGGCAGCCCCGGCGGATACCGCTCCGTCACCGACTCCTTCGACTGGTCCATGACTGCATACAGGAGCGAGCTGGAGGGCAGCCGGGAGCGGGACGGGGAAGCGGCGGACGCCTGGGACGAGCTGGAGAAATCCATCGTCGCCAACCTGGCGGACGAGGTCCGCGTCAGCATCGTCGGCTCCCGGGTGGAGATCACGATCACCAAGGTTTTCTGAAACCAACAGACAGGAGAGGATAAAGATGACGATCAACACTACCCTGAACGGGAAAGAACTGACGATCAGTCTGGAGGGGCGGCTGGACACGGTCACCTCCCCCCAGCTGGAGCAGGCCATGAAGGAATCCCTCCCCGGCATCGAAAGTCTCGTTTTCGACTTTGAGAAGCTGGAATACATCTCCTCCGCAGGCCTGCGGGTGCTGCTGTCCGCGCAGAAGGTCATGAACAAGCAGGGCTCCATGAAGCTCCGGAACGTGAGCGAGATCATCATGGAGATCTTCGAGGTCACCGGTTTCTCGGACATTCTCAGCATTGAATGAGCGCAGGCAGGCGCAGGGCAGAGGGAGGGCCTCCCTTCGCCCTGCGCCCGGCTTTACTCCCCTGCGCGCCGCAGAAATCCGAAGGGAGGAGACCCGATGGAGCTCTCGCTGAGACCGGCGGACGAGCAGGCGCGGGCCATCTGCGCCGTCATCTGCCGCAGCGGCGGTCTCCGGGCCAGGGAGATCGCCGGGCTGCTGGGCCTGGAGCGCAGCACGGTGAACCGGATCCTCTATGCCTCCCCCCTGATGCGGGAGCTCTGCTGGCAGGACGGGGAGCACCGCTGGCACGGCATTCTGCATCAGACGAGGCCCCACGGCGGGCTGCAGGAATTCTCCGGCTACTACAGCCTGGTGCGGGATTTTCTCGCCCTGGACGAGGAGCGCTGGCTGGCCGCCCTGTCGGAGGGCTGCCGGAACATCGGCAGGAGCCTCAGCGACGCCCGGGGTCTCCTCCACTCCTTCCGGGACTGCCGGGCGCAGATGCTCTCCCTCTTCTCCGACCTGCGGGAGATGCTGGGGGAAAGCTGCCTCGACTGGGAGATCGCCTTCGAGCTGCGGCTGAAGCGCGCCCGCCGCATCCGCATCTATGCCGACGTGCTGGTGATCACGGAAAACCGGGTCTTTTCCCTGGAATTCAAAATGAAAAGCGACCCAGAGCAGGAAGAAGTGCTCCAGGCCGCAAAATACTGCCCTTATCTGGAGATCATGTTCGGGCCGGATTACGAGATCATCCCCGTGCTGGTGCTGACCAGGGCCGCGGAGCGCTTCGACTTCGTGCAGATCGGGGATGACGACGCGGTGCTGCCCGTCTGCTCCGGGGACATGCTCTTCAATGTGTTCAACGAGTATCTCGGCTTTCTGAGGGATTAGTGGGTCCTGTAGTAATCCCGGGCATAGTTCTGATATACGTCGTTGACCGCGTCCGCGCGCATCTTGGCGCCGGGGTCGTCGGGCTTGCCGCCGCCCATGGCGGCGAAGACAAAACCGCCGTCCGGGGCGAAGGTATCCACATATTCCATCAGAGCGGCCCGGAAGGCCTCCTCATCCTCGCAGGCGGCCCATTTCAGGCTGTCCCAGGCGCCGCAGAGGGCCATCTTCCTGCCGAAGCGCTTTTTGACGGCAACCAGGTCGTTGGTGGTCTGGGCCGGGTTCCAGCAGCGGATGCCCATTTCCACCCAGTCGCCCACGAACTGCTCGCTGCGGCCGCAGTCGTGCCGCTCCATCAGAATGCCGTTTTCCGCCGCCAGCTCGCAATGCTTCTGCTGAAAGGGCTTGAAGAACTCCCGATACATCTCCACGCTGAAGAAGGGAGCCCGGAGGGCGCTGTCGTCGTCCATGATGGACATGACCTCCGGCTTTATCCAGCGTATCTGCTGCTTCAGCACCTCCAGATAGAATCCGGAGACATAGTCCAGCAGGGCCTTCACCTCCTCCGGCTCCTCATAGAGGGCCAGCATGGCGTTCTCGAAGCCCATGAAGGAGATAAGGGTCAAAAAATAGTCGCCGCCGGTGACGGGGATGTATTTTTCGCTGCGGTCGATGTCCTTGATTTTGTCCTTGTAATACCGCTCCCAATCCACGCCGCCGGTGTCCGGGACATGGATGGCATCCCGCCATTTGGTGATGTCCTCCAGGATATGGACGCCGGGCTTGGGCATGGCTCCGTTCATCAGCTCCGGGCTGCCCACATAGGTGACGCCCAGCTTGGTGACTAGGGGCCCATTCGGAGCATAGACGGGGGTGAGCCATTCCTCGTCAAAGCGGCCGGAGCGGGGCTCGAACATGCTGGGAACGTATTCGGGGATCTCCCCCCGAAGCAGGGTCAGATAATTCTCCTTTGCGTTCATTGCGGTCCCTCCTGTTCACGGTGGACTTTGTTTATATCTTAAAGTATACGCACATATCCCGGAAATTGCAATAACCAAGCGGGAGCAGGGAGGAAACGGACCATGGTGAGACCCATCGTGAAGGACCCCATTTTTCTGGCGAGGAAATCCGCCCCGGCTTCTCCGGAGGACGCGGAGCTGGCCCGGGACCTGCGGGACACCCTGGACGCCCATTGGGAGGGCTGCGTGGGCATGGCGGCCAACATGATCGGCGTGAGCAGGCGCGTCATCATTTTCGCCGACGTGGACGGCAGCGGCCGGGCCGAAATCATGTTCAACCCGGAGATCATCCGGCGCAGCGGGCCTTATGAGACGGAGGAGGGCTGCCTCTCCCTCAGCGGGACGCGGAAAACGAAGCGATACCGCAGCATCAAGGTCCGCTATCTCAACGAGCAGTTTCAGCTCCGGCTGAAGACCTATACCGGGCGCACCGCCCAGATCATCCAGCATGAGATCGACCACTGCGACGGCATCCTGATTTAGGGATAAGCGCCCCTGCGCCTCCGGCCCGCGGCCGGCGGCGCTTTTTCGCTCCCGCAGGACGGAAGGAGGGGCGGCCCCGCGGAGCCGCGGGGCCGCCGTGCTGCGCAGTCATATCATGATGCGGTTTCCGGTGGAGATGCGGTGGAGCCGCTCCAGGCGCGTCTGCAGCCAGGCAAGCTGAGCTTCGCCGGTGCAGTGGCCGGTGAAGAGCTCCGCGCCGCAGCTTTCCAGCGCCTCGGCGTAGGGCTCCAGGGCTTCGCCGGGTTCCAGCTTCATCAGGTGGAAACCGCCGATCACCACGTCGGCGGGAAACCAGCCGAGGATATTCAGGATGCCCTTGTGGGAGCATCCGCTGACAAGGACCCGCGTGCCATACTCCGTCTCCGCCAGCAGGAACAGCTCATGGCGGAAATCATCGTCCATCAGCTTCCCCTCCCGCTTCACCCTGAGGCCGAAGCTCCCGGGCGCATGGCGGCGCATCCGCCCATTGCAGGCATAGAGGCGCAGCTGGGGCCCTATCTCCGCTTCCTCCCCCACGAAGCGCAGGCGGGGCTCGGATTTCAGCGCAGGGTCCAGACCGATATACCTGCCTTCCGCGTTATAGCATTCGTCGAAAGCATACTCGCTGAGATACACCGGGGCGTGGTCGTTCAGCTCCAGGAAGCGCTTCAGCCCGCCCCCGTGGTCATAATGCCCGTGGGACAGGACGGCGGCATCCGCCGCGGCGAGGTCCACCCCCAGCTTTTCCGCATTTTCCGCGAAACGGCCGGACTGGCCGAAGTCGAAAAGAAGCTTCGTCTCCCCGGTTTCGATAAAGAGGGAAAGACCGTGCTCCGCCGCCAGGTCCTCCCGCACGGAGGTGTTCTCCGCCAGAACGGTGATCTTCATCTCCCGCTCTCCTTTCGCATTTGACTTCCGGGGCCCGGGAACATTCGTTCCCGGGCCCCGGTGCGCCGGTGAATCAGCGCTGCTCGTTGATATAGATGGTCATCTTGCTCTGGAGGAGGCGGCCCACCTCTTCGGCGGATTTCTGGCCGGTGAAGAAGGCCTCCGCCTCGTTGGTGATCATGGTGATGAGCTCGTCATCGTAGTTCTGCACCTTGGTGGTGGTGTTCACCAGCTCCATGATCTTGTCCGCCTGGGCCTGGGTCAGGGCCTTGATCTCCACGGTCACGCTGCCCCAGCCCCAGGAGCCCTTGGACATCTCGATCTTCTCGCCGTTCTCATCCAGGACGAAGTTGCCGTTCTCATCCCGCATATACTCGGGGGTCATGGCGTCCTGGAGCTTCTTCTCAAAGGCGACGCGGTTGGTGGGCAGGCCGTAGCTGTACTGCTCCTGGTAGTCTGCGGTCATCAGGGTGCGAAGGAACTGCCAGGCGGCGTCCTTGTTCCTGCTTTTGGCGCAGATGGCGAAGCCGCTGTCATCGAAGCTCATCATGTTGCCGGTGCCCTCGCTGGTGGGGAAGCCGATGAAGGTGGCCTCGCCGCCGAAGATGGCCTCGTACATCTGATAGCTCTCAAAGTCGCTGAGCCAGTTGATCATGAGCATCTGCCGCCCGGCGGAGATGCGCTCCGTGTCTTCCTCCCATTCCATGTTCTCCCAGTCCATGTCCGTGGGGAACTGGTTGGCGAACCGGAGGATTTCGGCGAACACAGGGGTATCGAAGGCGCAGACGCCGGTGGACCAGTCCACCAGCTTGTTCATCTCCATGCTGAGGCAGTAGGAGAGGATGCTGTCCCGGGTGGTGCCCTGGCTGAAGGGCTCGCAGCCCGCGGGCATCTGCTTCAGCGCGGCATTGTACTGCTCCAGGGTCCAGCCCGGCTTGTCGCCCACCACGCTGCTGGCGCCCATGACGGTCTGGATGTTGAAGCTGGAGGCGGTGCGGTAGAGCTTGCCGTCGGTCATGAGGGCCTGCATCACATTGTCGAACATCTGGTTCTTCAGCTCTTCATCGGCGTTCAGATAGGGCATCAAATCCGTCAGGATGCCCCGGGCGGCCAGCTTGCCGGCGGAGAGGCCGTTGAGGTTGAGGATATCCGGGACGTTGCCCGCCATGATCTCCGTGTTCAGCTTGGTGAGGCCGGCCTCATAATCCTCTTCGGTGTTGTATTCGGAATAGTCGCTGATTTCAATGCGGCAATCCGGGCTGGAGCGGTTGAACTTCACGATCATGCGCCGCAGGTTCCAGTCCAGATACATGGTGGCCAGCGTGATCACGTTCTTCATGGGCAGGCTGGAGGCGGGCACCTTGGAGACCAGGACCAGGCTGACGCTGCTCTCCCCGGTCTTCTCGTCCCACTCGCTGGCGAGGGAAACGATCCGCCCGTCCTCCATCACGAAGGCCCGGTCCGTGTCGGAGGGGTCGACGTCGGCGTTTATCCAGTTGAGGACCTTCTCCGCCTTGCCGTCAGCCAGCCTGTAGCCCATGAGATTGGAGCCGTTGGTATAGTAGAAATCATAGTCCCCGCCGCCCACGGTGAGGTTCCAGGCGTTGGTCACCGGGTAGCTCTGCTCTTCGTCGAGCTCCAGGGTCTCCGTGTTGAGGATGACCAGCTGCTCGCCCTCGTCGCCGTAATAGGCGACGGCGATGCGCCCGTCGTTCAGGCGGATCAGATTCTCCATCCAGTTGGGGAATTCCAGGGAATTGCGGTAGCTGCCGTCGGCCTCCAGGGCGATGACGGCCTGGTTGGCGTTGATATAGATGCGTCCCTGCTCATCCATGGTGAAGCTCTGGGGGTAATAGGAATCCTGCCAGTTCTCCCCCAGGGCCGCCGTCAGGACGTCGCTCAGGGCCACCCGGTTTTCCTCGGTCCCGTCGGCAGCCAGGAAGCGCAGATAGTAGTTCTGCTCATAATGCATATAGTTGTAGTACTGCTTCTGATACCACTCGTCGGAATAGAGCTCCACGTCGTCGGGCCCCTCGTACCAGCTGCGGTAGAGGATCTCCATGGAGACCATTTTCCCCTCCGGCGTGACGACCATGCCGTTGGTATAGGTGGAGCCGTTCTCGCCGGCCTCCATGGGCTGGTAGCCCTCCAGCGTCTCGCAGCTGCCGTCCAGCCCGATGGAATAGAGGCGCATCCCGTAGACGTCAAACTGGCCCTCGTACTCCGGGGTCGCGCCCTCGGGGTTGTTCTCCCCGATCTTCTCCCAGCTGGAGACCAGGACGCGCTCGTTCTGACAGGCCAGGAGGCTGCCTCCGTTTTTCATGGCCGGCACGGGGATGAACTTCGCGCTGTAAACGTATGTATCCGGGGCGGGGGTAGCGCTGCCGCCGTTGTCGCCGCTGCCGCCGTTTCCGCCATTGCCGCCGTTGCCGCCGTTGCCGTTGCCGTTGTCGGCGGGCCGGGCGGAATTGCCGGGGTCGGGCGTTTCGTTCTTGGTGCAGCCCGCCAGGGAGCCCAGCAGGCTCAGGCAGAGGACCGCTGCGAGCAGGATGGTCAACAGTTTCTTTGTCTTTTTCATTTCGTTCTCCTTAAGGACAGCCTTACGCTTCTTTCGGGTCCGGGCCCGACATCCATATTATAGACGATAATGCAGGAAGTTTGTTCCTCTTTTTCATTGTGATTTCCATGAAATTTCCCCGGTTTTCCCATGAATTTTCGGTAACAGCGCCACTCTCTCATATCTCCCGCAGAAGCGCGCATATACTTTTCCGAGAAGAGAGCAGGGAGTGGTGGATATTCGGAGCTATATGGAGGACAGAGCCTGCGACCTGGCGGCCTGGATCATCGACACCGGGGCAACCGTCCGTGCCGCCGCCGGTCACTTCGGCATCTCGAAAAGCACCGTACACAAGGACATCACCCAGCGCCTGCCGGACTGCAACCGCAGTCTCTATCTGGAGGTGAAGGCCGTTCTGGAGCGGAACAAGGCGGAGCGGCACCTGCGGGGCGGCGAGGCAACGCGTATGAAATACAAAGGAAGCTGATGACAGCAGGCTCCCCCGCCGCGGCGGGGGAGCTTCCGCATTCCGATTACCCTTGGGTCAGCTTGTTTTTGGTCTGGCTGATCTTCTGCTGCTCCGCCTGCTCCGGCAGGTACCAGCCGCGGGCGTTCAGATCCCGGAAGATATCCGCCTGGATGCAGTGCTCCTCGTCCAGGATGTTGAGGAATGCATTGCGCAGCCGGGGGTCCACGCACTCGCCCGCAAAGGTATTGTAGGCGGCGGTGATCTGCTTCTGACTGGAGAGGCAGTCGCCCAGGACCTCCTTCAGGTCATAGAGATTCGCGCACCGATTCGGGTCTGTCATGTTTTCCGCCTCCTTACTGCAGAAAGCCCAGCAGCGTGTCGCAGTGCTTCTGGTGCTTGTCCGCGATGCTCTTCAGGTCGCCCTGCACCTTTGCGTCGGTGCAGAGGCAGGCCATGGCCTGATACTTCTTCACCAGCACCTGCTCATGCCGGATCTGATCGTCCAGCGCCGTGAGTTCCTTCGTGGTCAGATTTGCCATGTGTTTCCTCCGTTTTCATCGGTTTTGTGGTTTGCCGCTCTTAGTCTGCCCCTTCCGCGGCAAATCATCCCCCCAAGGGCGCAAAAAAGCGGACCGGCGAAGTCCGCCGGTCCCCACCCGATTCCGCTGTCAGATTTTCAGGAGATCGTATAACTGCCCCTGACCAGGACCGTCACCGGCTCCTCGGCGCGGATCCCGTGGCCGTCGACGGTCACCATATACAGGTGGTTCGCGGCCAGCTCCTCTCCGTCGTTCAATTCGCCGGAGCCGCTGGTATCCACCAGGCCGGGGGCCGCATCGGCCGTCACGCATGCCCTGCCTGCGCGCAGCAGCAGCTCCGCGCCGCTGAGGCAGACAAGCGTCTGCCCCGCTTCCAGGGTCTCCGCGATATACTCGGCGCTCCCGGAAACGCCGCTCGCCCGCTCCAGAGCGGCGACCCGGTCCTCCAGGTTCTCCCGCAGGACGGTCTCCTTCTCCTCCAGGTCCCGGCGGAACAGGTCCGTCACATAGGGCAGAAACACGTCGTTTATGTAGCTCAGAGTCACCAGCGGATCGTCCTCCGTCCCTGCGGAGGTGGCCGCGTCCACGGCCAGGGCCGCGACGCCCAGCAGAAGCACCGCCGCCAGGGCGATGAGAACGATCCGGATCGTTTTTTTCATGTCATTTTCCCGCTTTCGTATTGTCCTGTTCGGGCCGCGCCGCCGCTGCTGCCCAGGCCGAAGCTCACGGCGATGGCGCTGTCCACGCGGCTCATCATGTCTTCGTCCAGCTTGCCCATGCGCTCCCGCAGGCGTTTCTTGTCGATGGTTCGGATCTGCTCCAGCAGGATCACGGAGTCCTTCGTCAGTCCGCAGCTCGCGCCGCCCAGGCTGATGTGGGTGGGCAGACGGGCTTTCCCGGTCTGGGAGGTGATGGCTGCCGCGATCACGGTGGGCGAGTAGCGGTTGCCGATGTCGTTCTGCACAATAAGTACAGGCCGCATCCCGCCCTGCTCGCTGCCCACCACGGGACTCAGGTCCGCATAATAGATATCGCCTCTTCTGACGGTCCCCAGCATGTTCTCACGCTCCGTGGTTTCAGATTGCCGGCCATGCTCCGGCCGGTATT
>JAEEGL013594689.1_pt1 | contig 11567 bp, 11 predicted proteins | sample 9134231 | NCBI WGS metagenome assembly JAEEGL01 (sample SAMN16246548, study PRJNA631951) | gut metagenome | biome: gut microbiome; feature: rumen; material: fiber-attached | host: Bos | place: Iran: Karaj | collected 2018-10 | reverse complement strand
TTTCCAGATGCCGCATCCATCGGAAAGGCATATTCCTGTCCATGCGTCCGCACACGAATGGAACGAAGTCCACCACACCAAGCCTTAACGTTCCGCATCCGTCAGATATTGTGTGTCACAAGACTTTCTCAGAAATAGTTTTAATGGCTTAATTATGCCATTAAAATATCAGTTTGAATTCTAAGACTTTTTCATATTCAAGGGTGAATTTTTATTACAAACGGAAGATGAAAAATAGTAAACAAGAGAAAAAAGCATACTCTATAAGTTATTGCTTTAACGAATATGTCCTGTTCTTATTAGCACCATTTGCAATAATCTTACCTTCTTCAACAAGATCAGAAAGATAGTCTTTTGTGCGCGATTGTTTCAAACCAATAAACAGAGCAATATCCTGAGAACGTGCTTCTGAGTTTTGTTTCAGATATTCAAGAATCCTGGCTTTGAAATTTATCGCCGATTTATCGCCGATTTTTTGATTTATCGCCGATTTATCACCGATTTCTGATTTTATCGCCGATTTATCGCCGATTTTTTGATTTATCGCCGATTTGTCACCGTTTTTCTTGTATGAAGGGCGATAAAAATTCACCCTTAGCATATCGCCAATTTCAAGAAATTCAGGATGAGCAATTCCATATTCATCACACTGGGCAAAGATTCGTTTAAAGCCAGACCCCCATCCTTCAAGAACATCTATCTTTTCAAGAGTACGGGCAAGCGTTTTATTGCGGATGGAAGATCGTCCGTTCAAAGCTTCTTCCAGAGTCAAAGAACCGTAAATACTGCCAGGAGAAGAAATCTCAACACGGTCATCGTAAACCGCAACCTGAACGCTGGAACTCATCTGATAATTGCGATGGATTACGGCATTTATAATAAGCTCGCGGATTGCCTTTGGCGGGAGCTCATATCTTTCTTTGTGAACAATTCCGTTTATCTCCACAGCCATGCTTAAATAATTCAGGACAAATTTGTAAGCATCATCAATTTGCTCGCAAAGTGGTCCTTCGTATTCTTTTTTGTCAAGGAAATCGACACGCTCTGTTCCACGGAATCTGGCACACTGAATGCGTGAAGTATAATCATGTTTTCCTAAAAGAATTGCATACGCATTTGTCGCAACATCTTTTTTGTTTCCAGTAAGAAGATTCAGATTCTCCAAATCCTTTCTTGTAATCGTGCGTTCTGCGCGTTCAGAAAAATCTTTGCAAAGATACTTTATATCCTCATCTTCAACTTTCAATGAAGTACAGGGAAATTCATCATAATAAACATGGCGGCCGCGATTTGTAAGTTCATCAAGCGCAGTCCAGTCCGCATTACGGGTTGTAGCTCCAAGTCGGATAAAAGTACCGTTTTCTTTTCCCAAAGATTTTATGTAATACGGTGTTGCGTTCCCAGGGAATACATTCACAATCAAAAGCTGAGCATCGTCTATCATCTCGGCTGTGATGTCAAACATAATCTGCGGTTCGCACATCTGACCGATTGTGTCGGCAATGTTATCTTTCAGCTCGAACAAATCAACAGTCTTTGCAAGGCCTACAAACTCTCGCTTATTGTTTACGCCAAGCACAAACTTGCCGCCTGCGCCGTTTGCAAAGGCAACTATAGTCTTAATCCATGTTTGCGATTTTGGAGGAAGTTCAGCTTTATATTCTAAGGTACGGCTTTCGCCGTTCAGAATTTCTTCTTGTAAAGTCATTGTGATTACCCTTTCAGTTCATAAGAATAATTAAATATATTTACCCTTATTTATAAAACTTTGATAGTACTTTTGTACATTATATCATACGATATATTTTGGTGTAAAAAAAATTGAAAAAACACGATTTTACGCGTCAAGGCGGCATGTATGCTCGCCATGTCAACCGGGATGCGCCTTGGTGAGATTCTTGCCCTGAGGTAGTGCGATTTTGATGACAAGTATGTTTATGTCAGCCATTCGTGGGGAACGATGTTCGGCCTTAAATGTCCGAAGAACGGTTTCTCGCGGAAAGTCCCGCTCCACCCGGAGGTAAGGGATGCTCTTCTGGAGCTTGTGGCAAACAATCCGTTCCATGACGACAAGCCTAAAGACGACGCGTACCTTTTCTGGGGCAAAATGACGGAAAGACCGATATGCGGCAAATATATAAGGGAAGGATTTTACGAAGTTCTTTCTTCAATCGGTATAGACGAGGAGGAAAGGAAGAAGCGCAACATCGTTTTCCACAGCTGGCGGCATTTCCATGCGGTGGAGCTAAGCGGAAGGTGCGGCGAGCACAGTGCTCAGGTCGTTCTCGGTCATCTTTCGCCGCTTATGACACGCCACTATGCCAACCACAGGACAGAAAGGGATTTGGAGAACGTAAGGAAAGCCATGCGACCTGTAGTGAGCCGTCTTTGTTCCTCGTGAGTTAAAATCCACTTGCGCCCGTAATGATTCAGCCTTAGAATAAGAGCATGGAAAAGGTTGTTCCGTTCAGAACCGGATACGGCTCCGGGCTTTGCGCGGCATGGTATGACGGCAGTTTTCTCTTTGTTCTTTTCAGGCTCTCATCCGGCGCGGAGGGGCATGTGTCAGGAACGGTTGATTATGACGTTTTCGGCGAGCCTGTCACGGAAACCGGTGTTTTTGCGGGGTCGGCTGGCGGCTCCGGCGGTATTTCTGCCCTTGTTTTCGCCTATGCGGGAAAGCCTTATGACCCAGTTACCGGTCTTTCCGACTACGGTTTCCGCGACTACGCATCCGGTTTAGCAAGATTCACGACCGTTGACCCTATCCGCGACGGCTCCAACTGGTACGCCTACTGCAACAGCGACCCGGTCAACTACGTGGATGCGTGGGGACTTACGGCGAGTGATAAAGGTGAAAATGACGAAAGTAATACTCTGGGCAGAATATTAGGATATATTGGTTCTTTTACAAAAGATATTTTAGGTATAGCTGCTATAGGAATGGGAAAAGCTCTGGAATGGAGTGCTCCGTTTTTAGGTGGATTAGCAGCTGTTGGAGCAAACTACGGAACAGGAGGAGCAGCTCTAGCGTATTCGTCTTCCATAGCAGTAGGAGTGACAGTTGCAACAAAAAGTTTTGGGGCTGCACTAACAGAACAAGGACAGGCTCTTTTAGCACAAGGAGATTCCAGTACAACACTTCATAAATCAGATAATAGTCAATCCGCAAAAGATTCAACACCAATAGATGGTAATGATAATGCAAACAAGTTTGCACAAGAAAAAGGTTATGATGATGCACATGCATTCAAAAAACAAGTATTAAAAGATGCAAAAGCAAAAGATCAAAACGTTGCACACTACGATATATACAACAACGCAAAGACCGGACAAACATTTTTAAAGCATAAATCTACAGGTATTTATATTCCCGAGTAGAAAAGGAGTACTATGACAACTATGTATATTGATTTTTCTCTAGAATCAAAAGAAAGAGGTATTAACTTAGATGAGTATTTTGTTGGGAAAATAACAAAGATAGAAAAAGGAATGCCATTTGGAAAAAAAGGTACTGTAGCTGATACATATGAGTGGCAGTTAATAACAAACAAAATGTTTTGTATTGATACAAATGATATCTTAAATGACTTTTATATTCAGTTTTCCAAAAATAGGCAAGAAATTATAAAAGAAATAAAATCAACAAATGCTAAAGTATATTTGTATATAGTTATAAATGTAAATAAACAAAAACATGATGAGTTTTCAATTACGCTTGCTCCAGAAATGATTGCATTTTTAAATGAGCTTAATGCAGAATTCGCTATAGATGGTATTTATCAATGATTAAGAACATTGCCCGGTAAGCGATGTGCAGGGCGGCGAAGCCGTTCCGAAGCGGGACGGTCAGCTTTGCTGACCTATCCGCGTAGGAATGAAGGCGAAAGCCGGAACCCGGAACGTAGCGACCGCCGGTCGAACAACACGGACGTTGTTTGACCGGCGGGAACCGCCTGATTATATGTTCTCGAAAAGTTCAGGGTGCTCGCGGCGCTCGTCGTCAATTTCCTGGATTTCTTTGTTCAGGAAGAAAGAAAGCACTGTGCGAAGAATAACGATTCCGCCAAGAATAAGAAGCTCGTTCATGCCCGGCTCCAGAATCGTCTTAAGAACGTCCGCGGCGATAAGAAGTTCAAGTCCAAGAAGAAGATACGTTCCCAAGTCAGCACGGATAACGCGGAGCCTGAGAATAGAATATTTGCCCTTGAAACGGAGCAGCTCCGTTTTGACGATTGCGAGGAAAGCGATAAGCGCGCCGTAGATAACAACGATTACACTGACAATACTTATTACAAGCTCAACAACACTTATTATATTCATAAAAGCTCCTTTTTATATTGCGCAAGTCACGATCCCATTATCGAGTCAACAAGTGCCTTGAAGCCTGGGTCGCAGACAACGCCGGATGTACGAACATTATCGGTAATGACGAAAACGCCGTCTTTTTCCTGAATCACATCATCAGCGGCTGGAAGCACCCCCTGAACTGCCATAGTCCAAGGCTTGCTGCCTTCCGCCCCGACTCTGCTGAAAACACATGAACTGTCAAGACTGCCGCCTATAGGAACTAGGCGGGCTGTTGCATCCGGCATAAAATCGCTCTCCGAAAAGCTATTGGAACCGATCCTTAAAGGTAAGTACCGAGAATCGCTTCCAGACGCGCTTTGCCGATAATCTTCATAAAGCTCGCAAGGCGCGGTCCCTGATCCTTACCGATAAGCGCACGGTATGTAGCCGTGAACAGCTCTTTCGGCTCAATCTCGCACTGTTTCGCAATGTCGTATATTTTTTCAGAAAGAGGCTTTTCCTCAAGAGTATCAAGCTCAGGAAGAACCTCGCGGCAAATTCTCTGGATAGCTGTAAGTTCCGGCGCAGAAAGATTGGCTTTCTCGTAATCCGGAGCATCTGGCTTTTTGAGCGCAAAACGGAATTCCTCCGGGGCGCATTCTGTAATCCAGTACCATGCGCACTTTGCGCGGCGGCGGAGTGCTTTCTCCTGAGAAGGCTTAACGTCAGGCAAAGATGCAATAACAGCATCGATGTCGCCGGCGTTCGTCTGGAGCAGGTTGCACAAATGGCGGAAGCCACCCGTAACCTGATACGGCATTTCCTCAGGCATTTTCTCGACCTGTGAAAGCTCGTAGATTCTCTTTTCTTTAGCGAAGATATTCTCGTTCTTTGCCTTGTCCACGCCCCAAACGATGCGCTCCGTCTTGTCGTAATCCTCGTATGTCTTGATAACGTCAAGGTCGAAACTGATGGTGAACTCTGTGTCCGGGCGTGTGCCGGCGAACAGGTAGCGTACGATTTCCGGCGGATAAACGCTTAAGACATCGCTCAGAGTGGTGACATTTCCGGATGATGAAGACATCTTTCCAGCGCCGCCCTTAATACCGATGAAGTCGTAGCGGAAAGAAACAGGTGCCGGCCAATGGTAAACTTCGTCAGCGACAAGACGTGCAGTATCAAATGAACCGCCCTGACTGTGGTGGTCCTTTCCTGCAGGCTCGAACACTGTGTGCTCATACTGCCAGCGCATAGGCCAGTCAACGCGCCAGCCAAGCTTTATCTCTTTTGAAGTGCGAAGGTCAGCTTTCTCAACATGACCGCAGCTTGTACAGCGATATTTAAGGCCGTACTCGCCATCGTACTCGATCATCTCTGTGGTGTCTTTGTTACATTTGCAGCAGAAAGCGGCTGTCGGCCAGTAATCATCGTCATCCGACATTTTGTGCGCTTCATCGCGGTAGCGGTTAAGGATTTCCTTAAGCTTGTTGCGGTTCTGCAGAGCAATCTTCATGCCCTCTGCATACATATTGGAACGGTACCGCTCAGACTGGTACAGATACTCAGGCTGAATACCCACTTCAGGCAGAACAGACTCAACATCCACCTCGTGATGACGTGCATATGATGAATCGCGGCCTGTCGTATCAGGAACCAGAGTGATTGGATAGCGCAAATGCTCTTTAAGGACGTCCTGGTTCGGCATGTTTAACGGAACCTTGCGGAAAACGTCGTAGTCGTCCCATGAATAAATGAAGCGTACGTTTTTGCCGCGGGCGCGGAGAGCGCGTACAACTAAGTCAACAGAAATAATTTCGCGGAAGTTACCGATATGTACCGTTCCGGAAGGAGTGATGCCAGATGCGCAGGTGTAAACATCAAGATCCCCACGCTCACGAATAATCTGGTCAGCGACGCGGTCAGCCCAATGCACAATCTGCTTGCGCTCCGCACCATTCTTGTTCTGATTGTTATCGTTACTCATAATGCGAAATTATAAGAGAAAATGTATATTTATTCAATTGTTTTGTTTTTTATGATATTTTATTGGCGCTCCCGTCCTCCTGAAGGCGGACGGGCCGGGCTACTACAGGTTGCGCGCTAACCGCGCTCCATTCTGGACGGCAGCTTTGCAGCCATCCAGAACGCTCCGCGCCTTTCGTATCCCTAGCGCATCAGTCCTATATTATTAACTCTAACACGCAAATCTAAATTTTAGCTAATCTTACACATTTTTTTCTCGATATTTCCCGAAAAGTTTATTTTTTTTCAACCCAAAAGCAATAACTAATATGTAGGGAATTTATAAAAGCCCTACAGAATATGCACGACAATCCAGATGTGTGCAAACAACTGCTTGAAATCCTTTTGGAGATGGAGATTGACCACATCGACATTAACACCCAGGAAGTCATCAACATAGACTGGCGGAGCAAGGGTATAAGACTCGATGTGTATGCAAAAAACTCAAACCAAGTTTTTGACATTGAAATGCAATCCACCGACACCTTGGAATTACCGGAACACGCGCGGTATTATCAGGGGGCTATGGACATAGACTGTTTGAAAAGTGGACAGGATTACAAGGATTTGAAAACCTCATACGTCATTTTTATCTGTATTCCTGATATATTTCATAAAGGGCTCCCGGTATACATTTTCGAGAACCTTTGCCGGCAGGACACGTCCGTTCCGCTTGGCGACCGCGCGTTGAAATACTTTTTCATTTCTACAAACTGTGATAAACTTTTGAATGAGGAACAGAAAGCATTCATGCGTCTTGTGAGCGGAAACGAAAGCTCTAACGCGTTTACGGACAGAGTTGCGCACCTGACCGAGGATGCAAAGCGCAATTTGGAGTATAAGAGGCAGTATATGGAATGGGAAGTTCAAAAGGCATACGAATATAAACGCGGTAAGCGAGAACAAGCTATTGAAGATGCGCGAAATTTTCTTTCAGAAAACATCGCCCCAGAGATAATTGCCAAATGTACAGGATTACCGCTAGAAGAAGTAACTCAGCTCGCACAAGAACTTACGGATGATTGCAGAGCATAGGCACATACGTATCGTTGAAAAGCTTTTCCATTTTGCGCGACACAGTGTTCATGGCATTCACAACATCCGGGTCAAAAAGCGTTCCGGAACGCATGGTTATCCAATCAATAGCCTGCTTGTGTGAGTGTGCAGTTCCATAAGACTTTATTGAACGCAAAGAATCGTAGCAGTCAGCAACAGCGCAGATGCGTCCGCACAGCGGAATCTGATCGCCTTTCAAGTGGCGCGGATAGCCCGTACCGTCCCAATGCTCGTGGTGAGTGTATGCAATAAGCGCCGCAAGCTCAAACGCGGGTTTTCCCCGAAGTATCTGCCAGCCGATTGTCGTATGAAGCTTTACAACTTCGTATTCCTGATTCCACAACGAGCGCGGAACATGAAGAATGCCGTCAGGAATGCCGACCTTGCCGATATCGTGCATCGGCGCGAATATCTCAAGGTTCTCGCAAAAATCATCGTCCATACCCATTTGCTTTGCAAGAAGGCTGGAAAGCGTTCCGACACGAGTCATATGGTCATCGGATTCGTGATCACGCGTTTCCGCAAGCTCGGTAAGCGTCTTGTAACACGCAAGACGCACTTCTTTTTCTTTTGCACGCAGCTTAAGCTCATAATCAATAACACGCTCCGCCGCGTTAAGCCGTGCTTCCAGCTCTGCTGCGATAACAGGCTTCGTAATATAATCGTCGGCACCCTTGTTAAGTCCGTCCACGACATCGGTTTCGTCAGAACGCGATGTAATAAGAATCACATATTGAAAGTCAACAGAACCTTTCTGTTTAAGGCGTTCGCATACTTCAGCACCCGTCATGCCAGGCATATTCCAGTCAAGCATCACAAGCGGATAATAGTTTTTTTGCAACTCATCCCATGCTTCCTCGCCGGAAGCACAAGCTTTTACTTCGAAATTACGTTTTTCAAGATATCTTGAAAAATAAAGACGCATCATTTTATCGTCATCTGCAAGAAGCACTTTCATACTTCTAAGTATATCGTCTGTATTTCACAAGCGCAAGTTTTATTTTTTGGGATTTTATCTGGTACATCTGCCTTGTCGCCCTCGGCAGGCGCGGCAGATTGGCTTTTTTACGGTTACTTCAGCAGTGCGAGCTCTTCGGCCGTCAGTTCCCGGTATGCGCCACTTTCAAGCGACTCGTCAAGCTTTAACCCGCCCATCGCTGTGCGCCGGAGCGCGACAACGCGGTTTCCAAGTGCGGCAAACATCCGTTTCACCTGATGATACTTCCCTTCGTAGATAACAAGGCTGCACTCACTATCACCAAGCCAAGTCACCTCTGCGGAAAGCGACACAAAGCCTTTCTCGTCGCCCTCCGGCGGAATCTCAATTCCGGAGCGGATCGCGTCCGTGTACCGCGCCTTGTCTGCGGCGGCGACAGACTCTGCGAGCGTCACCAAATACGTTTTGGAGACATGAGTTTTGGGAGAAGTCAGCCTGTGGGTAAGCGTTCCGTCTGTTGTGAGCAAAAGAAGCCCTTCTGTGTCGATATCGAGCCTTCCGACAAGGTGAAGGTCGCCGCCGAGAAACGTGTGCTTGTACTCATCGGCAAGGCAGTCGAAAACAGTCGCATGAAGCCCGTCTTTCGCGGCACAAACGACATCGGCCTTTTTGTTCATCATAAGGTAGACGTTCTGTTTTATGAAAAGCGTCTCGCCGTCAACCGCGATAACATCCGCATCGACATCAACATGAAAATCGGCTTCGGTACAAACGGTGCCATTAACGCAAACCACCCCGGAATGGAGCAGTTTTTTTACGTCTTTCCGCGTGCCGAAACCATGTTTTGAGAGTATTTTGTCGAGTCTTTCCATTCCAGTTATTCGCGGTTGTCCATCGGGATAAAATCGCGCTCCGGCATGATGTTTCTGAACGCAGGACGATAAATCTTGCGGCCGGAGACAATTTCCTCAATGCGGTGTGCAGACCAACCGGCAATACGCGATATTGCAAAAATCGGCGTGTACAGTTCGCGCGGAATACCGAGCATTGAGTACACAAAACCGGTGTAAAAGTCTACGTTCGAACAGATGTTCTTTATGCCGCCGCGCTCTTCCGCAAAAACGATAGGCGCGAGCTTTTCAATGAGCAAGTACAGGTTGTACTCTTCCATGCAGCCTTTTGCTTCAGCAAGGAACTTTGCTTTATCGCGCACAAGAATGGCACGTGGGTCAGAAATCGTGTAAACGGCGTGGCCCTGTCCGTAAATCAGTCCGGTGTGATCATACGCCTCTTTTCGAATAATCTTGCGAAGATATTCCTTAACTTCTGTCTCGTTCGACCAGTCTCTTACATGAGCTTTGATGTCGTCCATCATGCCCATAACCTGGATGTTCGCACCACCGTGACGCTTTCCTTTGAGCGAGCCGACAGCCGCACCGACAGCGGAATACGTGTCAGTATCGGCGGATGAAATAACGTGAATAGAGAAACTTGAGTTGTTACCACCACCATGCTCGGCATGCAGAATAAGGCACAGGTCAAGGATGTCCGCCTCAAGCTTTGTGTAGGCTTTGTCAGAGCGGATAAGGCGCAGCAGGTTCTCTGCCGTAGAAAGCTCCGGCTTCGGGTTGTGCACGTACATACTTCTGCCTTCGTAAAAGCGGCGTTTAGCCTGATACGCATACGCAACGAGCGTCGGGAAACGCGCGATAAGCTCTAGGCACTGGCGCATATTGTTCTCTACGGAGCGGTCTTCTGGGTTGCTGTCGTAAGAGTAGCTTGCAAGAACACCACGGGCGAGCTTGTTCATTATGTCAGACGACGGAGCTTTCATAATCATGTCTTCGGTAAAGTTTTCCGGCAACATGCGGCGCGTACCAAGGAAAAACTTGAATTCCTCGTACTGTTCGCGCGTAGGAAGCTCGCCAAAAAGCAAAAGATACACGGTCTGCTCAAAGCCGAACTCGTCGTGAGCCTCCGCGTCCTTAATAAGATTTCGTATATCATAGCCGCGATAAAGCAGCTTACCGGGGATAGGTTTCTTCACGCCATCGACCATTTCGTAGCCGACAACATCACCGATTTTTGTAAGTCCAACAAGAACACCGCGTCCATCACGATAGCGAAGACCGCACTTAACGTCATACTCCTCATACAGGTTAGGAGCGATGATGTCGTTGTTTTTTGCAAGTCCTGAAAGCTTATCGATGAAAGAGGATTCTGAATAATCGGACATAACCCCACCTCCATGAATATTTATGCAAAGTCACACGAACTTTTTTTATAATTATACAAATTTCACAATATTTATGCAACACGGAACATTTTTAGCGCAGTATTGCTTTCGCTGGCACCTAAGCCGTTGTTCTCGCCACCAGAAGCTTCACATGATATTGCTTACGCTGACATCCTGTGTGCTAAAGCCGTTCCGCACTTCGTGCGTCAATGCTTTTCACACAGGAGACCTGTCAGCTACGCAATATCATGTGCAAAACTGTACAGCCAGCAACCTCAGTTTCACTACGTCCGCAAAAGTCCACGACAAATAAACTGTCTACGAACTCCTTCAGTGTTGCATAAATATAATATACACAATAAAAAAAGGGCATCCAGAGTGAAGCAAGCTTCACACACCGAATGCCCTTTCCCATTTACAAGTAGCTCGGATTAGCGGGCATACTCCACGATGCGGGTTTCCCTTATCATGGTAATCTTTATGCGGCCTGGATACCGCAAATCGGTTTCAATCTGCTTGGCGATGTTCCGGGCAAGCTCCTTAACGTCCTGATCCGGAATCTTCTCGTTGTTAACAAGAACACGAAGCTCACGACCGGCCTGGATAGCATACGCTTTTTCAACGCCAGTAAAGCTTTCTGCAAGCGTCTCAAGGTTTTCAAGGCGCTTAACGTAGTTGTCCATCGTCTCGCGGCGCGCGCCCGGACGAGCCGCCGAAATAGCATCAGCAATCTGGACAATAATTGCCTCAATGCTTGTCGGCTCAACGTCATTATGGTGCGCTCCAACAGCGTTAACAACACGCGGATCTTCGCCCATCTTACGCGCCATGTCCATACCGACTTCTGCGTGGTTCTGGTCGGAATCGTTTTCCGCTCCCTTACCGATGTCGTGAAGAACAGCAGCGCGCTTAGCAAGCTCGCGGTTCGCGCCTATTTCGGCGGCGAGCATACCAGCGATAATCGCAACTTCTTTCGAGTGGTTCAGCACGTTCTGACCGTAGCTCGTGCGGAAATAAAGCCGACCG
>JAEEGL013130557.1_pt1 | contig 11567 bp, 11 predicted proteins | sample 9134231 | NCBI WGS metagenome assembly JAEEGL01 (sample SAMN16246548, study PRJNA631951) | gut metagenome | biome: gut microbiome; feature: rumen; material: fiber-attached | host: Bos | place: Iran: Karaj | collected 2018-10 | reverse complement strand
ATGAAAAAAGCCTCCTTATTGATATGGATCCCTTTTTTCGGGGATTAGAAAAATTATATCATTATAAGCTGAGGATGGCAAGGGCTTTTGTTAAATTTGGCCGAAATCAGACACTATCAAGCGGTTGTCTCCGATTGACAGCCGAGACAAAGCGGGATAGAATAAATTGTTTCAACAATCCTCGCCTCTGCGCGTTCAGTAAAGGAAGAATCCCGTGAAAAAAGTTATTCTGACTGCACTTGTGCTGCTCCTTATCTTGCTGGTTTCCGCAGCACAGGCTGATACCGTAACCATTGCCGGCAAAGAGTATGATGCAGCCCTTGAAACGCTGGATCTGAGCCGTGTAACCATTCCAAATGTAAACAAGTTGGAAGAAGCGCTGTGCGCCATGCCCAACCTTACATATGTGGACCTTTCCTATACAGGACTTTCCAATGAGATTCTGGCCGCACTGCGCGAGCGCATGTCAGAGCGCGGCGTAAAGATCGTATGGACGTTACGCTTTGACTCTTATACGGTACGCACAGATGCTACTGCATTTTCCACACTGCATTCTACCGGCGACAGGCGTCTTGGCCAGGCTGTATTGCGTGTATTAAGCTACTGCACAGAATTGAAAGCGCTTGACTTGGGACACAACTATATCACGGATGCCAGTTTTCTGGAACCGCTTACGCAGCTGCGCGTTCTGATCCTTTCCGACAACCGTATCAAGGATCTTTCCGTGCTCGCCGGAAAACCGCTGCAATATCTGGAAGCTTTCAACAATGGTCTGACAGACATCTCCTGGCTCGAGGACTGCGAGACCCTGATCGATCTGAATCTGTGTCTAAATCACATCACCGACCTCAGTCCACTTTACCAGCTACCAAACCTCAAGCGTGTATACATCAGCAGCTATAAAGCCAATGAGCCAAGCAAGGCAGCCATCGATGAGTTCCTTTCCTGGCAGCAGGAGAATCTCGAAGCCTGGAACTTCACGAGCCAATACCCCACCCTGTACGGCTGGCGCGAAGACAGTCAGGGTGTCGGCCATCCTCGCTATGAGATCGTTAAAGCGATGTTCAAGGAAGGCGTGTACTACGATTTCAATTATGTGCTCCGGGAAGACCAGTACGTACACCTTTTCAAAAACAAATGAATCCTCAGGCCTGCAGACGCAGGCCTGTTTTTTTCTTGACGCTCCTCGCTTTTCCTGCTATGATGGGAATGGATATAATCAGTTTTTCATTATCTATATCATCTATCCGACAGGAGGCGTGTTTATGTCTGTTGACCGCAACGCCGTTATTGAGACACTTCTGCGCAGCAAGATTCTTATCATTATGCGCGGCTATAACCGTGACCAGCTCATTCATATCGGTGAAGCAGTCTATGCCGGCGGTGTATGTCAGATGGAAGTGACTTTTGACCAGCTAAGCCGCACACCGCATGAAGAGACCGCCCGTATCATCACTGCACTGCGCGAGAAATTCGACGGACGCATGCATGTAGGTGCAGGTACGGTCATGACATTGGAGCAGCTGCATTTGGCCTGCGATGCAGGAGCAGAATTCATCGTATCCCCGGATAGCTATCAGCCTGTGATCGAAGAGACACGCGCACTGGGGCTTGTTTCCATGCCCGGGGCTTTTTCCCCAACAGAAGCTGCAAACGCCTATCGCTGGGGCGCTGACTTCGTCAAGCTGTTTCCCAATGCCGCACTTGGCGCTGGTTACCTCAAAGACCTGGCTGCTCCTCTCTCCCATATCCGTTTCCTCGCTGTGGGCGGAGTCACGCTGGAGAATATCGCACAGTTCGCAGCTGCAGGCGCTGTCGGGTACGGTGTAGCCAGCGGCATCGTCAAACGTGCATGGGTGGAAGCCAGTGACTGGGCAGCCATTACCCGTCAGGCAAAAGCATATATCGACGCGCTTGCCCGCGCATAAGGAGGAACCATGGCAACTGCCTTCAAGGTCGTTGATAGTGCTTACCGCATTGGATGCGGCCGGTATATTCAGGAAAGCGGCGCTCTTCGCCGTCTGCCTGAAGAGTTAAAGCGTCTTGGCTGTTCCCGCACATTTGTGCTTTATGACAGCAACACCCTCAGAATTGCCGGCGAACAGATTCGTACGCAGCTTGAGGAGAACGGCATTCCATTTGATTACTACGTCTATGACGCGTTCTGCACCCGTGAAGAGGCAGAACGCATCACAACGATATCCGCGTTTATACAAGCTGGTGCTGTAATCGGTGTCGGCGGCGGCAACATCCTCGATTTGGCCAAGCTATGTGCAGTAATGAGCGTGAAACCGGTCATCTGCGTACCCACTTCCAGTGCCACCTGTGCTGCCTATACCCCGCTAAGTGTCACGTATAATAATCGTTTCCAGACGAAAGGCACGATTCACCATCCCGTTGAGGTGAATGCAGTACTTGCGGATATGGATATTCTCTGCTGTCAGCCCCCGCGCCTGATGGCCGCAGGTGCCTATGACGCACTGGCCAAAGTGATAGAGACTGCTCAGCGCTTCAAAGACCGTCCTGAATCCGACATCGATATCGGCATGCGCGCAGCCTATGAACTGAGCCGTTTCACCTACCAGCGTCTGATCGAGGATCTACCGCAAGCACTTCGTGATACAGCGGCTGGTATCCCTTCTAAAGCAGTTTATGACGTTGTTCATATCTCGATTGCCATCACAGGCGTCATCAGCGGGCTCGCGCGCGGATCCAACCAGACAGCCATCGCACACAAGGTATATGAAAGCAGCCGCACACTGTATCCCGATATCGTGCATGATTATCTGCATGGTGAACTCGTAGCTATCGGTCTTATCGCCCAACTGTACTATAATGGAGAGCCTGAAAAAGCGGCAGCACTGCGCGACCGGCTGCATGGTGACAGTCTTCCTGCATCACTTCACGATGTGGGTATTCCGCAAACAGAGGAAGTCCTGAAAGGGTTCTATCAGGCTGTCCTTGGCTCTTCTGCCATGGCAGGCACCACTGAGGAAGAGCATATGCGTCTGCGTGAAGCACTGCGCGTAATCCAATAAGTTCCTAAGCAGGCTGGCATGCCTGCAGAATATTTAATAGGAGGGGTATTCACATGAAGAAACTCGTTTCCCTGTTGCTCATTGCCGTACTGGTCTTCACAACAGTCAGTGCTCTTGCGTACAGCAAGGAAGAGCCCATCACGATCAAGTTCTGGCACACCCGCGGCAGCGGTGCCCAGTACGACACCCTGAAAGGTCAGGTCGATGCCTTCAACTCCACCGTTGGTGCTGAGAAGGGTATCATTGTGGAGGAAACATATCTGGGCGGTTACAGCGAGATCATGAACCAGCTCTACCTGGCTACGACTTCCGGTGAACAGCCTGTCGTCTGCGTCAACTCCACTACCCGTTATCCCATGCTCTTTGATGATGATATTCTTGTTGACATGATGCCTTATGCCAAGGCCAGCGGCTTTGACATCAACAACGTGTTCTATTCCATGTACAACGTCGTGGGCGATGATGAGGAGACCATGTACTGCCTGCCTTACATCAAGTCCACTCCCGTCCTGTATTACAACAAGACCATCGCGGATGCGAAGGGCATTGTTGTGCCCGACGCTCCCACCATTGCCGATCTTGAAGAGATCTGCAAAGCCGCCTATACCGTCAACGCCAACGGAGAAGTCGAAATTTGGGGCTTTGAATCCTTGAATGACTTCACCTACTATCAGGGTGCATTCCTCTGGCAACTGGGTGAGGAACTGTGGGACGAAGAAGGAAATACCCCCGCGTTGAGCGGCACATCCATGCTGAAGGTCCTGACCGACTGGCGCCGCTGGGTAGACGAAGGCTGGTGCCGCCCCTTCGACAGCACCAATGCCAGCGCCACCATGCAGGAAATGCTCTATCAGGGCAAACTGTTTGCCTTCTGGGCCAGCTGCGCTTCCATGGCCAATATCTCCAAGTACATGGCTGAAGCCGGTCAGGAACTGGGTGTTGCGAACTTCCCCACCTATAACCCTGAAAAGCCCATCGTGCCCATCGGCGGCGGCAGCATCATGATCATCAAGCCCGGCAACACCGAAGAACAGTATGCCGCCGGCTGGGAGCTGATCAACTTCCTCATGAGCGATGAGCAGGTTGCCTACAACTCCGTTAAAAGTGGATATCTGCCGGTCACCATCAGCGTTGCTGAGAACGACACCATGAAAGCATTCTGGGAAGAGAAGCCCATCTTCAAGGTCGCCTATGATCAGCTTCCCAACGGTATCGACCAGGCATATCCTGACTTCCCCTACAACAGCGAACTGAAGAACAACATACAGTCCGTTGTCTCCCTGCTGATCCAGGAAGGTAGCATCACACCCGAAGAAGCAGTGCAGCAGATCAAGGACGACAATGCGCACATGTTCCCTCAGGGCTATTGATCTTAATCCCGATTCAGCGCGCCGGCCTCATGCCGGCGCGTTTTCTGTTGACGCTAATGAAAACATTTATGTATAATGTATAAAAATACCGTTATGCGGAGGATATCCCTATGATCTACCGTAAGTTTCAGGATCTTTCTCTGTCCAATCTCGGCATGGGTGCAATGCGCTTGCCCCTCCTTGATGGCGAAGATAAAAAGGTCGACGAACCCGCTGTATTCCGCATGGTTGATGCCGCCATGGCAGCAGGCGTAAATTATTACGACACAGCATGGGGATATCACAAAGGGCAGTCCGAACCTATTCTGGGACGCGCGCTTGCCAGATATCCGCGTGAAAGTTATTATCTGGCTTCCAAGTATCCGGGATATGACCTTAATAATTTTGGCAAAAATGCAGAAATCTTTGAAACGCAGCTTAAACGCTGCGGCGTAGATTATTTTGATTTCTATCTTTTCCACAACGTATGTGAACTAAACATCGATGCGTATCTGGACGAGGAAAAATACCATACCTATTCTTATCTCATAGAGCAGAAGCGTCTGGGACGCATCCGTCATCTAGGTCTTTCAATACATGGAAGTCTGGATGTGCTCAAACGTTTTCTGAATGCCTATGGCAAAGATATTGAATTCTGCCAGGTCCAGCTCAACTGGCTGGACTGGGATTTCCAGGATGCTAAAGCCAAAGTCACTCTGCTGAACGAATTGAATATCCCTATCTGGGTCATGGAACCACTCCGTGGCGGCAAACTTGCCAGCCTGTCTGAAGGAGATTCAGCACGCCTGAAGGTTCTTCGCCCGGATGAAAGCATCCCCGGCTGGGCCTTCCGCTTCCTGCAAAGCATCCCCGGAGTTACTGTCATTCTCTCAGGTATGTCCAACCAGGAACAGATGCTTGATAACCTGCATACCTTTGAAACCGATATGCCTCTTAATGAAGCCGAAAAGAATGCTCTGCTAGGTCTGGCATCAGATATGACACGCCGTACGGCTCTGCCCTGCACAGCATGCCGCTACTGTACGTCTTACTGTCCCATGGAGCTGGATATTCCATGGCTCTTGGAGCTCTATAATGAACACGTATTTACAGGCGGTGGTTTTCTCGCTCCCATGGCACTCTCCACGGTATCAGAAGACAAACGCCCATCCGCATGTATCGGCTGCCGAAGCTGCGAGAGCGTATGTCCGCAGCAGATCCGGATTTCTGAAGCAATGAGTGATTTTACCACCCGTTTAGGCCGCTGAAAGGAAAATGAGAATGAAACGTATATTGCCACTGCTGTTCATCTTGACCTTTCTGGTCTCCCTGCCAGTATTTGCAGGTGCAGAAACACAAGAAGTAACACTCGAAGCAAGTATGGGAACACTTTATGGTGTATTGCTGAATGCTGAAGAAAGCACACCCAAGCCTCTGGTCATACTGGCTCACGGCTTTGGCAGCAGTCATCGCGGTGTATATGATTATGCTGAGGATATTGCAGCACAGGGTTATGCTGCCTTTGTTTTCGACTTTTGCGGCGGTGGCAGTTCTTCGCGCAGTGCAGGCAAAACGACTCAAATGTCAGTGCTGACAGAAACAGCCGATCTGAATGCCATTATCGATTTCTTTTCAGAGGATCCGCGTTTCAATGCTCTGTGCCTGTGGGGAGAGAGTCAAGGCGGATTCGTCGCCGGATGGACCGCTGCCGGACGGCCGCAGGATATTGATGCGCTGATACTGTTCTACCCCGCTTTCAATATTCCCGAGATCGTCACTGCCTTCCTTCCAAAGGATACACAGCTGCCCGAGAGCCTGTATGTAATGGGTACCCGGGTAGGCCAGGTATACGCTATTGATGCGTTTTCAGTCGATGTCTGGGCAGCGCTTCCTGCCTATTCAGGCCCAGTTTTAATCGAGCATGGCGACAACGATATGCTGGTCCCGATTGCCGTCGGCGAACGTGCTGCACAGATTTTTCCAAATGCCGTCCTGAATGTTCTCAGCGGACAGAACCATGGTTTTTCCGGTGTAGGCCGTACTCAGGCCAAGGCTGACACCGCTGCTTTCCTTCTCTCGCTTTTTCCCTTGACAACTGAACAGAATCCATAACTCCATGACAACTGTCAGCGGCCAGGATCATCATTTTCCTGGCCGCTGCTGTTGTTTTTATTCTGCTGTCCGGTTTCAGATCAGTTGCATTTTTTCAAGTGCTTCTGCAATTCCGTTGTGGTTATTATCAGAAGTGATATTCGTGAACATACTGCGGATCTCTGCCGGTGCGTTTCCCATCACAATTGGATGTCCGACCGCCTGCAGCATTTCCAGATCATTATAATTATCGCCAAATGCTATAGCGTTTTCAGGAGAAACACCTAGCACATCACACAGTCTTTCGACCGCGATCGCCTTATTGACACCTTTCTGCATGATTTCCACCAGAATCGGTGTTGAACGCACCACTGTCAGCTGTGGCAGGCGAGCCTGCAGATATTTCTCTACGAGTGCAGTCTCATCAGGTTCACACATGCACAGCACCTTGTGCGTCTGCTGGTCCTCCGCAAGATCGTCAACACTTCCGGCACGGGAAAACACATCCAACATTTCCTCTTCATGGCGCACACGCGGATGTGAAGGATCACGGACCAGCCAATCCTCCATTGAGAAGATATTCCACGTCGCATCAAACGGCATCGCATCAATCTCGGCTGTCACTATCGCCGTCTGGGCTTTTGTCATACCCCGCTGATACAGAGGCCGGTGCTGTTCATCCAGAATCAGTGCCCCGCCGCATGAAATAATCGGTCCTTTCAGACCGTTTTTGTGCATGATTGGATAGATGCCGCAGGGATAGCGTCCTGACACGATGACAAATGGGATCTTCAACGCCTGCAACGTTTCCCTTGTACGTGGCAAAACACTGTGATTACTGTCCAGCAGTGTACCGTCTGCATCACTGAAAACAATCTGATACATAAACCTCTCCCCCGGATCACCTGTTCCAGCTCAGTATATCATGCGCCTGATGGGCCCTGCAACCGATTCCGTTTCTGTAATTATATGCGTTTTTGTTAATATTCAATTCATAATAGCATGCTAAAAAAAGAATGCGTTCATCGTTTGACGGACGCTGCGAGCCGACAGCAAGCCTCTCCGCTGCGGCCCGCATTTTCTTTTTCCTTCCGCAGGTCAGAAGCCCGCATTCGAACAGGATCTGTAATCGACAATGCATCCTATTTCAGCACAATGAACCGCGATATTTCAGATTGCAGAGAAGCCTGCCATTTTCCCTGCTTTTCACAGGTCAGAAACATCCTTTTCCTTCACCGCTTCCGCCGTTTGCGGAAGCTGTTTTTTTCGTTTTTTTGATGAATTGTTTCGGCTTTAAGAAATTGTGTTACAAAAAAATGAAATCCACAAAATGCAGTTGAAATTGTATATACTGATATTTATAATTACCAATATATAGTATGGTGGAGGTGACTGATGATGCGGTATTTGGCTTTATTTGCCGTGCTCGCAGCATCGGTTTCCGGCATTCTACTGTACCTGTATTGCCGCCATGAACGGCAGAAAGAACTCTACCGTATGGAGGTGCTCCGCAGCACCAAACTGTATAAGCATCTGCATGCTGCACTGGTCAGCTGCCGCGCCGATTCACGCGATCTTGATCAGGTCCGTATCGAGCGCGACCGCATCACACTTACACTGGTCGATCCGCCTCATGTCCTGATCCAGTTTGACCTTCATCAGGCAGGTTTTGCCAAGATGAGCCGTGTCCGCACACGCGTGATGGCCGAAGTGCTTGCCGAGGATATCAGTATCCTGTTGGACCGCAGCAAGTACAATCTGCGCCGTTATCGCCTAATGCGTCCCAACGGCAGCTGGGATTACGGATATCTGTACACGGTCACCATTCCTTATAAAGACAGCATCAATACTGCCAGGGCACGTCTCCGCGCCCGGATCTGACGGTTTTAGTTTTCATGAAAGAACAAAAATCAGCCGTTTTCTTTGCGCTTATCAGCGGTCTGGCCTGGAGTTTCACAGGCCTTTTTTCACGTCTGGTAAGTTGGAATCCTTTCACCCTGGTCGGTCTGCGTGCCCCGATTGCCCTACTGATCATCGGACTTGGGCGCGGAAGCTTCCGGATCCGCCCTAACAAAGGGCTATGGGTCAGTGCAGCGGGTATCACATTGACTTCCCTGATGTTTATGGCTGCCAATCGGCTGACCACGGCTGCCAATGCTATCGTGCTTCAATATACAGCTTCCATTTTCGTGATGCTCTATTCTCTCCTTGTCAAGAAGCAGAAACCGCTGAAGAGCGAAGTCATTGCCGCATTTTTCGTTTTCTTCGGTGTGATTCTGTGTTTCATGGGCGGCTTGAGCGGCGGAGGTCTGCTGGGCGACTGCATCGCCCTGCTTAGCGGTGTAACTTTTGCAATGGTCTTTCTTGCTGCTCGGTATTCAGGCAATTCTCCTATCGATGGTGTATACTTCGGTACTCTGGTCAGCTGTGTATTTGTCCTGGCCGTACCTTTTGATTCCACATTCAAGCCAACAGTGACCCAGCTGCTCGTCATGCTTGCGCTGGGTCTGGGACTTGGTCTTGGGTATCTCTTCTTTTCTATGGGAATGCAGCGCGGTCTGTCCCCTGTCAAAGCCTGCATCATCAGCAATGTTGAGCCAGTGCTGAACCCGACTTGGGTAGCTCTCCTGCTAGGCCAGTCACCTGGTCTGTTCAGCATTCTCGGCGCCGTCACCGTCCTGCTTGCCATTACACTGCAGAGCCTGTACGAAATGCGTCGCACCTCTTGAAACGCCCCCTGCTCATGCCATTTTTCGGCCGTCATCCGACGGCTTTATTTTTTACGATTCTATTACGTTTTTTCTATATTATTCATTGACATTCGAAACATATTGTAATAAAATTAGCTTGTATTGGTATACATTCCCGCAGGAGGCCTGTTATGCTCTTCAAAAAGTTTAAGTCATCTGTTGCCGCGCTGTTGGTCATTACGCTTCTGATCAGCTGCGTGTCCTTTGCGTTGGCAGCTGATTATCCTTTTGCCGCCACACTGAAAACGTCCGGAACACTTCGGAAGTCTGCTTCCGAAAGCAGCGCTTCCCTGGCCGTACTTCCTGCAGGTGACGCGGTCTATGTTACGGGCGAAAGCGGGAACTACTATATTGTTGAATATGACGGTGCTTCCGGTTACCTGCTCAAGAGCGCGGTGAACAGTTCCGTTGCTTCTGCCAATCAGCCCACCGAAACGCAGGCTGCCCGTTATGCAACCCTTGCTCAGGGCAGCGAAGGCCAGCTGGTGCATGATCTGCAGAGTGCACTGATCGAACTGGGATACCTTTCAGGATCAGCCGACGGCAAATATGGCGCCAAGACCGCAAAGGCCGTCACCGATTTCCAGGCTGCTAATGGTCTGAACGCGACCGGCAGTGCTGATGCCGCTACGCAGGGTTTACTCTATGAAGGCAAGCCGATCAATTCCAAAGGCAAATCCAAGTCTGTCAGCATTGCTCCGGACATCACCGGCTTCCCTGTCTCTTCCGGACGCACCGGCGCTTTGGTAGCCAGGATCCAGACCGCACTGAAGGCCCTGGAATACTACAGCGGCAAGATCGACGGCAAATTCGGCAGCGGCAGTGTCAAGGCTATTAAGAATTTCCAGAAGAAAAACGGCCTGACTGTCAGCGGCATTGCCGATGCCGCTACACAGGCAGTCCTTTTCGGCGGCGAAGCGATCGGTGCCAAAACCACGCCGACGCCCAAGCCCACTGCTACGCCCGTCCCGCCGGTTATCGGCTGGGAAAATGGCGTCCAGGCAGGTAATGTTGCCACTTATCCGTATGAGACCGTTACTACTGATTCTGTAAATCTCCGCAAGGGTGCCAGCACTTCCTCAACACGTATACTGACTGTGCCCAAGGGTGCCTCAGTTACCGTGCTTGCTGTAAAAGGTGATTTCCTACAGATCAATTATGTCAAGGGTAAGAAGACTTATACCGGCTATGTGATGTCGCGTTATGTCGATGTTCCTGCCGCTTATCTTGGAGGCAGGGAACTGGATTCCGACACAGATGCTCAGAAGCTGTACACTTCCCTTTCTTCCGGTTCCGCTGCTGACAGCGTTTCGGTGCTTCAGGATGCATTGCGTGAGCTGGGCTTCTTCACTTCCGACTCAAGCGGTGTATACGATGCAAAGACCATTGCCGCCGTCAAGGCCTTCCAGGCAAAGAACGGTCTGCTGCAGACCGGCATCGCGACCGCCGAACTGCAGAAGTTCCTCTTTGAGGGTACCCCGCTCAACAGCAAGGGAAAGAAGACCGATGTTTCCGTACTGCCGCCCTACAGCGGCGTTACCATGCGCCAGGGTGATACCGGCTGGCAGGTCACCGAGCTCCAGCAGGCGCTCAGGCAGCTGGGATACAACGATGCCGCAGTTACCGGTATTTATGATGCAAACACCGTTAAGGCCGTCAAGGCCTTCCAGAAAGCCAACGGCATGACAGCTGACGGCATTGCCGGCACTAAAGTGCTCACTGCACTCACCGGATATCTGACCACGCCCACGCCGGCGCCCGTCCTGATGACACCTACTCCGACCGCCATCACGGCCGAGAATGTCGTCGTTCTGCACCGCGGCACGCGCGGACTAGCTGTTACACGTCTCCAGGAACGCCTGGTCGCACTCGGTTATTACGCCATCACTCCCGATGGTGTCTATGATGCAAATGATATCGCTGCCGTTCGCGATTTTCAGAAGAAGAACGGTTTGACCTCGGACGGCGTTGCCGGTTTGGAAACGCAGCTAAAACTATACAGTGATTCTGCCGTTGCCGCCTGGGCCACTCCGACGCCCAAGCCAACTGCGACACCCCAACCGCAGGCTACCCAGACGCCCAGTCTTGACATCGTGCTCAAGCTGGGATCCAAAGGTGCTGAAGTCAATATCCTTCAGGCACGCCTCACCACGCTCAATTATTTCAGTGAGACCATTGATGGCCTGTATGGCACCAAGACTGCAGCTGCTGTAGCTGCTTTCCAGCAGAACAACAGCCTGACCGCGGATGGCATTGCCGGTCCCAAGACACTGAAAAAACTATACGGCAGCAACCCTAAGGCAGCCACTGTGGTGAATCCTGCAGTAGAAGAAGATACT
>JAEEGL012672447.1_pt1 | contig 11567 bp, 15 predicted proteins | sample 9134231 | NCBI WGS metagenome assembly JAEEGL01 (sample SAMN16246548, study PRJNA631951) | gut metagenome | biome: gut microbiome; feature: rumen; material: fiber-attached | host: Bos | place: Iran: Karaj | collected 2018-10 | reverse complement strand
CCTTCTTGTATGGGATGGATTTCTTAATGATTTTCTTAATCAGCTTTTTAAAGTACGGCGCGCGGATCTCAATCACTTGATCGTCATCCATGCTCATATATGCAAGCACCTTGTATTCAGGATGACCGCCAAAACAGCCATAAAGGCCATCAAAGCTTTTTAGATCCCTTTTCAGAGAATTGATATTATCAGTGGTGGTTTTAAGTCTGCCGGTCTTTCTGAGAAGTTCGTCCGTGTCAATGTAGATTGCATCCGGGATCTCAAATTTTTCTATAGCATCTTCTCTTTCTTCCAGGGGCAAAGATGTATAAAGTTCGCTGAAGTTTTCTGTTGCCTTCTTCAGCATGATTGTGTAAAGGATGTTTAAAAAGGGCAGATTGATATTAGACACTTCTCCATTTTTGTTAAAAGCGTTTGTGATAAATGATTCAGTGTCTATATCGCCTATACTTACACGGCCATTTTCATTGACCGATATTTCATACTGCTGATTGCTCTCCATCATAAATGCATCCCCTGCCTGATTGAAGGATACTCCATTTTCAAAGCCCGGAAGCGTGATTATTGCGTATTTATCAGGAACACTTGAAAGATCCTTGTTTGTGCTTGTCTTTGACACATACACACTTTCGCCGCTTGCTTTGCGCTTCTTTCTTGCCTTCTGCAGGATGCGAAAATAAGTGTCATTCTCTCCGGCTTTGATAAATCTTAAAGCTTCTTCCTTCGGATATTCGTCCATGTTGTACTTGAAAAAGTTATAAATAATAAAATTTTGATCTTTGACTATGCCTTCATAGATTGCATACTCCGGGTACTTTTTGCACATTTCAGGATAGTTTGAAGTGTCAAAGCCTGCCTTTTGCTCTTTCTTGCATATTTTTTCTTTGTATTCTGCAGCTACTGCTTGTATATAAGGCCATAGATCAGTTATCTTGTCTGCTGCCAGTGATCTAACATAAGACATTTGCTCAGCAAATTCTACAATTCGTTGCACTTCATTTTCAGTAAAAGCTTCTTTGTTAATCAGCCCTTGTCCTATTAGATTCAAGAGTGAAATATCATTTGCCATGTCATACCCCTATAACATCAAATTTTCTTCGGTGTAGATTTCTTCAGCGGTGAAGAAAAGATCTTCTTCGCCTGCTCGTCAATCTCTTTATTGGCCGCTCTGTAATCGTCTATAAGCTCATTGATAATAGATGTGGTGCTTACTCCGTTGTAAAGAGATACTGTCTTTAAAAACTGATAGTTTTCCATCGACAGACCGATATTAAGCATGTGAGTTTTCTTGCCCTCGTCTGCCGCATCTACTAAATTATTTTTCACTTTTTTAGTGTCTACTATTTTGCTAAAATCCTTTGCCATTGTCTTTATCTCCTTTTCATTTTGGTTATGATATTAAATACGGCTGCATAATCCTGCGCCGGGTTGCTCTTTTTGGCATATTTAAATAGATTTTCCTTCAGGGCTTGTGATTCGGGAATGGCTATACCGCGCCGGATCTCTCCCAGGTACTTAATGTCATTTTCCGCGCTGCTTTCCTTTGTTAGTTCTATGAATCTTTGATTAAGTTTTGTTCTTCGGTCATATTGTGTTATAAAGGAATACATCTTCATGCTTGGGTTTAGATGTTCAGCGATACCCGATATGAATACAAGCCCTTGAAGATCATCCATGTTGCAACATAATGGTATCATTAAAACATCTGAAGCTATGATCGCATTGTAGACCATTTCTCCGGCTGCAGGCGGTGTGTCAATGATGATATGGGAATATTTTTTATTTAATGGCCGTATAGCTTCCTGCAGCCTTCGTCCTGATCCCTTGCTTGATGTTTCGGCCGATAAATCAAGATGCCCTGATATAAGGTCAATGCCTTGTTCGGTGCGTTGGATGCAAAACTCCGGGGATGCTCCCCGAAAAAGTTTCAAAGATCCGTTCTTATTCGTGTCGCCGTCAAGCCGGGCTGTCAAATTGGCTTGCGGATCTAAATCAATGCAAAGAGCCTTCTTTCCCTGACATACTAGGTATTGAGCCAGGGCGGCGGCTGTGGTAGTCTTACCTGAGCCGCCTTTGATGATAGCGGATGTTATTATCATTCGTTGCCATCCTCCCTTGAAAACGAGTTCTTATCTCCTATACCTAAACCAGTAGCGATGCCTGCAGCGTATGCTTCCGCCAGTACCTTAAAAAGTGCGCCTTCATTGTATGTAGTGCCGGCAATATCTGTATAACAATTTGTTAATACCACATATTCAGCGGCGAGCATATCATCAAGAGCATGTGTCAGTAGCCATCTTTGCCCGGCTTCAATCGTTTTATTGAAATTTCTGTTTTTTATCTTGATATTATCTGCCGGAAGTAGTTCAATACTGCCTGCTTTCAGCTTTTCATTCCACTTGAAATATGCGTTTTTTTCGCAGTATTCTAAATAGTCTGCCTTCGTATAGCCTTCCGGGGCTATAATCATATCAACAGCGGATGTGATTCCGGTCTTTTCATCCGTAAACTCTACTATGTATTTTGCCATGTATTATACCCTCCCTCGCGTATAGGTGTTTGAGAAGCTGTATTCTTCAGCGCGCTGTGCTCCGTAATCATCGAGCATGCGGCGCAAAGCTCCAGGCGCGCGCCTTCGGATGCGGTCAGCTTCCGCTCTCGCTTCCTCGGTGTCGCTTATATTGTCTTCATCCCTGCCTTCTTCGGCATCCCTTGCGATATGATCTAAGGTCAAAAGCAGATAGCCTTCAATGATGCTGTTAAACAATCCAACATCAATGATCTTGAAGCGGCTGCGCTCGCTGCTCTCGATTATATTTTCATAAATGATGATGTTTTCTTCAATATCTTCTTTAACGGCCGCATCTGTTTCAGCTTCCATCATCGCTCGAAGATTATCAACGATGACTTGATATGCTTTCTTCGTGTCTGTCATAGATTCCTCCTTGATATACAAACAAGTAAACACTTAAAAAGTAAACACTTGTTTATTAAAAACGCTTAGCTTAATATGATGATGCATTATAGATCTGTTCTGCATCGTCAACGCTGATATCTCCAAAAGCACATTCCATGTTATCTAAAAGCTCGCGGATTTTTGCAGAATCTATTTTTGCACGCTCGGCAGCTCGGATCAGATACCCCTTGCAAGCGGTGTTGCTCCATATCTGACAAGTATCAGCCATGACTTCTGACAGCCTTCTTCCGGCGGTGCTTGGCTTGAATTGTCCATCAAGCCGCTTCAAACTCTCCATGTATTCTTTTATCGTCATTTTGTCGCCCTCCTTCGTCAATCGCAGTTCTTATAGCGAACAAAACGCCCGGTTTCGTTATAGTAGCCATCGCCGTTTTGCACTTCTACTGCGTGATTATCAAAGTCAGCATCCGTTCCGCGCTCTCCTACAACCTCCGGCCTTCCGTCCTTGTCATAAGCTACAAGAAGATCATCCTCCCAAAACACATATCCGGCCTTGCTCTTGTCTATCATCCCGCAGCCCTCCTTTTAGCATCGTTCCGCTCAGCCCTGGCGCCGGATGCCACTCCGGCATAGTATGCATCTTTTATGATGGCACACAATGCGCTTATGCTGCCCGATTTCTCACTGAGCTTGTCATAGTCGGCCATAAGCTCGCGCATCTCGTTCAAGAAAAGATCTGCGCTGCCATGTGAGCTGATATACTCCCGGCCTTCCTTCTTCAGTTTGTCAAAGTTCCTTCTCATGGTGTCCTCCTTTTCCATGTGTGGCTTGCGAGGATGCCTTACACGGCCTTTGAATAGCTGACTTGACGCAAATATCAGATAAACATTAAATGGCCGTTTTAGGGCTGTTTTCGCGTGTTCTATGGTGTTTTTTGTTCAAGGCATGGTTTGCCCTGAAAACAATATAAGACTTTTGATAAATAATGTCAAGTAAAAAACAAAAAAAGTGAATACTTTTTAAGCACTCACTCTTTTTGCATGGAGGTTAGAAAAAAGAAAAGTCTAGCTTTACAGAAAGTTTAGCTTTGAGAAAGATGGAGGATTCCTCCTTTCTTTTTTCTATATAATCTATATAAACCGCATCCGGATTGCGGATTATATCAATCTGTGGCAGGCAACATCAGTACTTTGCTATTGTGCCATTTTGTCTGTAGTGGCGCATAAGTGCCTTTAAAAGCTCCGAGATGTGACAAGCACATGCGTTCTACACCCTTAATGTTATCATTGAGCATATCCGTTTTTAGCGAGATATAGGCAGGGTTTAGATCCGTCCTGATATAGGCTTTTTCCGCGTTGATCTGTTCGGATAGCTCGCTTATTATGTCATAGATTGCATCGAGATGCTCGATCAGGGCGGCTGTCTTCTTTTCCTTTTCTTCCCATAAAGCAGCATTTAATAGCCGCTCCATTTCTGCCCGGTTAAACGGAACAGCAGACTTTTTGCGGTCAAGTAGCTTCGTGTAAAAATCTACCTGGCGCAAAGCTTCTTCATTCTCGCCGGATGCCTTCACATAAAGTGTGCTGTCTTCATTCGTCAATGCTTCCTGCATCGCATCATATGAAGCCTTGCATCGTTCTTTTGCGCCCTTCAGCTGTCCTTCTGCTGTCTTTACATCTTCAAGCCATTTCTTATAACTCGCGGATATGGTTTTGTTTGCGGATTCAAAAATATTCTTTTTCATGGTTATTTGTCCTTTCGTGGTGTTATCTGCGTTCTATCTGATCGTGAGCAAACAAGCTTCGGATCTGTTCGGGATTGATCTCTCGGCTATGCTTGACAGCCCAGGTGACAAGCTCTCTTTGGCTCACTCTGTCCTTCAGCTCTCCCTTGTCAAGCGCGCGGAGAAGATCTGCTCGGAAGGAATCATCAATCTTTCTTTCGGCCATTAAACCGATAACGCTTATTGTGTCAGGGGTATTTCTTTTTCCTGGCTTGCCATAGCCCATATTAGCAAGGAAGCGGCGCACACTCACTCTGTCAATGTGTCCGGCTTTTGTGGTAGTCACTGCTCCGGCCTGCATCGCTCTTGCCAGTACCGTTTTAGGAATATTGTATCCGTCTATCAGCATTAAGATTGTCAGCTCCCTGAAGGCTCTTGATTCTGTAATCTTTGTTATATCTGTTTGCATTATTGTATCCTCCTTTCTTTAGGATTTTATTCGTTGTCTGTCTACTCGATCACCCTACCATGGAGAATTAGCGGCGCAGGCTTCTTTTCAGGTTCGGGATCTTCTTCCGGGAATCTTCGATTGATCCTTTTTAAGCCCTTTTCAGCTACCTGCATTATATCTTCCAGGTGTTCAGGGTATTTTAAAGCAATCTGCCTTGTTTGATCGAAAAAGCTTGTCACAATGTCACGATAGCTCACTTGCCACTTGCAAAGTATCGCCGCCGCATCTTCTCTGCAGGATAGCCATTTCAAAACGCGCTTAAACTGAGCAAGATCTTTTTCGTACAAGGTCAGCTGCAGTGCGGTTTCAAAGTCAGCAAAAGGATTTGCTTCTTCTTCATATTCGCTTATGTATTCTTCATTCATTGGTGGTTTTTCCTTTCTTCACATGGTGTGCAAAAACTGATTTTTACAAGCATCAAATTTTAAAATTTGACATCCCAAAACTACAATGCTATACTACCATATTAAGGATATAATATCAAGTCTTAAAGAGTGCAAATGTGCCGAAAATATATGCTTAAATTTCATAATTTGCACAAATAAAGAGGGGGTAAAAGATGGATATTAAGAAGGTATCAGATCGCATCAAGAAGGCAAGGAAGAAGGTCGGAACGATTGACAGAACAGCTTCCTGCATGGGTATTTCGAGAAATACGCTGCATAAGTGGGAAAACGGTATCATCAAAGAGCTTGACATACTGAAGCTTGAAAAGCTCGCTGATCTCGCCGGGGTTTCGCTCTCATGGATACTGGGAGAAGATCCTACAGAGTATTCCATCGCCGGGGATATGGCCGTCAAGAGCTACATTCACTTGTCAAGCGATGCGATACAAGCTCTCGCTGATCTGCCGCCGCTACTCGATGCCAGGAAGGGCATATCAAGTGCGCTGTCACTTTGGCTCACTCTGCCGGGCTTCAAGGAATACATGAAGCAGCTTGACACTTTGCGCGGCCTGTTCCGAGAAAAGCAGGAAGGATGCAAAAATGATGATATTATCAGCTATCAGGAATATTTAGTGCATCGCGCTTCGGAAGATCTCATAAGACAGTTTGAGAAAAAGGCAAGCAAGGAAGCAAGTCAGGATATAGCCAGGGAAAAGGAAGCTGAACAGCGGCTATTCAATGATTCGTTTGTCGCTTCCGAGGAAGTCGAGGAAGAAGATCCGGAAGAACAGACTGCTGCAGATCGCCTGAAAGAAGTATTTGAAGAGCTTATGAATACCTTGAATAATAATGCACTCATGGTGACAGACGAAAAAACCAAACTATAGTATGTATATAGTTCACTTTTTTCTTTTCCGTTCCTGCATCAGTCTTATTATCCCGGATGCACTCTTGATGCGTGATGCACGCTCAGCACGGAAGATCAGAAAGGGCAAGGAAGGAAAAAGCCATGATGTAGGCTGTTCTATTCGTGCATGTGGCTATATATGGCTTATTTCGCGCCAGGATGGCCTATACGCGCTTTTATGCTCTCTTACATGGGTTTTATCCTTCTTCTCTCTTACAAGCGATACAAGGCAGGATAAAAGGCAAGAAGGGTATGCACGGAAGAAGAAAAGAGAAAAGAACGGAAGGACCGAGGTCCGGCGCGGCCATGTTTCAAGGTGGCTGCAAGCTCTGTTCCGTGCCTGATCTGCCCGGCATGCTTCCCCTTGTCAAGAAATAAGCTGCAGGCAGCTGTCGACCGAGTGCGGAGTTTTGTCACCGATAATTCGCATGATTCAAGCATGCATCGCGTATTCTTTGCGAAAACGGCTCTATTTTGCCTTTCTTGCTTTTGATGGCATATTTTATCATTCAAAATCTTTTCGAGCCTTCTCGCGCGTTCTCGCAAAGGATAGACCGAGGATGCAAGCAAGAAAACTCACCCGGTACAGAAAAAAAGTCTGTTCAATGGCCGTGTGTATGCCAGATTCGGTCTGCATCGGCTCTCTTATAGCTGGAACGGCCATTAAATAAAAATAACACTGCCCGGCTTCAGGTAGTGTCATTTCCTTTACACTTTTTACAATCTCTTGTAAATTCTGTAAAATTGGGGTATGATGGAAGCTGTCAGGGGTGGTGTCCTGGCTTTAAATCATGGTGGCGGCTGTCGGATCTTGCATCTGACAGCTGTTTTTTATTTAATCATCCGCGCTGAGCCATTCCGAAGGCGGCTCGATATCGCTCTTTTTGTTCTTCTTTTCTTCTCTCTCCAGTTCAGGATATGTGTCAGCAGAATTTCTCTCTGTGAAAAGGTCTATATCCGGCTTAAAATTGAAATAGCACCTGAAGCCGATGCTGCCTAAGCGGTGCTTGATACATTTCAAGCATAATTTGCGTGGCATTTCTGCCTTTGCCTTTTCTGCAAGGGCGGTCTGTTCGTTCAGCTTCTTGTTTTTGTAGCTCTTATTTTCGACTATTTCAAGTTCTAAACCGAGAATAACATCCGCTGTGTATTCAAGGCCGCCGCTCTCCTTCAGGCTTGCCATCGTGACAGATTCGGTATAGCTGCTCCGGTTCATGCTTGATATCGCTATAACCGGGCAGACAAGATCCCTTGCAAGCCTTTTTAATGCAATAATGTTGCTGTCTACTGCATCCTTCGTGGTTTGGCGCACATCCAGTGGCGGCAGGATCTGCAAATAATCTACAAAAACAACCGGAACACTTTTCTTTTTTGCTATATGCTGCTTGATGCACTCCTCGATTTTGGTTACTGATAAATCAAAATTCCCTTCAATCACCTGCATGCGGTTTCCGGTGGCTTGTGTGTAGTCATGTATTGCCTGCTGCATATAATCTTTTGCTTCGCCCTTCAGGATAGATCTTGCACTCCTTGCTATGTGTTCATGTTTAGCAATCGTTCTTGAAAGACTTTTCGCGGCTATTTCAAGGCGCGGCTGTTCTAAGCTGAAGAAAAGCACATCATGCCCGGCTTCAGCTATCTGATCCGCGAGCTGAAGTGCAAAGCTTGTCTTTCCGAGTGAAGGAACGGCTGCAAGAAGATATAATCCCGGATAGATTCCTCCGGCGGCCTTGTCATAATTCGTGAAGCCGGTCTTGATCTCGTTTTGCTTGTATAAGTCAATATCAGCTAACATGCTGTTTTGCATGTATGTTGCAAGGCCATAATCTGTGACTTGTTTATCCTGGGTAGCTGCACTGGCGGTCTGTTCGGAGGTCTGTTCTCCCTGATCCGCGCCGGAAGCAGCCTTGTTCGCTGTCTGTTCGGCCATTAAAGCTCGATTCTCTTTGTATTCCTTCGCGATTTTATCTGCCCTGGCATCATCGGCAGCCTGCAGCATCTTCTTGTATTCCCTGCTCCATAAATCGCGGTCATAGCCTAAAACATCATACTTTGCCTTGTCTATGGCATCATTCAGCTGCAAGCCTTCTCTATACATGAGATATTCTACAATGCCGCCGCCTGCACCCTTCAGGCCGTGTGAGCTGTGGCATCTAAACACTGCTCCGGTGATTTGAAAGTCGTCCTTGTGGCCGCAAATAGGACAAGGGTTTATAAAATTATGCCTTCCGATGCCGTGAACAGATCCTCCGGCTGTCCTGAGAATGTATGCTGCAAGGTCAAAATTCATTTTATCTGTCTTGAATTGATCTTCCAGGGCATCATAAGCCGGATGCACTCCCGGTGTATAGCGATTTCCGCTCTTTGATGTGGTATTATTCGCTTTTCGTTCCTGATCGCTTCTCTCAGAAGCCTTTTCAATGGCCGTTTCAGCTTCTCTGCGGTTATTTTCCTCGATTTCATCCTCCGATGGTGGAAGATCTCGCAGCTTGTCAGCGGTTGTGGCTTCCTCGGTTTGATAAATGATACTCTTTCGATTTCCTCCGGCTTTTGCTCCGAAAAGCAATCTTGCATTTTCATTAACCGTGGTATCAGCACATCCAGGGCAGCGGCCATTAAATAGCTGCGTGAATCTCTTTCCGAGCCTGCAGGCTTCCTTCGGATCTGTCAGCGGTGCATCAAGTAAAATCAAGATCCTGAAGCGCGGCCATTCCTCGGTATAGCTGAAGCTCTTATAAATGCAAAGTGGATTTATGCCGTTTTCGTGGCAAAGTTCAAGAGCCTGCTCCGGTGTCAAAGGATCTTCTAAGCAGACTTTGTGTCCGTCTGCATCGGTGGTGTCATTGTCAATGTCAGCGGCTATGATCTGCTGTGATTTCCAGGCATCATGGCTCTTGCCATCCATAACAGCCGGGGTGAAGCTCCTTCCGGCAACGATGCACTTTACAAGATCATTCGGAGTAACCTCGCGGATGCTTGACGGATGGCAAAGCCGATTTCTTAAAGAGCCGATTTCAGCTCCCTGCGGCTTCGATGTGTACTCTCCGAGCTTTCCATCTATGTTAAGCCGGATCTTCATTTCAGGTGTGGTGTGTGTGGTGTCTTTCATGTTTTGCTCCTTTCATGGTGGTTTTGGTGGTGGTTTGGTGGTGTTGCATGCATGCATTAAAAAAAAGTCACTAAAAAAAATGACTATTCTTTTTAAAAATAATTAAAAACTTTATTTATCCTAAAATTATTTATTTAAAGGTTAATGTCGCTCGAAATGTGTAAAATTATAGGTCGCAACCGGTCTTCCATAGGGCATACCCCTTTCCAAAACGGGGGGCGGTGGTGCCGCCATGCCTGCCGCCTTCGGTGCTGCCCTCGCGCCCTGGCTCGCCGTGTCGGTCACGCTGCAGCCATGTGCTGTGATCTGTTCGGATATGCAGCTCCCTTCAGCCATGCTCAGTGGTCACTCCTTCAGGATCTGAACGGCATGCGCGATGCATCAAGCCATCCTTCAGCTGTCTGTTCAGCCGCCTTGCATGGATGGCAAGCGCGACTTGTTCTGCATAGCTTGACACGATGCAGCAGCTCACACGGTGCGCCCGGCACTGTAACGGCCATTGAAGGACAGCTCTTGCTTACATGCTCCGGCTGTCGGTCTGTCACGCGCTCGCCCTGGCTCAGCTCTGCCCGGTCACCCTGCCGCACTCCCCCCCTTCATCAAAACTGGGATGGGCTTCTCGGAAGACCGGCTGCGGAGTTCAGAAAAGCTCTCTCCCCCCGCGAGCTTGTTTTTGGATAGAATAAAACAGATTTCTGCGGAATAATGCGAGGATCTGAAAAGATCGCATCGACTTGTCCGGCGCGGTGGCTGTCTGCCATTTCGGCCATTGAATAAAATATTATCCCTGCCCTGCTAGGATCTCACCTGCCGCCGCCAGTGCCTTTGATCTTAGGTCATAAGCATGTGGCTGTGACAGCTTCATGCGCTCTGCTACAGTTTGCCATCTGTCGCCCTTCAAATATCGCAAAGTGACAAGCTCTCGCATCGAGCTGTCCTGAATCTGCTCTATCACGGCATCTACAGTGCAAAAAGCATCAAGAGCCTTGATCCGCGCTTCGAGTTCTGTTCGCTGCAGATCGTCAAGCTTCGCGGCATAGTCAGCCATCTTGTCTGTTCGGCATCCGGAAGCATACCCTTTGACAGCTGACAAATCAACCGAGTGAAGGCTTATCATCCGTTCCCGGAGGTCTTCTTCCTGCTGCAGGATGCGTTCTGCATGCTCGATGGCATACCGGAACGAAAACAAGAATTTTTCTGTATCGGTCAAAGCCATGTGTTACCTCCTTCAGATCCTGGCGGCGGTGCTTCTCGGCCATTCAATGTGAATGTCTTTTGCCGCGATGGCAGAAGCTTCATTTAATGGCCGTTCCTATGGCTTTTCACTGTAGCCATATTATAGCACAAAAATAGCAAGACGGCGGCTCGCTGAAGCCGCCCGGATTGCTTATACTTAATACCTTAATGTATTAAGATATTGGAATCAAAAAAATGTGCGTTTAAGCTTTGCGAAATAAGGGTTTGCTGAAAAGCACTTTCCCACCCTTAGTGGAATTTCTTCCCACCCTTAGTGGAATTTCTTCCCACCCTTAGTGGAATTTCTTCCCACCCTTAGTGGAATTTCCATTTTGTTTTTTTGGTGTTTTACTGCTCCGATTTGCTCTTAAACTCAAAAACATGATTCAAGGTTTTTGTGGTTGGAATTACATCCGGAATCTTAATTCTTTTATCGTCTTTGTAGTTCTCTTTTAAAATCTTCCATGCAGCCGAAAACAGATTGCTTAAATATCTGTCCTTGTGTTTTGTTTCAGAATATCCTTCATATCTGGCTTTTATCTCCGGAATGTCATTCAAAAGGGTTTGTGCTGATATATTCGGCACATATTTATTATCTTTGCCAACCTCGGATAATAAGCGAGCGATTCTGTGTACAATCAAAATTGCATGACTGTTTCGTTCCTTCGCATTAGTCGCGCTTAGATCAAAGTTATGAGCTGGAAGAAGATTTATCTTGCCGGATCTGTTTATCCGGATTTTTCCGTCCTTCTTGTATGGGATGGATTTCTTAATGATT
>JAEEGL011461521.1_pt1 | contig 11567 bp, 9 predicted proteins | sample 9134231 | NCBI WGS metagenome assembly JAEEGL01 (sample SAMN16246548, study PRJNA631951) | gut metagenome | biome: gut microbiome; feature: rumen; material: fiber-attached | host: Bos | place: Iran: Karaj | collected 2018-10 | reverse complement strand
TGAAAACCGCCCTCCTGTGGCATCGGGGATTGTTCTCTCCGATTATACCACAGAAGGGCGGATTTTGCCAGAGGGAAATGAAGAAAATTGGGAGGGAGGAGTGAATTCAGAATTCAGAATTAAGAATTCAGAATGCTCAACTCCTCATTCGTCGCTTAATCGCCGAAGATCTTCAGCTGCGGCAGGCCGTCGTCGGTCCAGATCGCGGGATCGAAGCCCTCGAACGTCGGGGCGGGATCGTCGCGCAGGTCGTAGACGTAGTAGCAGCCGTATTTTACGCCGTTTTCACGGCAGTACGCCTCGAAGCCGCCGTCCGGGAAGGCCTCGCCGACGAGAGCGGACAGCCCTGTGTATTCGCGCGGCTTCAGATCGGGGTCGCAGACATAGATGTCAATGCCCGCCGGATCCTCCTCTTCCAGACGATCCGCGATCAGATCGAGAGCAACCGCTCGCCATGCCGACGGGATCCCGGCCTCCTTGAGGCAGTAGTATGCCATGAAGCAGTTTGCTTTGAATTCGTCGATCGCTTCGAGGCGTCCGGAAATCTCCTCAAAGACCGCTCTCGTCAGGATATGCGGTACGTCGTTCTTGAGGATATAGACCATGCCGTCGTCCGGGAGCGTTCCCGCGTCCACCGTCCCGCCATAATACGAGGTGATGCAGGTCACGGCATACCCGCTGAGGCCGCCGATGTGCCACGTCGGGACGTCGGTGTCGTCCGCCCGGACCGTGACGGAGGCGTCCGACCAGCAGCAGTCCATGAGATAGCACCCGCCCGCGATGCCGCCGACGGAGAGGCTGTAATACGTCGGATTCGTACAGGGGCCCGTGGCCGGCGAATCGGTATTCTCCTTCATCGGAGCCGTCACGGAGGCCTCGACGGTCACGTTTTTCGTGTAGCAGTTGATGACGTATTCGGAATACCCGACGACGGAGCCGACAAAGAGCCGGTTGCCGAAGCTGTCCGCGTCATACACGCCGACGATCCGGCTGTCCTCGATCCCGAGGTTCTTGATATACCCCCCGGCGCGGCCCCTCATATACAGGTACGTCGTGACAAGATTGCCGTTTTCGTCGATCATTTCGACATCCTCGTAAAGCTGATAGCCGCCCGCCGCAGCCTCCTCGGGGGTCATCTCCTCCGGGGAAGCGTAATCGGACTTCGCCCACAGCTTGCAGTACCCGAACAGGCCGACGTAGTTCTTCGTCTCCTCGACGGCAATCTCCTTCGTGTTCGTGACATACAGCCCGCGGATCACATGGCCGTTGCCGTTGAACGTCCCGATGAACGGGTGGCGGTCCGTGCCGATGGGTTCCCAGCCGCCCGCGAACCGGCCGCCGTCCTCGAAATCCTCGGGGACGAAGGTGAGGTCCGCCATCAGGATATAGTTCGCCTCGCAGTCGTCCCGCACGGCGTCGAGGTCTTCGACGGTATAGACGCCGATCCAGCCCTCGGGCACCTCGTCCAGCTGCACGACGCTCTGCTGCGCCGTTCTCGTGTTGATGAGATTGCGGATGATCGGACCCGCCGCGACCGCCGCTCCGAGCAGAGCAATCAAAGCCGCCGCCGCGATCACCGCCGTCCATTTTCTTGATTTTTTCATAAAGGAAACCTTCCTTCCGCGCGCGGATCCCTCCGGCGCCTCCCGGCTGAGGAGTGCCCCCACCCGGTCTTCGAGCGACGACGTGTCTTCGCTCTCCTTGTGGGCGTAAGTCTTCTCGATGTAAGCCGACGCCGCCCGCTTCAGATCGTGTTCGAAATCATGCATGGCCGCTCCTCCTTTCGTGCTTTTTCAGCCATTCTCTTGCCCTTGACAGTCTGGTGCGCACCGTGCCGCCTTCAAGGCCCAGAACCGCCGCGATCTCCTCGTTCGTCATCCCGTAGTGCACGCGGAGCAGAAGCGCGTCCCGGTAGGACGGGGGCATCGCTTCGATGAGCCGGAGCAGTCTCCGGACCGCGTCCCGCTCAACCGCCTCATCCTCGGGGGTCCGGGGATCCTCGAGGTCCTCGGGCAGCTCCTTGAGGGGCAGGGGGCGCTTCGCATTGGCGTTGTAGAGATCGATCGCGGTGTTTCTGACATATATAACCGCCAGAGCACGCGTTTCGTTACATCCGAGCGGCAAAAATTTAACTTCGTTTTTCACGATCCGCTCCATCGCGTCCATCACGGCGTCTTCCGCGTCCGCCGTATCCCCGAGGATGCGCCGGGCCTCGGCGAGCATCGCATCCTTCGCCTGCCGCCAGACCCTCTCCGCCGGGCGCTCGTCCTTCGCCATCCGCTCCGCCTCCTTTCGCGCAGATTTTACCCTTTCTATGTTATAACCGATCGGGAGGCCTTTTTGTTACATCCGAAACGAAAATTTTTCTGAAATTTTTGATTTTTCCCGCCCCGGGTTGCAAAGCGGGGGAAAAACTGGTATAATCAGGGGGAAAACACACACGAAAGGCAGGACTTTGCCATGATCCGCACGACTTACGAAGGCGAGAAGACCCGCGCGATCTCCTTCCCGCTCGGCGGGATCGGGACGGGCTCCGTCGGACTCGGAGGCAACGGCCGTCTCCTCGACTGGGAGATCTGGAACCGTCCCGCGAAGGGCTCGATCCACGGGTATTCCCACATCGCCCTGAAAGCCGAAACGCCCGAAGGCCGCCTCCTCGACGCCCGCATCCTCAACGGGGACATAGACGAGCATTACAGCGGCCAGCTCGGCATGAATTTCGGCCACGGCATGCCCGGCGGGACGATGGCGGGCTTTCCGCACTTCCGCCGCCACACCTTCCGCGGGACCTTCCCGACCGCCGCGATCGACTTCTCCGACGAGCACTTCCCCGCCGAGGTCACGCTCACGGCGTTCAACCCCTTCATTCCGCTGAACGACCGCGACTCCGGCATCCCGGCGGCGTTCTTCGAGATCAGGATCAAAAATACGGCGAAGGACCCCGTCGATTTCTCCGCCGCCTTCTCCGTGAAGAATCCCTCCCCAAACGGCGTGAACCGCTACTTCGACGGCTACCGGATCGAGGGGATCTTCCTCGGACAGGATGAGGGCACCCCGGCGGATTCCCCCGAGCGGCGCGACATGACGATCGCCACGTCGGATCTCTCCGGCTCCGTGCAGGAGTACTGGTACCGGGGCGGATGGTCCGACGCCGTGGAGACGTTCTGGCGCAACTTCACGGAGCATCCGGATCTGAAAAACCGCCGCTATGACACGCCCGGGAACGGCGATCACGCGACGGTCTGCACGAAGAAGCGCGTCGGCGCGGGCGAGGAGGCCGTCTTCCGCTTCGTGCTCGCATGGAACACGCCGAACAATTACAACTACTGGAATCCGATGAAGGACGCGGACGGGCGCGACGTGACGTGGAAGAACTACTACGCCACGATCTTCGAGGATTCGCGCGACACGGCGACCTACGCCCTCGCCAACTGGGATTCCCTCTGGGCGGGGACCGTCCGCTTCCGCGACGCGCTCTTCTCTTCGACCCTGCCCGGCGAGGTGACCGAGGCGATCTCGGCGACCCTCTCCGTGCTCAAGACCGCGACGGTGTGGCGTCTCGAAAACGGCGAATTCTACGGCTGGGAGGGCCTCAACCAGTCGTCCGGCTCCTGCGAGGGGACCTGCACGCACGTCTGGAATTACGCCTACGCGCTCTGCTTCCTCTTCCCCACCCTCGAGCGCTCGATCCGGGAAACCGATTTCAAATACAACCGCGACGAAGACGGCCGGATGCAGTTCCGCATGCAGCTGCCGCTCGGAAGGCCGCACGGGAACTGGCGGGCCTGCGTCGACGGGCAGATGGGCGGCGTCATCAAGTCGTGGCGCGAGTGGAAGATCTCGGGCTCCGACGAATGGCTCCGCGGCGAATGGGAGGGGATCAGGTCCTCTCTCGAATATGCGTGGAACCCGAACAACTTCGACGGCTGGGACCGCGACCGCGACGGCGTGCTCGAAGGGCGTCAGCACCACACCCTCGACATGGAGCTCTTCGGACCGTCCTCATGGCTCGAGGGCTTCTACCTCTGCGCCCTGAAATGCGGGGCGGAGATGGCCCGCGCGATGGGCGAGGAGGACGCCGCCCGGGAATACGAGGAGCTTTTCGCCAAAGGCAAGGCCTGGACGGACGAGAACCTCTTCAACGGCAGATGGTACTGCCAGAAGATCAACCTCGAGGACCGCGCGCAGCTCGAGCGATACAAGGTCTGCGGCGACGCGCTGAGCTACTGGAACGACGAGGCGGGCGAGGTGAAGTACCAGATCGGCGAGGGCTCGGAGATCGATCAGATGCTCGCGCAGTGGCACGCCGACATCCTCGGGCTCGGCGACATCTTCGATCCCGCGCAGCGCAAAACCGCCCTTCGTTCGATGTTTCAAAACAACTTCGCCGACTCCTCCCGCGAGCGGTACAACCCCTTCCGGCTGTATTCCGTCAACGACGACCGGGGCGCGGTGATCTGCGTCTACCCGGACGGCGCGAAAAAGCCCGCGATCCCGATCCCTTACTGTCAGGAGACGATGCACGGGTTCGAATACGCCTTCGCGGGACTCCTCATCGCCGAGGGCATGGTCGACGAAGGGCTCGCGGTGGTCCGTTCCGTCCGGGACCGCTACGACGGCGAGCGGCGCAACCCGTGGAACGAGATCGAGTGCGGCTCGAACTACGCCCGGAGCATGGCGGCCTTCGCCCTTTTGCCGATCTTCTCCGGCTTCACGTTCGACATGACGAAGAAGCGGATCGGCTGGCATCCGATCGGGGATCCGGGCGAATACCGCTATCTCTTCTCCCTCGACGCGGCGTGGGGCACGGTGACGCGCTCCGCGGACAACCTGACGATCGAACTCTCGGGCGGCGCGCTCCCGGTCCGGGAAATCGCCGTCGATCTGCCGTCCTCCGAAATCCTCGCGGACGGCAGACCGGTCGCGTTCGAGAGCGGGGACGGCGCGATCCGGTTCACGGAGGACATCACGTTCGAAAAGACGCTCGTGATCCGCTGACACACGGTTTTTCACAAGATTTTTCAGGATTTCTGTGAATATTTTGTGACAAAAAGTTCAAAAAGCCCGTTGACAGGCGGGGAATCCTGTGCTATACTAAGGCAAATCTCAAATCCCGCGAAAGGAGTTCCGGTCATGAAGCGCTTCGCGAAGCCGTATATGATGAATCACGATATCCTTCCCGTATCCGCATGGTCCGGGGCTTTTCCGCTATTGTTGAGATTCTGATTCCCTCGTCATCACAATCCGAATCATAGCGGCGTCCCGGACACAAAATCCCCGGTACGCCGCGTTTTATTATCCGAAAAGGAGGTCCCCATGAACGAAACCGAAAAACGAGCCTTTGCGGCGCTGAACGCCTACTACACGAGCCACGACGAAGACGCGCGCTTTGATTCGCGGCACAATTCCGTTGAATTCCTCACCACGCTCGACTATATCGGCCGGTATCTCGCGCCGGGGGACCGAATCGCGGAGATCGGGGCGGGAAGCGGACGGTATAGCCACGCGCTCGCAAGGCAGGGATACCACGTCGACGCCGTGGAGCTGATCCCGCGCAACATAGCGCTCTTTCGGGAAAGGACGGAGCCCGGCGAGGACGTCGTGATCCGCGAGGGCACGGCGACTGATCTCTCCTGCTTCGCCGACGGCATATTCGGCATGACCCTCCTCCTCGGGCCGATGTACCACCTCTTCACGGAGGAGGAGCAGCGGCGGGCGCTCCGGGAAGCCGTGCGGATCACGAAGCCCGGCGGGCATGTCTTCGTCTCCTACTGCATGAACGAGGGGACGGTCGTGCGGTTCGGCTTTCTCGGGCACAACATCCTTCCCTGCCTCGCGGCGGGCAAGATCGACCCGGTATCGTTCCGGTGCTATTCCGATCCCGAGGACCTTTTCGTCCTCTGGCGGCGGGAGGCGATCTTCGCCCTGACCGAGGATCTGCCCGTGCGGCGTCTGCACTTCGTGGGGACCGACATGTTCACGAACTACTTCCGGGAGGCGGTCGACGCAATGAGCGAGGAGGAATTTGACGCCTGGCTCGCGTATCACCGGGCGATCTGCGAGCGGGAGGACCTCGTCGGGCTGACGTTCCACGCGCTCGATATTCTCGAAAAGGAGGAAGAAACATGAAAGACAGCGAACAGGTCCGGGCATTTTACAACCGGACGGCCGCGGCGGAATGGAAGCGCATCGAAGGGCGTCCGGAATTCCTTCTGACCTGCCGGCTCTTGGAGAGAACGATCCCGCACGGCGCGCGCATCCTCGACATCGGCGGCGGTCCGGGGCGGTATTCGATCCGCCTCGCCGGGCAGGGATACGATGTGACCCTGCTCGACCTCGCCGAGGAGAACGTCCGGCTGGCGCGGGAGATGGCGGCGGAAGCGGGCGTGACGATCCGGGCGGTCGCCGGGGATGCCCTCGACGCGGAATCCCTCGTCGGCGGTCCGTTCGACGTGGTGCTCCTCATGGGACCGCTCTATCACCTGACGGATTCCCGGGACCGGGCCCGCGCGATGACGGCAGTTCTGAACCTTCTGAAGCCCGGCGGACTCTTCTTCGCCTCGTTCATACTGACGACCGCCGACCTCATCGACATCATGAAGAATCCGGACCGATCGCCGCTCGAAGCCGATCCGGCGAACACCGCGCTTCGCGCCGCGATCACGGCGGGCCGCTCGTGGGCAGGCGACGCCTTCACGCGGGCGGTCTTCTGGGACCTCTCCGAGATCCGGCCCTTCCTCGCGGACTATCCGCTCGAGGATGTGCGTCTCTTCGCGCAGGAGGGGATCCTCTCGCCGTGCGAGGGACGGATCCTGGCCGGGCCGCCGGAGGAGGTTGAGCGCTGGCTCTCGCTTGCCGAAGCCCTCGCCGAACGGCCGGACTATCTCGGCTGGGCGGAGCACATCATGGCATACGGAAAAAAGAAAACGGGAGGTGCGGTATGCTGACGCACAGAGGAACAGTAGAACTGAAGACGCCCCGGCTGCTCCTGCGGCGATACCGGATCGAGGATGCCGGGGATACCTACCGCTGGTGCCGCGATCCCGAGGTTTCCCGCTATGTGACGTGGGAGCCGCACACCTCGCCCGAGGCCACGGCTGAGCTGCTCGCCGACTGGATCGGGAAATACGAGTCCCCGGCGTATTACCACTGGACGATCGAGCTCGAAGGCGCGTCCGTCGGGAACATCGCCCTTATGCCGAACGACCGGCACGAGACGGCGGAGATCGGATATGCGCTCGCGCGTCCGCTCTGGCATCGGGGGATCGCGAGTGAGGCGGCAAAAGCCGTCGTCCGGTTCGCGTTCCGGGAGGTCGGGCTGCGGCGGCTCGTGATCCGGTATCTGGCGGAGAACGAGGCCTCGGGCGGCGTCGCGCAGAAGTGCGGCTTCCGCGAAGAGGGGATCGAGCGGCAGGCCTTCCTCGGGAAAGGCGGGAAGCCGCACGACATCGTCCGCACCTCGCTCCTCTTTGACGAGTGGGAGAGGCTGGAAGCGGGCGCGGACACGGTCCTCGAAACGGAGCGGCTGATCCTTCGGCCCGCGCGGGCTTCGGACTTCGAGGCGGTGCACGCGTATGCCGCGGATCCCGAATCGACGCGGTACATGGGCTGGGGGCCGAACACCCCGGAGGACACGCGCCGCTTCCTCCGGACCGCCGAGAATGCATGGGCGGCCGAGGATCCGAAGGACTTCGAGTTTGTGCTCATCCGCAAGTCGGACGGCGCGCTCGTCGGCGGATGCGGACTTTACACGACGGGAGATCTCGGCGAGGCCGGCTGGATCCTGCGGCCCGAATTCCGCCGCCGCGGCTACGCGACCGAAGCCGGAGAAGCCCTGCTCCGCTTCGGCTTCCGTGACCTTAGTCTGTGGCGGATCCACGCGCGCTGCGACAGCCGGAACACGCCGTCCTGGCATGTGATGGAGCGGCTCGGGATGCGGCGTGAGGGCTTTTTCCGTCAGGCGCGGCGCAAGGGGAACGAGCATGCGGACGGTCTCGAATACGCGATCCTCTCGGAAGAATGGGAGGCGGAGCGATGAAGCTGGTCTTTCTCTTCGGCGACGCGGCGGCCGGCAAGATGACCGTCGGACAGGAGCTCGCGAAGATCACCGATCTGCGGCTCTTTCACAACCACATGTCGATCGAGCCGGTGATCGCGGTGTTCGGGACCTACAACCGGACCGTCGTGAATGCGTTCCGCGAGGTGGTCTTCACGGAGTTCGCCAAATCGGATCGGTACGGTCTGATCTTCACCTTTCTCTTCTCCTTCGATTCTCCCGAAGACTGGGCGTACATCGAGCACGTGAAGGAGATCTTCGCGCCGTACGGAACGACGTTCTACTACGTCGAGCTGATCGCGCCGCAGGCGGTCCGGCTCGCGCGCAACCGGAGCGAAAACCGGCTGGCGGAAAAGCCGTCGAAACGCGACCTCGCGTCTTCCGACGAGCTCCTGCTCCGCACGGACGAAAAATACCGCTGCGTCAGCCGGCCCGGCGAGATCCCGTGGCCGAACTACCTGCGGATCGAGAACGAGCACGTCTCCGCAGAAGAAGCGGCGCGGCGGATCAAGGAGGAATTCGGGCTGTGAACGGCATGACGATCGTATCTCTCCGGGACCGGCCGGAGCTCGCGGAGGAGGCGGCGCGGTGGTTCCACGCGAAATGGGGCGTTCCCGAGGATGCCTACCGCGAGAGCATCGAAGAATCCCTCGCCGGAGAGTCCCCGGTCCCCGCATGGTTCCTCGCGCTCCGGGATGACCGGATCGTCGGCGGGCTCGGCGTGATCGAGAACGACTTCCACCCGCGGCGGGATCTCGCCCCGAACGTCTGCGCGGTGACTGTCGAGGAGGCGTACCGGGGCCGCGGGATCGCCGGAGAGCTGCTCCGTCAGGCGGAGGAGGAGATGGCCCGGCGCGGGATCGGGACGCTCTATCTCGTGACGAACCATACGGGCTTTTATGAGCGGTACGGCTGGGAATACCTCTGTCCGGTCACGTGCGACGGGGAGGAGGAGCCGTCGCGGGTGTATGTGCATCGAATGTTGGTGTGAGGACGGGCAAACTGCAAAGAATTTCAAAATAACGCAAATTTCTCCCTAACCGATCCGCGGTTTTCCCGACTGTATGCGTGAAGGCCTTCGACACACGATACCAAGCGGAAAGGATTTGTATGGAACGGGAACAGCTGAACCGGCTCCTTGTCGAAAACATGAAGCCGATTTTCGGTTACGCGCTCACCCGGCTCGGCAATGTACGGGAAGCGGAGGAGCTCACGAGCGACATTCTCCTCCGGCTCCTGCAATCGGCGGACCGGCTGGAAGCGGACGAACGGTTTTTCGGTTTTCTGTGGAAGACGGCGGAGCACGCCTATTATGAATTTCTTCGGGAAAAAAGCAGAGAACGCGACCGGAATACCGAATACGCGGAGGAGATCGCCGCCGATCCCGTCACACCGGAGGACGCTCTGGTGAGGCAGGAAGAGCTCGGTCTCCTCCGGCGAGAACTGAGCCTGCTCTCCGAGCGGACACGCAGGGCAACGGTTCTCTATTATCTCGAAAGAAAATCCTGTTCCGACATCGCTTCCATCCTCGATACGAGTACGGAAACGGTGAAATACTGCCTGTTCCGCGCAAGAAACATCATACGGGAGGGTATGAATATGGAACGAATTCTTGGAGAAAAAAGCTACCGGCCGCACGCATTCGAAATCGATTTCTGGGGCACAAAAGGCGGCGAGGACGGCATGTACCGGGCATTCCGGCAGCGGAAGATCAAGGGCAATATTCTGCTCACCGCTTACTACGCACCTGTCACGGCGCAGGAAATCAGTCTGGAAATCGGAGTAGCCCTGCCCTATCTGGAGGACGAGATCCGGCTGCTCGAAGAAAAACAGTATCTGATCCGAAAAAAAGACAAATTCATCACGAACATCCCGATCTTCACCGAGGAATGCGAGGAAGCCATTACGGATCGCCTCCGGGAACCGGTGAAAGAGGCGGCGGAGCGGTTTTCCGCGCTGTCCGGCGGTTTTGAAGAACGTTACGGAATCCGCTTTGCGAATGAAAACCTGCTCCGCTGGCAGAAGGTCACCCTCGCCTCCCACGGCGCGCTGAACGCTGTCTGCGGGGAAGAACTGCCGGAAGACGGCCCGTATGCGCTTGTCAACGGCGGAGGCGGAAGGGGCGTCATCTGGGCGAGGAGCGCGGAAGACGGGATCAAAGCCCCGGATCAGATCCAGGGGATCTATGACGGATACATGTCGCGTGACAGCCGCGGATGGATCACGGCGATCAATTACGCGGCGGTCTCCGAAGCGCAGGACTTTTCCGACATCATGCTCGATCCCATCGTTGCCGCAGCCTGCGGAGGCTTTTCCTGTCTCGGTGAAGACTGGCAGACGCATCTGGAAGCCAAAGGATACACCGTGGGCGGTCTGCCAAACTTCATGGTCTACGAACGGGAAGAATTCGATAACCTCGAAAGTCTTCTGAACAAAGAGATCGACTGCTTTACGGCCCTGTTCCGCAAAGCCGTGGAAACGGGAGCCGCCGTCTGCGGGGATATGGCTCCCCCGCACATCAAAAAGACCGCGGAAATCGTCGGCGGCATCGTCACGCGCTTCACCGGGATGGAGAAGATCTGCCGCACCCTTTTCGAGACGGGGTGGCTTCGGACTCCGGACCGCCTGGAGAAACCCGCCATGTTCGTCGTCAAAGCATAACCCTGTACTCTATCCGACCCGGGAGATTTTCGTCTCCCGGGCTTTTTTCGCGATTTTTGACCGAAACGGGAAAAAATTTGCCAATCGGGCTTTATTTACGCGCCGCCTTGTGTTATAATATCAGGTAGTGTATTTTCGACTTCCCTCTTCGAAAGGTGTTCAAGTTCAATTATGTGCGGTTTTGCAGGTTTTACCGGAATCATCGATCAGCGGGAGGCCGTCCTTCATAAGATGGCGGACCGCATCATCCACCGCGGTCCCGACTCCGACGGCTACTTCCTCGCGGGAGAGAATGACGGCGACGCCATCGCCCTCGGGTTCCGCCGCCTCTCGATCATCGACCTCGCGGGCGGTTCCCAGCCGATGTACAGCGACGACGGCACGGTCGCGATCGTCTTCAACGGCGAGATCTACAACTTCATGGATCTCCGCGATGAGCTCATTGCGAAGGGCTACGTCTTCAAGCCCCGGTGCGACACCGAGACCATCCTCCACGGCTACGAGGAGTGGGGCGAGGGCGTCACGGAGAAGCTGCGCGGCATGTTCGCCTTCGTCATCTGGGACGCGAAGACCCGCACCCTCTACGGCGCGCGCGACCCCTTCGGCATCAAGCCCTTCTACTACACCTTCACGCCGTCGGGCCACATGATCTTCGGCTCCGAGATCAAGTCCTTCCTCGAGCATCCGGAATTCGTGCCGCAGGTCAACGAAAACGCCCTGAGACCCTATCTCACCTTCCAGTATTCCTCCCTCGAGGAGACCTTCTTCAAGGGCGTGTACAAGCTGCCCCCGGCGCACACCTTCACCTACCGCGACGGAAAGATGACGAAGCGGCGCTTCTGGGACATCG
>JAEEGL010728504.1_pt1 | contig 11567 bp, 4 predicted proteins | sample 9134231 | NCBI WGS metagenome assembly JAEEGL01 (sample SAMN16246548, study PRJNA631951) | gut metagenome | biome: gut microbiome; feature: rumen; material: fiber-attached | host: Bos | place: Iran: Karaj | collected 2018-10 | reverse complement strand
GAGAACGAGATCATCCCCCTCTATTTTGCCAAAAACAGCAAGGGCTATTCGCCCGAGTGGGTACAGTACATCAAGAACTCGATGGTGCACATCGCCCCCAACTACACCATGTCACGCATGATGCGCGACTACTTCGACAAGTTCTACAGACCCCAGGCTAAGCGTGCTAGCCAGCTCATGGCTAAGGATTATGCCATGGCCCGTGAGATTGTGAAGTGGAAAGAGAACGTGGCAGCCCGTTGGGACGACGTGGCACTCGTGGGCGACATCATGGGCAACCGTGAAGCCATCGCCAGCGGCTCGGCCGACATCGATGTGACCATGCGCCTCGACACCGCAGGTCTGGGCGACGACGTCAAGCTCGAACTCGTGGTGTACAAGGAGGAGGACGGCCAGACCACGTTCTACCGCAAGGCCTTGTTCGACGTTGTGGCACGCGACGGTGACATCTTTACCTACAACTGCAAGGTTCCCTTCCATGAGAACGGCATCTTCCGCTACGCTTTTCGTGCCTATCCCTGGAACGATCTGCTCCCGCACCGTCAGGACTTTGCTTACCTCAAGTGGTTCTAATTTGAGTTAGCTTCCAAAAAACATCAACCGGCCCGAGTTCTTTATGGACTTGGGCCGGTTTTTTGCTTGAAATGGATAAGTAAGGTCGAAAAACGGTGTTTTTTTCTTGTGATTTCCGATAATTTTGTATTTTTGCCAGTTAATATGGTTTATTAGACTTTTACCGATAACCGTTAAGGTTTCACGCATGTTTGGCAAAAAGGGTAATATGTTCTCCAAGTTCGCAGCCTGGGTGGGCGGCGGTATCTTGGGCATGGTGGCGGCGCTTCCGTTTGCCGCCTATATCCCTTGGGTCCAAAACAAGGCGGCTGACATGGCTGCTGAATATGCCAGCAAAAAGACGGGTAAAGACATCAGCGTGGGTGACGTGCGTGTAAAATTCCCGCTTGATGTCAGTGCTACTGATATTCAAGTCATTGACGAGAACGGTGACACCTTGTTCAAAGCCGACGAGGTGAAGGGTAACGTGAAGCCGGGACCACTGCTGGACAAGAAGGTGGAGGTGGACAATGCCTCGCTAAAGGGTGCCAAGATCCAAATCAAGACCGATGATGGCTCGATGGACTTGGATGTGGATGTCGATGATGCCAAAATCGATGCCGCCAAAGTTGACCTGAACAACAACGAGGTGGATGTGGGCAATGCGGCACTCAAGGGCGGTAAAGCCAAAATGAGCTATAAACCCGAGAAGAAGAAACCCAAGGACAAAGAGCCGAGCAAACCTTGGAAAGTCAATGCCAACAAGGTCACAGCCGATGATGTGGACTTCAAGATGGACATGAAACCCACAATCGATAAGCTTGATGCCAAGGTGGGACATGCCGAAGCCAAAAACGTGAAAGTTGATACTGGCGAGCAGACGGTGGATGTGGGCGAACTCAATGTCGATAAGGCAGATGTAGACTACAAGCATCCAAGCGAGAAGGATGCCAAGCAATATCGCAAGGATCATCCTATGCCCAAGGAGAAACCGAATTCCGACGGGGACGATAAGCCCTGGAAGGTGAAAGCCGATAAGGTGCGTGTGAACAACAGCAAGGGTAAATACGGGCAAACGGGAAAGAAACCCAATAAGCCTGGTACCACGCTGGATCCCGACAACATCGAGGTCGAGGATGTGAATGCTGTCATCGATAATTTTGAGTATGACGGCGAGAACCTCAAGGTGCCTGTTAAGCACCTGAGCGGTAAGGAGCGTAGCGGCCTGCAGGTCAAGGATGCCAGCGGCACGGTCAACAAGAACAAGAATGGCCTGGACCTCAACGATATGAAACTCAAGACCAAGGGCAGCGATATTAAGCTCGATGCCCATGTGGACCAGGTCTCGCACGACGGCAAGAACAATGGCAAGGCGACCATCGATACCGATAGTAAAATCGACCTCAACGAGGTGGAGAAACTCGTGCCCGAAGCCCGCAAGGCGCTTAAGGACATTCCACACAACAAGCCTGTGAAGATTAAGGCCAAAGCCCGTGGCAATGACAAGCGTCTGGATGTGCACTCATTGGATGCAGATGTGCCAGGCGTTGGCCGCATCAAGGGCAAGGGAACCATTTATAATCCCACCGACATGGACCGCATGAAGGCCGATCTGGACACCGAGGTGGACCTGCGAGACCCCAGCGTGCTGAACAAGATGTTGGGACTGGACGACGTGAAACTGCCGCCCATGAAGATGAGCGGGAAAATCAATAAAGAAGGCTGCAAATGGGTAGCCCGCAACCTGCGTATCTCGACTGGCGGCGGCATCATGCGTGGCGACGGCTACTACGACGTGTGCAACGAGAACTATGACGTTGATGCCTCGTTCAACAATTTCCCAGTCAATTCGTTCCTGCCCAAATATGATGTCAAGAACCTGACTGGCAGCATCGATGCCCGTGGTCATGGCTTTGATTTCACCGATTGCGGCTCGACATGGACCGATGCCAACGTCAATCTTGCCAGTGTGCGTTACAACGGCACCCACTATGGTAACATTAGGGCTCGTGGCAAGTTGAGGGGTGGATATGCCGACGTATATGCCAGCAGCGCCAACAAGGGTTGTGATTTTGATGCCAATGCCCACGGTACTATCTGTAATGACCACTACGTCTTTACGGCCGATGGTGATGTGCGTGACCTGGACCTCAATCGCTTGGGCATGTATGATGGTGTTTGTAACGGTACCACAAAACTACATGCCGAGGGCGATATCAACCTGCGCACCCAAGAGTGGGATGCCGACCTCACCTTGACTGATATAGACTGGCAACTCGATAGCGCTATGCTCGTTGCCGATGAGGCCCGTGGCACCTTGCACAGCACACCGTGGCTAACGTGTATCACCGTAGAGAACGAAGATAATTACGCCCATCTGAATGCTCCCAGTGGAATGATGCCGTTGGTTGAGGATTTCCAGAAAGCCGCTTCTGAGTTTAAGCGTCAGCTTAACGATCGCTCACTGGATGTGGAGCGCCTCAAAGAGTCGATGCCCCGTTTCGACTTTGACATGCACATGGGAACTGACGGTATTGCGCAGCGCTACCTGCAACAGTATGAGTTTGACTTCCGTGACATCAGTTGCGAGGTGAGCCGCGACACGAGTATCTACATCGACGGCAGGGCACACGGCATCAGTTACGGCGAGACTAATATTGACACAATCACTATTCATGCCAATGAGCTGAATAACAAATATCTGGCATTTAATGCCCACATGGGTAACAGACCTGGCACTTGGGACGAATATGCCCAGGTCGATATCGAGGGTGGTTTCAAGGGGCCGGCCGTGGATTTCATGGTCCACCAGCAGAACATCAAGCATGAAACGGGCTATCGCTTAGGTTGTAACGCCCGTTTAACCGACGATGAGGTGAGGATGCGCCTGTTTGGCAAGGATCCAGTCATTGGCTACCGCCACTGGACCGTCAACGAGGACAATTATGTCAACCTGGATTACCGCACGCGTATGCTTGACGCAAACCTGCTATTGCAGAGTGACAGCAGCAGTGTGAAGCTGATTACACAGCGCTTGCCTGGTGATAGCACCGAGAATGTCCAACTCGTTATTGACAACCTGCGATTGGAAGAGTGGACCCGCATCGTTCCAATGCTTGACAAGACCAGTGGCACGCTCAATGCCGATGTGGACATCAACTGGGATGGAGCCAATGCCGATGGTGATGGAACCATTGATATCAAAGACTTTGTATATAACGGCAAGGCGGAAGGTGACGTATCGCTCACCGCCGACTTTGACCTGGATCCTGCGACTGCCACGACACGCTTGACGGCTGACCTCGTGCTTGGCGGCAAGAATGCCGTCACTCTGCGTGGTTCGCTCAACGATGCGAACAGCGATTCGCCGTTGAACATCGAGGCGCAATTCAACCGTTTCCCATTGGTTCGCGCCAATGCATTTATCCCGGGCAATTACATCTCGCTCGACGGTTATGCCTTGGGCAACCTGACATTGAGCGGCTCGATGGATAATCCGCAAGTGAACGGCTATTTCACTGCTGATTCGGCTACTGTAAATCTGCCGCGCTACGGTAGCTCCCTCAAACTGTCAACCACACGCATCCCCATCAGTGATAACGTGATAACCTTCAATGATTATAAGCTCACAGGTGCCAACCGCAGTCCGGTATATATCAATGGCACCGTGGACCTGCGCGACCTTGACAACATGTCGATTGACCTGACTGCCAAGGGGCGTGAGGTGCAGTTTATGGACAGCAAGCAGGATGACGTGACGCAAATCTTCGGCAAGGGTCTGGCTGACATCAATGCTACGGTCAAGAGCCTTGGCGACATGATGACGGTGCGGGCCGATGCCACCTTGCTGTCGGGCTCCAATATCACTTATGTCATGAAGGATGACATCTCCCAGCTATCGACCACTGTCGATGAGAATATGGTGACCTTTACCGACTTTAATCAGGAACAGTTGGGACAGACCATCCTCGTGACGGGTAAGGGCAGCAGTGCGACCAACATTCTTGTCAACATCGACGTAGAGCAGGGTGCAAAAATCAATGCTTATCTGTCGGAGGACGGTCAGAACCGAGCTACTGTTGACGGCAGTGGACGACTGAAATACTACCTCGACTTTGCAGGTAGGGACAACCTTACTGGTACTTATACCATTGCCAGTGGCAACGTGCGCTACAAGCCGCCCTTGATTTCACAGAAGAATTTTGACATCAATGCCGGCAGCGCCATCACGTGGAGCGGAGATATGCTCAATCCGCAGCTAAACCTGACGGGTACCGAGCGTCTCAAGACCAGTGTTACCAGCGAGGATGAGGGCACAAGGCTTGTGGAATTCATTATCAATGCCAACGTGGGTGGCACACTCAACAACATTGACTTGAAGTTCGATTTGGATTGTGAGAGTGACATGAGTGTGCAGAACGAGTTGCAGTCGATGAGTGATAATCAGCGTTCGCAGGCTGCCATCAACCTGTTGCTCTATAACACCTATTCGGGCACCAACAGCGCCGGCAATATCAATGGTCTGACGGCATCGTCGGCATTGTTCTCGTTCCTGCAGACCAAACTCAATGCATGGGCAGCCCAGACGTTGCCTGGTATCGACTTGTCGTTCGGTATCAACCAATATGAGGGCTCACGTAGCGGAGGAACCGAGACCAGCTATAGCTACAGATTGGCAAAAAGCTTGTTCAATGATCGTTTCAAGATTGTCGTTGGTGGTGAATACAGTACCGAGGCGGTTGCCGAGGAAGATATCGCCAATAACCTCTTTAATGACATCTCGCTGGAGTACTACCTTAACGATTCGGGTAGCAGGTATCTGAAACTGTTCCGTCACTCGGGCTATGAGAATGTGCTCGAGGGCCAGGTGACTGAGACTGGTGTGGCCTATGTGCTCAAGCGCAAATTGACCAACCTGAAGAACCTGTTCACCTTCAAGCATTCCCGTGAATACCTGTTGCGCGACTCGTTGGAGAAAGTCCGCAAAGCCCAACTCAAATTGCAGGAGGATGCCATCAATGCCATCACAGATGATGAACCTGAGACATTCACGGTCCCCCTGGATGAGCAGGATATCGACAAACCCACCGTAACTCGCAAGAAAGATGATGAGAGAGATGAAGACTAGGACTTGTTACCGCATCGTGCTGGCGGCGTTGATTGCGTTGCTGGCAGCATCCTGTTCGACAACGAGTAAGTTGGGCGAGAACGATGTGCTGTACGACGGTGTGAAGCGTCTCAAGTATCACGAGGACAGCGTCAAGCTCGACGACGGTGTGAAGACCGATATATTTACCGCCATCAATGTTAAGCCCAACAATCCGCTTTATTCGCCCTATTACCGCACGCCTTTCCCCATCGGCCTGATGCTCTACAACCACATCGATGAGGATGCCACAGGCTTCAAGGGCTGGCTTTACAAGCACTTTGCTGCCAAACCGGTGCTCATCAAGCGAGTGAACCCGCAGGCACGTGTTGACATGATCAACACAATTCTCCGCAACAACGGATATTTCACATCATCGGCCAATTACCAGATTCATCCCAAAAAGAATCCCAAAAAAGCCAAGATTTCCTATGATGTGACCATCAATCCGCCTTACACTCTGGGAAATATCGAATACATTAAGGGTGATGACCCATTGATTCAGCTGGTGGACTCACTGGCGCGCGAGAACCATTATCTGAAGGCTGGCAGCCGCTATTGCCTGGACTCGTTGAGTGCTGTACGCATCGATATCACCAACTTTGTGCGCAACCGCGGCTACTATTTCTTTAGACCCGAATACATCCAGTATCTGGCAGACAGCGTTCAGGACAATGGCATTATTCACCTGCGCATGGTGGAATCCAACGATATCCCCAACAATGCCAGAATGCGCTACCGTACTAACGATATTGTAGCCACAGTGGTAAACGACGATGCTAAAGGCGAGCCTGATACCATACTGGACAAGCGCTGCATGCTCATCAAGTATGAACCGGTCTATATCAAGAATCATGTGATTCCGAGTTGCATCCGCGCACGCAAGGGTCGATTGTTCCGTGTCAATAGCATCGACCGTACTCAGGCGGCATTGTCACGGTTGGGCATCTTCAGCACGGTGGATATCCAGGTGACCCCGCTCGATAGTGTCACCCCCGAAGGCGAGGGTTTGCTTGACCTGGCCATTTATTGTCAGCTGGACAAGCCGTGGGAAGTGACCTTTGAGATGCATGGCGCGTCCAAGAGTAACAGCTTTATCGGGCCTGGTCTAGAGATTGGTGCCAGCCACAAGAATGCCTTCGGGGCAGGAGAGAAGTTCTCGGTGGATATATATGGTGACTATGAGTGGCAGACGAGTGGCGGTGAATATAAAGGCTCAGACTTGGATTCCTATGAGTTCGGTATTGAGGGCAAGTTGGACTTCCCGCGGCTGATTGCGCCCAAGTTCTTGTATCCTTCCCGCCGATACACTAACTGGACTCGATTGTCGTTGAGTGCCAATCTGCTGAACCGTCCCGGTTTCTTCAAGATGGCTCAAGTCAATATGGCAGCAACATGGGACTGGCATGGCAGCCGCTATTCCAGCCATGTGCTGACGCCGTTCAAGCTTACCTACAACAAGATCATCAGCAGCACCGAGTCGTTTGACTCGGCCATGGCGGTCAATCCGGCTTTGAAACAGAGTTTTATGGATGTATTCATCCCCAAGATTGAATACACCTACACATATGACCGGGATATCACACATCTTGACCATATCACTTTCACTGCCGGTGTTGCCGAGGCAGGAAACGTCTTCTCGGGCATCTGGTCGATTTTCAAAGCCAAGGGAACCAAAGAACTCTTCGGTACGCCGTTCTCACAGTTCGTCAAGGCCCAGGCACAAGTAGTATGGACGCGCATACTAGGTGTCGAGGGAGTGTTGGCGACAAGAGTCATGTTGGGCGCTGCCCATGCCTATGGCAACAGTGATGAGGTGCCTTACAGGGAACAGTTCTATGTGGGCGGTTCCAATTCTATACGTGCCTTTGCCGTGCGCACCATCGGACCCGGCAGTTACCATCCTGCATATCGAGACCGCTACACATATTATGACCAGACGGGTACTTTTAAGTTTGAGGCCAATGCCGAATACCGTTTCCCTATTCTAGGCTACTTCAAGGGTGCCGTCTTCCTGGATGCGGGTAACATCTGGTTGCTAAAGGACGATGAATTGCGTCCTGGTGGTCAGTTGAAGATGAAGAATTTCTTTGATGAGCTGGCTTTGGGTACGGGTGTCGGACTGCGTTTCGACATGTCGATGCTCGTCGTGCGTGCCGACCTGGGTATCGGCATTCATGCTCCCTATGATACCGGCAAGAAAGGTTATTACAACATTCCCAAATTCAAGGACGGTTTGGCCTTCCATCTGGCCATCGGCTATCCCTTCTAATTGAGATAATAGATAAAAAGATAATAGTTAATAGTCATTATCAGCATGATACTATTAACTATTAACTTTTTTTATCTGTTATCTTCTAGCGTATGCAGGTCACGATTTTGCCGTCTTTAGCATCGATGACGATGGTGTCTCCTGGCTTGGCTTCCTCGCGAAGCAGCATCTCGCTCAATGGATCTTCAATTTCGCTTTGGATGGCGCGCTTCAATGGACGGGCACCGTACTGGATGTCAAAGCCGTGGTCGGCGACCAGGTTCTTGGCGGCATCGGTGATTTCCAATTTCAGGTCGTTTTCTTCAACACGTTTATAGAATGTAGCCAGTTCTATATCCACAATTTTGAGAATGCTCTCGTGGTTCAGCGTCCCAAAGGTTACAATATCATCCACACGGTTCAGGAACTCGGGCGAGAACTGACGGTTGAGCGCCTTGCGAATGACAGCATCGCTGCGTTCTTTGGTCAGTTCGTTGGTGTTGAAGCCGACGCCAGCACCAAAGTCTTTCAATTCGCGGGTACCGATGTTCGAGGTCATAATGATGATGGTGTTCTTGAAATCCACCTTGCGGCCCAACCCATCGGTCAGGTTGCCCTCGTCAAGCACCTGTAGCAGCATGTTGAACACGTCGGGGTGGGCTTTCTCGATCTCGTCGAGCAGCACCACGCTATAGGGATGGCGGCGCACTTTCTCAGTCAGTTGTCCTCCCTCTTCATAGCCCACATATCCGGGAGGCGCTCCCACTAGCCTGGAGACATTGAACTTCTCCATGTATTCGCTCATGTCGACGCGAATCAAGGCCTCATCGCTGTTGAACAGGAATTGGGCGAGTTTTTTGGCCAGCAATGTTTTGCCCACACCAGTCGGTCCCAAGAACATGAACGAGCCGATGGGACGCTTGGGATCGCGCAGGCCTGCACGGTTGCGGCGGATGCTGCGGGCAATCTTATCGATGGCCTCGTCCTGACCGATGACCTGCTTTTTCAGCTCATCGGTCATGCCCAGCAGGCGGATGCCCTCGCTTTGGGCAATGCGCTGGGCGGGAACGCCGGTCATCATGGCCACGACCTCGGCAATATGTGTTTCGTCAACGGTCACACGGCGGCTATCCAACTCGGCTTCCCATTTCTCTTTAACTACCTGTAGCTCGGCTTTGAGTTTTTCTTGCTGGTCGCGGTAGTTGGCAGCACTCTCAAAGTTCTGGGCCTGTACGGCCTTGAATTTGTTCTCTTGTGCTTCGGCTATGCGTTGCTCCAGGTCTTCAATCTCCTTGGGTGTATCCACCTTTGTGATGTGTACACGCGAACCTGCTTCGTCCATGGCATCGATAGCCTTGTCTGGGAAGAAGCGGTCGCTGATGTAGCGTTCGGTCAAGTTGACGCAGGCACGCAGTGCTTCTTCGGTGTAGTTCACGCCGTGGTGCTTCTCATACATTTCCTTGATGTTATGAAGGATTTCCAGCGTCTGCTCGGTCGTTGTGGGCTCGATTAGCACCTTTTGGAAACGGCGCTCAAGGGCACCGTCTTTCTCGATGCTCTTGCGGTACTCATCCAGAGTAGTGGCACCAATACACTGGAACTCTCCGCGTGCCAGGGCGGGTTTCAGCAAGTTTGCTGCATCCATCGAGCCGCTGGCATTGCCGGCACCCACGATGTTGTGGATTTCGTCAATGAACATGATAACGCTCTTGTTGGCACTCACTTCGTCGATGACGGCTTTGAGGCGTTCCTCAAACTGGCCGCGGTATTTGGTGCCGGCCACGATAGCCGCCATGTCGAGCGAGACGATGCGCTTGTCGAGCAACGTGCGTGCTACCTTACGTTCCACGATGCGCTTGGCCAGTCCTTCGATGATGGCACTCTTGCCCACACCGGGTTCACCAATCATCACGGGATTATTCTTCTTGCGGCGGCTCAGAATCTGTGCCAGGCGTTCAATCTCGGTCTCGCGGCCCACAACGGGGTCTAGACGCCCTTCGGCAGCCTCACGTGTGATATCCTTGCCATATTTATCGATGACGGGAGTGGCAGAATTGTCACCCCGACTGACATTTCGTCGCTGACGTGTCTCGCGGAAGGACGGATTTTCACTTTCGCCCTCACCGCCGAAATTACTCCCACCAGGCAGGTCATCGTCCTCGTCTTCCTCATCAGGAAAGTCGGCACCCGCTACAGGCAGTGTAATATCCTGTCTCCAGTAGCTTTGCTGGAGTTCATGCTGGTCATGTATCATATATTCGAAATCAATATCTTGTTCTGTAACTTTTTTATCACTCTCTATTCAGCAAACACCGTGCCAGCCCAGAATAACACAAGCCAGAGGCTTGCAAAACGCTGACACGCCACCTTTCCATGGAATGTGTAGTAGTTGCTTTCGGGTGGCATGTCGGTGGTATTGCAGGACTTTGTACTGCACTGTTATTCCCCCAAGTTGGCTATCTCCCGGGCAATAGCGTTCAATTCATTGCATTGGGCACGAGTGATGGTACGTCGCTCATTGTGATGTGGCCATGGCGCGATGAGCAACAGGCGACCGTCGGCACAGGCGTCAAACTGTGCGCCTCCGGGTTTCCACATAGTGGAGAATCCGTTTTCCAGTAAAACTATTTCTTTTGCTCCTGCATCAAATGCTGCCCGCATGACGGCTTTTTCTCCAGGGCTGATGCAAGGAGAAACAAGAACAGCCCCTTCCCGTACCATGGACAAGTAACGTTCGATCTCATTTGCGATATCTTTATCGCTTAGTCGACGGGAACATTTCACGGCCACTTTCATTGGATAATCCAACAAAAAGCGGTTCCCTGCCATCATCACCTTGTGAGTGCCAATCTCCACATCATGTTTCACTTTAAAGCAATCCGGGTTGTTGCGCTTGACCCATAGCCTATGAGGATTGTCTCGCATGTAGCGTACCATAGTCACCAATTGCTTGTTCCCTTGCAAAATGCGGTCATGGTAGCCTTCTTCCCATAATGTGGTTCCCAATAATGGCCTGGTTACATCGTTGCACCCTTTCTTAAAGCCATTGATGACTTGCCCCAAGTGTATCGGTATTCTTTCAGTTACGAAAAGCACTCCATGCAGGTGGTCTGGCATGAGCTGGACGGCTTTGAGTTGGATTTGGGGGTAATGTAACCTGATTTCACGCCAGCATCGCAGTACTTTTAGCCCAAGTTCGCTAGCTTGCAGCCATGCGTGAGGGTGTTTGTTGTCGTGAGGCTGCAAACTACCAAGTATTGGCTTGCGGTCTTTCACAACAAGTGTCACCATATAGATGCAGCGGCCGTAGTAGTCGTGTCCGACCTTGCGGCGTTTCATCGACGGCTTGACCTCATGCTCAGCATGGTGGCGTTGCCACCACTCTTTGCGATGCTCATTACGCTTGTCCTCCATGTCCCAAAAGTAGTTATTTCCTACCCGAGTTCGGGATAAGATCAGCCCCAAATCGACAATTGAACCGACTGTTCAAGGTAAAAACCCCTGATAGCAGTCGGTTTGTTGTCAAAGCAGCAGTAGGCCCCTAAGGCAGCGGTGAGATTCATGATGAAGTTGTGGATTGAACGGTGTCTTGAATGCACGAGGTCAGCTGTGTTTTTC